>Ga0209013_10004357_pt1 | contig 12423 bp, 9 predicted proteins | sample Cruoilmetagenom2_FD_187291 | JGI IMG/M metagenome (GOLD analysis project Ga0209013, IMG submission 187291) | Oil polluted marine microbial communities from Coal Oil Point, Santa Barbara, California, USA - Sample 2 (SPAdes) (version 2) | ecosystem: Environmental > Aquatic > Marine > Oil seeps ...
CTGGTTGCTGGACGTAAAGCATCACCTGAGCAAATCGTCGCTGCCGCGCAAAGTTTTGGTTGCCAGAGTATCGCCTACACCTACACCGAACCGACCATCTTCTTTGAATATGCATATGATACGGCCCGTCTGGCCCATGCGGCTGGTATGACAAACCTTTACATTACCAACGGTTACATGACAGTCGAAATGCTGGAGATTTTCCACCCGTACATGGGTGCGGCCAACGTAGACCTGAAAGCCTTCCGCAAGAAAACCTATCATCGTTATGTAGGGGCGGGCCTGCAGCCGGTGCTGGACAGCATGAAGGCCATGAAACGGTTGGGAATCTGGCTGGAAGTGACCACGCTGGTTATCCCCGGTCTCAACGACGATGCGGCCGAACTGAGGGACGCGGCCCAGTTTATCGCCAACGAATTAGGGGCAGATACACCCTGGCACATCAGCCGTTTCTTTCCGGCTTACAAGATGACGGATGTACCGCCGACGCCGCTGGCAACGCTGCAACGGGCACAAGAAATCGGGTTGGAGGCAGGATTGCATTACGTTTATGTTGGCAACATACCGGACGACAGGGGTCAGGATACCTTTTGTCCAGAATGCGGTCGTTTGTTGATCCGGAGACAGGGTTACTGGATCTCTGATAATGAAATTCGAGAGGGGCGCTGCCCCACCTGTGGCACGCCAATCGCTGGTGTCTGGACTGAGGATCTACAGTGAAATTAACGATCTTGGGCACAGAATCACTCGGTGTGCGCGGGCTTTCCTGTAAGGTGCAAGTAGAGAACCGTAAGATCGTCATTGACCCAGGTGTGGCCCTGGGTTACTGGCGTCATGGGCTACTGCCGCACCCGGCGCAGGTGGCCGTTGGTGAACAGGTCCGCCGGAAGATCGTGGCCGCATTGCAGGATGCAACCGACGTAGTGCTAAGCCACTTCCATGGTGATCACATCCCTTTGCCAGATGCCAACCCTTATCAGTTTAGCGCACACCAGGTGGTCTCTCTATTCCGCACAATTCGCCTTTGGAGCAAGGGGCCGGAGGGACTTTCACATAACATGGAGTCTCGGAGAAAAGCGCTGATTGAAATATTGGGCAGGAACCTGCTGGTCGCAGAGGGGCAACAGGATGGCCCGTTGTGGTTTTCTTTGCCTGTGCCTCATGGAGACCCACGTACGAACCGCGGGACAGTAATGATGACACGCATAGAAGATGAAGACGGCGTTTTCGTACACGCTTCGGATATCCAACTTCTCGATAGCGAGACCGTGGCGATAATATTAGACTGGCGGCCGGACATCGTGCTGGCTGCTGGTCCGCCCCTCTATCTTGCCGAACTTTCACCACAGCAGCGACACCAGGCATGGGAAAACGGGTTACGCCTGGCACGTGAGGTAGAGACCCTCATTCTCGATCATCACCTGCTGCGTTGTGAGGCAGGTCTCTGCTGGTTGGATAGCCTGGCTTCCGCGACGGGAAGACGTGTGCTTTGCGCCGCCGATTTCATGGATCGCCCCCGGAGCCTGTTAGAGGCCCGGCGTGCGCAATTGTATAAGGAAATGCCAGCACATGAAGGGTGGCACGAAGCTTACGCCAATAACGAGGCAGATACCAGCTCGTACCAAGTTTACACGAATACAGGCGAGCGTAGATTTCTCGATTCGACCATGCCGATGAGCGGCATAATCCTGGAATAGAAGGCGAGGGAAAACGATGACTATGGTAAGCCTTGAAATGATGAAAGAGGCGCATCGAACGTTAGCAGAATATCGTTACGAACTGCGACCGGTGGTACACGGCTATGCCAATCGCACTCTCTACGTCAACCTTGCGCAACAAGAAATATCCGAAAAGCCGGTTACGCAGCAGATGAAGGATCTGTTCACCGGCGGTCGCGGGTTTGGATTGTGGCTATTGTGGAATGCCATAGACAGAAATACCCACTGGGATGACCCCGAGAATGAGCTGATCATCGCCAATGGTCCCATCAGCGGCATTACCGCTTACCCTGGCGCAGGGAAATCAACAGTTGTCACGCTTTCCCCGCTTACCGAGTCGGTGATCGATAGCAATGGAGGCGGTTATTTTGGTCCCTACCTCAAATTCGCCGGTTGGGATGCTCTAGAGATTCAGGGGAAGGCTGACAGGGAGGTCATTGTGGTGATTGATGGAGATACTGGACGAGTAACGATTGAGGGTGCGCCGCTAGAAGCTTTGAACACTCACCTGCTGGCCGAACAATTGACAACCATGTACACCCCTGACGAACGTGACCGGCGGCACATCTCGGTGGTTTCTGCCGGTCAGGGAGCCGACCATGTCTTGTATGCCGGGCTGAATTTGAGCTGGTACGATGTGCGCCGTAGAGCCGTTCGCGTTAAGCAGGCGGCCCGCGGTGGCTCCGGCCGTGTCTTCCGTGACAAACGGTTAAAAGCTATTGTGGTTATTTACAGCGGTTTGTCCGGTGACAGTAATCACCCGGCAAACCCAACTCTGATCCGCCGCGCTGGTCAGCGCATCAATCGAGAAATAACAACCCTGGATGACCATCAGAACCAGATGCGTAAGGTGGGCACGCCCTACCTGGTTGAGATCATGGATCACTTTGAACTGCTTCCCGTTCACAACTTCCGATACGGTTCACACCCCGATGTGCATAAAATTGAATCGACGGTTTGGAAGAATCTATTTACACAAGGTTTACCGGATGGCTGTTGGGCAGGCTGTACCCTGGCATGTTCCCACGGAGTAGATCACTTTCACCCCCAAACTGGCCCGTATGCCGGACAGGGCGTATTGGTTGATGGCCCAGAGTACGAGACCGTGGCCGGTTTGGGAGCTAACTTGGGCATCTTTGAGGCGCTGGCCATTCTGGAGCTGAACTTCTACTGCGATACTTACGGAATTGACACGATTTCCTTTGCTAACTCCGTCGCCTTTGTCATGGAATGCTACCAGGAAGGTATCCTGAACCCCGAGCGCACCGGAGGGCTGGTGTTGACCTGGGGCAATGCTGACGCAGTACTGGAATTACTGCACCAGATGGCAGGCGGCAATGGATTTGGCCGTATCGTCGGTCAGGGTGTGCGTCGCATGAAACGCTCCTTTGCCGAAACTTATGGCGCGGACCCATCCTTCCTGCAAGACATTGGCATGGAAGTCAAAGGGCTGGAGTTCTCCGAGTATGTCACCAAGGAGTCGCTGGCCCAACAGGGCGGTTATGCGATGGCTCTGAAGGGTGCGCAGCACGACGAAGCCTGGCTCATTTTCATGGATCAGGTTAATAACCAGCTGCCTACTTTTGCGGATAAGGCCGAAGCCCTGCACTATTTCCCCATGTGGCGCACCTGGTTCAGCCTGCACGGCCTGTGCAAGCTGCCCTGGAACGATATTCTCCCGGCTGACAACGCTCAGACAGATGAACCGGCAAAGGTGCCGGAACACGTGGAAAACTATACCTGGCTTTATGAGGGAGTAACGGGTCAATGGGTAACAGCCGATGACCTTATCCAACAATCAGAGCGGGTGTATAACTTCCAGCGGGTCTTCAACCTGAAATTGGGCTTTGGCACCCGCGAGCATGATTACCCGCCCTATCGTGCTGTCGGACCGGTCACCATGGACGAATATGAGTCCCGCGCTGACTTTTACGATAAGCAGTTGCAACAAGATGTTGGCGTTGATTCGACTGGCCTGACAACCGAGGAGAAAATCGACCGTCTGCGCCAATATCGAGAAGCACGCTATGAACAATTGATAGATGCGGTTTATGCCCGCCGCGGCTGGGACGAAAACGGAATTCCCACCCTGCAGACACTGCACCGCCTGGGAATTGACTTGCCCGAGGCAATTAATTTGATTCAACGGAGCTAACGATGAGCGTTTTGATACAAGAAATGACTGTTCAGGACTATGGTGAGGTTCGCGCGCTGTGGCAAGAATCAGAAGGAATAGAGCTTGGCGAAGTGGATTCAAAGGACGAAATTGCTCGCTTCCTCGAACAGAATCCGGGGCTCAGCTTTGTGGCCCGCGACAACGCTTTACTCGTAGGCACCGTCCTCTGTGGTCATGATGGCCGGTATGGTTACATTGACCAATTGGCTGTACGCAAGTCTCACCGTCGTCAGGGAATCGGTAAGGGACTGGTATCCCGCTGCCTGTACAACTTAATGCGTATTGGCATCCATAAATGTCATCTTTTTGTCCTCGAAGATAATCAGGACGCCATCGCTTTTTGGAAAAAGCTAGGTTGGGCTGAACGGGTGGAACTGGCAACGATGTCACATCATCACGTTAATGGAGCTTGAACATAAGGGTCATATAATGAAAATGAACTTTCTGATATTTGGTGGATCGGGGAAGATAGGCGCTGCTGTTGCCTGGGACTTGGTCAAAGCAAACGATGTCGGTGTAGTTAGCATCATCGGCAGAAGAGCGGATGCGCTCGAGAGGACAAAGGCCTGGGTCGACAGCTCCAAAATAAGAACACACATCCTCGATGTCGCAGATACGCAAGCGGTTAAAGGCTTGATGCGGCAATACGATGTTGGCGTGATCGCCCTGCCTGACAGGAAGACAAGCTATAAAGTCGTCGAGACAGCAATTGAGGCCGGACTGAACATCGTTGATATGCTCGAAGAGTATCACCGCAGACCGGACCCTTATGAGGTTGAGGGTTTAGAGACGCCTGCTGGCATGAATTTGGATGACTACGGAGAGTGGTTGCACAAAAGAGCTGTTGAACGTGGCGTGACGCTCCTCGATGGGATGGGCTTTGCCCCAGGCATCAGCAACATCACGCTGGGCGAAGGTATCAGGAAATTGGATGAAGCCAAGTCCGCTATTGCCAGGGTGGGGGGGATTCCCTCCAAGGATTCCGCCGGTAAGCATCCGCTCGGATACATGATCACCTGGATGTTCGAGCACGTTTTGCGAGAGTACATGGTCAAGGTAAAGGTGATCAAAAACGGCAAGGTTGTAGAGGTGGATGCGGCGAGCGACTTTGAGCGATTCGGATTCGCTCAGTTTGGCAGGAAAGAAACATTGGAATGCGCTATCACGCCTGGGATGCCCAGTTTCATTTTCACACGGCCATACCTCAATGAGTTCGCGGAAAAGACGATCAGATGGCCAGGGCATTGGCAGGGAATACAGGTTCTAAAGGAATGCGGTATGCTGGACCTTCAGCCCCGGGAAATAAGAGGGGTAAAAATCGCGCCGCGCGAATTCCTGCTGGCTGTGATTGAACCCAAACTCCGGCCGCGCGCGGGTGACACGGATGTTTGTGTGATGTGGAACACGGTGGCGGGCACGAAAGATGGGCACAGAATGAGGTTGAATTACTACTTATGGGATGAGGCGGATACCAAAAATGGAATCTCCGCTATGGCGCGGGTCACCGGTTTCTCTGCAGCTATAGGGGCGTTGTTCTTAGGCAGAGGGGCAATAACAAATAAAGGGTTCATGCCTCCCGAGAACGTCATCAAAGGAGAGCATTACGAGGCGTTTATGGAAGAATTGGAAAAGAGGGGCATTCAGGTTTTCGAGGTTTCAGAGATTATTGATTAGTTTGATCTTCGATCAATGCTCGATCCGGATAGTGGGACGAACGGCACACCCATGTCGGGTAAGGGTCATACAGGATGAGAGATACACAAAAATTAAAACACTTTATAGCAAATCCTGGGCTTCAAACTACATTGAGGTCTTTGCTCCCCTCGCGTAAATACCTTAACCTCGTTGCCGTCCTTGTACTGGGAGTGCTTGGCTACCTGGCAGGCCCCAAAGACCTGCCACTGGGGGATTACACAGCCGAAATTGACGTTACCCTTGCCGATCGTACACTGTCGGTTATACATCCCTTTGCACTGAGACCAGAATCCGGTCAACTGGCTGCTCATACCCAGGCGGACGGATTATATCAGCTTGTTGTAGAAGGAAAGGATGCTTATAAGTATGGGCTAGGTCAAAGTGTTTCCTACCGCATTCAAGTGATAGATGCCGCTGGCCAACCCGTTCATCTCGCGCCGGATAATGTCACTTCCGCAATTAAAGGCTCAAACTACCGCCAGGTTCTGCCACCGACCAACCGCTCAGGAGAGTGGCTGGACTTTACGATGCGTGTGCCTTATAAAGCTAGGATTTGCACGGCATTGCTCTTTGCAGTGGGTATGTTATGGCTGACGGAACTGGTGCCCTTGGCCGCGGCGTCGCTGTTAATTCCGGTTGTAGTGGTGGTTACGGCCATTACTGACCCCAGCACCGTTCTCCAACCCTTCTTCCATCCCATCGTTGTCCTCTTCTTCGCCGGATTCCTCCTGGCCGAAGGCATGCGTCGCACCGGAGTAGACCGCATTATTGCCCTGAATATACTAAAGCGCGCCAGCCTGGAACCCGCCTACCTGATGGTCACTATGATGGGGCTGACCGCTTTTCTTTCGATGTGGATGTCCAATACCGCCAGCGTCGCCATTATTATTCCTATCGCCCTGGCTGTCCTGGAAAAAATCCCCGGCGACCACCAGCGGACAGGCTTCCGCCGCGCCTTGATTTTGGGCATCGCTTACGCCGCCACTGTAGGCGGTGTTGGTTCTGCTATTGGTACACCGGCCAATATCCTGGCTATGACCTTTCTCAGCGAGTTTGCCGGCGCTCAGCTTGCCTTTGTAGATTGGTTCTATTACGGCTTGCCCATTGTCATCCTCATGGTCCCCATCATCTGGCTTTACTTAACCCTGGTATTTCGCGTCAAATTTCACCAAGTCGGTCCTCACTTGAGTCACGATGTCTACGAAAAAGAACTGGAGGCAAAGGGCGGACTGAATAAAGATCAGCGTCTTTTGCTACTGGTTTTTATGGCTATCATGGCGCTGTGGCTTACTGACCAGTGGCATCACATCCATGCTGCAATTGTGGCTCTGGGCGGCGTCCTCATACTGTTCTTCACTGAAACCATCACGAAAGAGGATTTGAGCCGTATCAATTGGAACGCGCTGCTCACCTTCGGCGGTGGCCTGGCCTTGGGCTATATGCTGGTTATGGCCGGCGTTTCTGACTGGATCGCTTTGCAACTCACCGGGCTGGTGAGTTTTCCGCCGTTGCTGGTTGTCTTTCTCGTAGCCGGGTTGACCCTGCTCATAGGCGCCTTCATTTCCAACACCGCCTGCGCCGCTATGTTGATTCCGCTGGCTATCCCGCTGGCACAAATTCTTCACATGGATCCACGATTGCTGGTGACCGTTATCGCCATTGCCTCTTCCATTGACTTCGCCCTGGTGGTAGGCACACCTCCCACCATGATGGCTTATTCTACCGGCTTTTTTAAGGCGAAGGAAATCTTCAAGCGCGGCGTGGTGCTGGACATAATAGGCATTCTCGTTCTGAGCTTTGGCGTCATTTGGATCTGGCAATGGTTAGGCGTCGTGACGTTTTAAGTTTTAGGTATAAGGAGTAAAGAAGCACATTGTGGAAAGGTTCGTAGATTGGTACTGGACACATTGAATCCCCATGAAAGGGTTCGTACAGTTAACGAAAAATGGTGTCAAAATTATGATGATACCAATAGGAGCTGATCTAGCAAGAGGAGGACGATGATCGACAATACATTTGTAGCCGTTATATTAGCCAGTTCGCTAGCCTGTGTGGTCACGACGATTGGCATATACGTGATTAGCAAACACGAATCATGGGGTCGCAGCAATATAGTCTACTTCATCAGTTTTGCCGCCGGTGTGCTGATATCTGTTTCCTTCATGCACATCATCCCCAAATCCTTCCAGATGAATGACAGGGCACCCGTGTACCTGTTAGGCGGATTCCTGGCACTTTACCTATTCAACCGCTTCCTGAATTTGTACATCTGCCAAGAACATCAGTGTGATACCTACACTGCCGGGATCATACCAATGGTAGGGATTGGCTTCCATTCCTTCTTGGATGGGATTATCTATTCAGTTACCTTCAACGTTAGTGTTTTTACGGGCGCTTTAGCTGCTGTCGGCATGGTGCTGCACGAGTTCCCAGAAGGGATTGTTACCTTTTTGCTGTTGGAACGGAGTGGGTTTAGTAGAAGGAAAGCTGTCGTATATGCTTTTCTGGCGGCCGCTATCTCAACTCCACTAGGCACGCTTGTTTCTTACCCCATCATTAATAAGATTACCAAGCCATCGCTAGGGATATTGTTGGCCATCTCGGCCGGCGCCTTGGTGTATGTCGGCGCATCTCACCTCTTGCCAGAAGTAGAGAAGGAAAACAAGCGATACAGCATTATCTCATTAGCGGTTGGGGTACTGGTCGCTGTATTTATTGTGATGGCGAAAGGATGAAGTATATGATAAATATTGAAGAAAACGTAAGGAACATTCTGGAAACGATGCCGCCAGACGTTACGCTCGTAGCCGCTGCTAAGACACGCACATTAGAAGAGGTAGAAGCTGTCATTCAGGCTGGTGTGACACATATTGGTTATAACTATGTTCAAGAAGCGCTCCCAATTATTCAGACCATAGGCGAACGGGTTGTATGGCATATGATCGGCCATCTACAGCGCAATAAGGCAAAAGCAGCTATACAACACTTCGACATGATTGAAACCGTTGATTCGTGGCGGCTCGCTGAAACCCTGGATCGTCGCTGTTCAAATCTAGGGAAAACGATACCTGTTCTAGTCGAGGTCAACAGTGGTCGGGAGGCGCGTAAAACTGGTGTGCTGCCGGAAGAAGTTGATGACCTAGTACGACAGCTCAGCCAATTGCAGCATATCCAGGTGCAGGGACTCATGACAATGGGACCACGCTTTGGTGACCCAGAAGATGCCCGCCCTTACTTCCGCGCTACCCGTGAGGCTTTTGAGCGCCTGGCGGCCCTGAACCTGCCTAACATAACCATGCGCACCCTCTCCATGGGCATGAGCAACAGCTATTTGATAGCCATCGAAGAAGGCTCCAACATGGTCCGCATCGGCACACAGATATTCGGTAAACAACCAGTGGATGGGTAGAGACCAGCGCTCTATTTCAGTGATGAGGTGAAGGCGAATGACGCTAAAAGCCTTTTTTGAACCGACTTCCGTAGCCGTAATCGGCGCTTCATCCAATCCGGCCAAGCTGGGTCATGCTGTGCTGAAGAATATTGTGGAAGGGGGTTACGGTAGTCATGGAAAAATCTACCCTATTAATACCAAAGCCAGAGAAATCCTGGGCTACACGGCCTATCCCTCCGTCTTGGCTGTACCCGAACCCATTGATCTGGTCGTCATTGTGATCCCTTATCCATATGTACCTGATGTCTTACGCACCTGTGGAAAAAAGGGGATTCCAGCAGCCATCGTCATCAGCGCTGGCTTCCGCGAAGCAGGCATGGAGGGTTTGGAACGCGAACACGAACTTATCGCCATTGCCCGCGAATTTAATATCCGGTTAATCGGCCCCAATTGCCTGGGCGTAGTGGACACCATCACGCCACTGAATGCCACCTTTGCTGCTGGAGCGCCGCCGAGCGGCCCTATGGCCTTTACCTCGCAATCGGGGGCATTAGGCATTGCTATCCTTGACTGGGCACAGGCCGGCCGTTTGGGTCTGTCCAAGTTCGTTAGCCTGGGCAACAAAGCGGACGTGGATGAAGTGGACTTGCTACGCGCCTGGCGTGATGACGAACATACGCGCGTTATCCTCATCTACAGCGAAGAATTGTCCAATGGTCAGGAATTCATTCGTGTGGCGCGCGAGGTAACGCAAGTGAAGCCAGTCATTGCCATCAAGTCCGGCGTGACCCAATCCGGCGCGCGGGCGGTGTCGTCACACACCGGGTCATTGGCCGGGTCAGAGCAAGCTTACCAGACCGCTTTTCGCCAGGCAGGTGTGTTGCAAACCGACTCATTGGAATCGCTCATTGACATGGCAGTGGCCTTCAGCTACCAGCCCCCATTACAAGGTGAGCGAGTCGCCATAGTCACCAACGCTGGCGGACCGGGCATCCTCGCCACCGACGCTCTGGAACGGGCCGGGTTGACCATCGCCCGTTTTGAAACGAAAACCATCAAAGACTTAGAGCAACACCTGCCCGACGCGGCCAGCGCGGCCAATCCAGTGGATGTGCTTGGCGACGCAACGCCAGACCGCTATCGCTATGCCTTGGAGACCATAGCTGCAGACCCTAATGTGGATGGCCTGCTGACAGTGCTGGTTCCGCAGGCGGTGTTGGATACGAAAGCGGTGGCTGAGGCCATCGTGTCCCTGGAGAGTCACCTGGAGAAACCCATTCTGGCCTGCTTTATGGGGGAGGCACGGATGGCAGCAGCAATTGATTGCCTGACGGCACATGGCATTCCCAATTATCCGTTCCCCAAGCGCGCTGCCCAGGTCTTCCGGGCCATGGCTGATAACCAGGAGATTCGGGCGCGCTCCATCCCCCAGTTTGTCACTTTTGATGTGGATAAAACAACAACGCAGACTGTCATTGACAAAGTGCGTGCTGAAGGGCGGTCGACAATTGGTGATGCAGAAGCGCGCCAAATCCTGGAAGCCTATGGTTTGCCCATTCCCCGCTCCGAACTGGCGGAAACGGCCGATCATGCCATCGAAATTGCGCAACAAATTGGCTACCCGGTCGTCCTCAAAATCGCCTCGCCGGATATCCTTCACAAGACGGATGTGGGTGGAGTAAAGGTGGGGTTACAAAACATAGAAGACTTGCGCGATGCTTATGAATTAATGACGTACCGGGCGCAGCGATACCTACCTGAAGCGCGTTTGTGGGGTTGCCTGGTGCAGCAAATGATGCCTCCAGGAGGACTGGAGGTTTTGATCGGGATGAAGCGCGATCCCCAGTTTGGACCCCTAGTGACTTTTGGCCTGGGTGGCATCTACGTGGAAATGCTACGGGACGTAACCTTCCGCATTGCACCCTTCTCGCCGCAGGAAGCTGAGTACATGCTACGCGAGATTCGGGCGCATGCCTTGTTAGATGGGGTGCGCGGCCAACCCCCGGTTGATAAAAAGGCTCTCGTTGACACACTGTTGCGGGTAAGTCAACTGGCCCAGAATTTCCCTGAAATCGCGGAACTCGATATCAACCCACTCATCGTTTATCCCCAGGGACAAGGGGTGGTCGCCGTTGACATGCGCCTGGTGTTAACAAAGGAGAATAATCAATGAAATCTTTATACGTAACCTCGGTGGAACGTTATTCTGGAAAAACGGCTACATGTCTGGCGTTGGGCAAACGCTTTCAGGCTGATGGTTACAACGTCGGCTATTTGAAGCCTTTGAGCCTGCAACCCTGGCGGATGAAGGGCATAGTGGCTGACGAGGACGCTGCTTTTGTTAAAGAAGTGTTGGGATTAACGGCCGAACCCTGGGAACTCTCACCTGTCGTTGTAACTCCCGACTTCTTATATGAGTACTTGAGCAACCATGAGGAAATGAATTTGATTGAGACAGTAAGGAAGGCGTGCGAAAGGATTGCCTGTGCTGAGATGGATGTGATGCTATTAGAAGGAGGCGGCAGCTTGCGAGAGGGCTATGTAGTGGGTTTACCCACGCCAAAGGTAGCCAAAACCTTTGGCAGCGATGCGCTCGTTCTGGTTAAGTACCGAGACGAAATCCGAGTCTTGGATGATGCGCTCGCGGCCCGCACCCGCCTGGGCGATTTATTGTGCGGCATTATCATCAATCGTGTACCAGAAGACGCCTTAGGCTTCGTAACCGGCATGGCCGTACCCTATCTGGAAAGGCAGGGTATTGCCGTGTTGGGCGTGCTGCCAGAAGTGCGCGGCCTGGAGGCGTTAACGGTGGCGGAAATCGTCGAGAGCCTTAAGGCAAAGGTGTTGACGGAGCATTACAATCCAGAAGCGTTGGTGGAAACTCTCACCGTGGGAGCGATGACGGCCGAAGCTGCCCTCCGAGTTTTCCGCCAGCAGGCCAATAAAGCCGTCATCACCGGCGGCGATCGCACCGATATTCAATTGGCTGCGCTAGAGACCGCCACCACCTGCCTGATCCTAACGGGAAATCTGCAGCCCAGCCCGCTTATCGTCAAGCAGGCCGACGAATTCGGTGTGGCGGTGTTGTTGGTACATACCAGCACGATAGAGACAGTGGAAGCCATTGAGCGCATTTTTGGCAAGACGCGGTTAGGACAGACCGCCAAGTTACAGCTCTTTGAAGCGTTGTTGGCTGAGCACGCCAACCTGAACCGGCTGTACCAGATACTGGATTTGAAGGAGTAAGCGAGATGGAAATAAAACAAATGCTGGGCTGGACAAACTTGCAAGAGGAAGATCCGGAAGTCTGGGATGCGGTAGGACAGGAGGTGAAACGCCAGCGTAACAACCTGGAGTTAATTGCCTCCGAGAACTACACCAGCCGGGCTGTACTTGAGGTCACCGGCTCGATTCTGACAAATAAATACGCCGAGGGGTATCCT
>Ga0209013_10004358_pt1 | contig 12423 bp, 9 predicted proteins | sample Cruoilmetagenom2_FD_187291 | JGI IMG/M metagenome (GOLD analysis project Ga0209013, IMG submission 187291) | Oil polluted marine microbial communities from Coal Oil Point, Santa Barbara, California, USA - Sample 2 (SPAdes) (version 2) | ecosystem: Environmental > Aquatic > Marine > Oil seeps ...
CATAATCATCCAATTTGGTCTCATCAATTTTTTAAACAAATTAATATTTGTAAGATTGAATTTCCAGATCTGATTTTCTCAAACTCGATTGATAACACCCTTTTTTCCCTTAATTCCATCCTATTTGCTTGATTTCCCATCGTTTTTGCGTTAATCCTTCTTATGTCAACAGTCCCATTAGCTCAATCAGAAAAACTATATTCAGAGTTACCTTATTTATAAAAGAGTTACTCTATCTACATTAATATTGCTTCGTTCAAAAACCGTTTCTTCTTTTTATCATTTTATGTTATGGTTGTAATCAAATTAGTTTAATAAATTATTATCTATCAAATAATAAAACATAATTTTCCCACCACAATAAATAAAGCATAAACTTTCCAAATGGAAGGTTTATGCTTTATTTCACAGCCTTGAAAATCGCTTTAATGCTTATCAGCTCTTCGAGATATTCAATATTTAATCACAAAATAATTATAATGGTTTTATATAATTTTAAGTATAATTTTGCCTAAAATAATTAAGTATATCCTTGCCATAACGGCAAAGATATACTTAAAGTCACAACATCTATTGTAATCAAATGATTTCTAAAAATGGAGACGGCGGGAGTCGAACCAACCTCTCTTCATAACACCATTCTAGCGGTATTTACAAGGGTTTTAAGCTATCACCAAAATTGTTTGACTACGTTTTTGACTACGCTTGATAAAAATTTAGTTGCGGGGGCAAAGTGTTTTCTTTATAAACCTAGTGTTTAAACAACTCAAGTTATTTAAAAGATTTTATTGTAAGGCTATACTTCCAGCTCCGACCTAACCACACACTCCACAGGTGTGGAATGTATGTGGCAACACATGGGATGTTGGCGGGTTTATTATATAGGTACGTTCCTAAATTAATTGAGAAGTGTTTATATTTGTTTAACAATTTCAACACCAATCTAGCAACTGCTTCTACATGGCTTTGATGAATTATATATCGAGTTTGTGGGAACATATCAACTGCCATAATATTTGTTGGTGTTTTGGGGAATAAATCTACTCCATATCACCGGACTAACTGCTAGAATTCTACTTCTATTCTTTCTACAACTTCTTTCAAATGGAATTTATCATCTTGCCAAAAACGTTGTGGTACTTCTTGATAATTAGGTTTATCAGAATCAATTTCTGATACTAAATACAATTTAAATTGGTCGGAATTTTGTACTGCAAATTCTAGTTCACCTGGAGTAATGATGAATGACTTTCCATCTCCTGTTTTCACTTCAACAAAGAACATTTTTCCATGTTCATCCTTATAGGATAAGTCATATTCTCCAGAACTAGCTTGTCCAGGTTTTAGTATACCGATTTCGACGAATGCCTCCGACTTTGGGAATACATTTTCTGTACCGTATTGTTTACAAAGCAAATTGTAAATCAGTAATTCCCCTTTGTTGCCAGCAATTTTTTTAGCATTGTTTGCTTTGTCTTCAGCACTTTTTGTATATGCTCCACTATGTCTTTTTCTATTAGTTGATGGCAATCCTTCTGACTCACTAAATTTTATCTCTTGCTTTTCCGGAAAAACACCTTCCAATTGTTTATAGGCATCATTAGATTTTTCGGATTGTTCATTTTCAATTTTTTTCTGGTGCAAGATTAACCAGTTCTTGAATTCGTCAATCCTATTGAAATATATCATGATTTGAACTTTTTGATTGTTAGCTATTTCGTCAGCAAATAAATTATCGCGGTTTATTTCGTCATAATTTTCCTTGTAAATTGTTTTAACATCAAGGTTTTCAATGTTAGCCATTAATACAGGGAAGAATTTATTAACAGCTTGAACCAAATCATATTTAACAGAATTCTTTATAATATTAAGATCAGCGGAATAATCTTTGTATTCATCTAGCTCAATGAGAAATCTATTTTGTTTTTCGATTTCACCATCAACAACGAGTTTACTATACAATTTGTCCGCAAATTTTTGTTGATGCTCATCGAGATATCGTCTAACCTTTTTTCCCCAATACTCTCTCACATCAATATTAATCAACTCAGACAGATTATTAAGATCCGATATATCTTTATTGATTTCTTTCAAGCTGGATATTACAGTCTCATAATCTGAATCTCTTAGAAAATATGAAAAATCAACATTCTCTATCTGATTAAAAGTATCACTACTTGCTCCATTCTCAGAAAAATAATCAAAGACCAATCTGCTGATAGCATTTTCACTGAAGAGCAATTCGTATGACTCATTCCACTTGTCAACGCCAAATTCATCAGATATCTTTTCACGTTTTCTAGTTGCATCTTTTGATACGAGAAGTTCAATTAAGTTAACGTCTAATTCAAGTGTCAACAGCTGCTTAAAGATATCCACGATTGCATTTGAAAATCCATCTGACAAACGTAGTTGTTCATTGCTTTGTTTTGAGCTAGGTAATTTGAAGTAAAAATCCCTTCCGTCATCGACAAAGTAAAAATCTTCAAGTTGTACTTGTCGGTTGTTTTGCTCCTTATCGATCGCAACAATCTTGCTACAGGGTACGATTTGCATTCCTTTTATTTTATCAACATTTGTTTTGTTATTATCAATTGTTGATAAAACTGCTGTTTTTATTTCATCAATTTCTTGTTTGAAATTTTCTAGACTGTGATCAACTTTAATAAACGATAATAACTCTAAATTGGTTCTAAAACGCTCAACACCAAGCCATTTATTAATGGTGGAAATGTTTTGTTTTACGGGTATTGATATAAAATGTTCCTGATTTTCCATTGCTTTTGGTAATTTCTTATCAGCATATTTCACATCGATAGCACAATAAAATTTTCCGTCCTTAGCTAGTACTAGAAAATCTTTAGGGGAATAGGTTGGTTCTTTATCTTTCTTGAATTTGATTATCTCTGTGTAGAGTTTCCGACTTATTTCACCTTTATCAAAAGTCGGTAAAGTATCTAAAATTCTCTTAATATTAGTGTCATCAAGAAGAGCCATAGAATCTTTAAAATCAAGATTTATTATAAAATCATTTCCAACGACTTCAAGCAAGTCTTGTTCGGACATACCATAAAGAGCATGGACATTTGCTTTCAACTTATCGTACTTTACAACCTGTTGTGGTGAGTACTTATTACCATCAAATTGAATCCACGGAGTTGTATTTAACACATACTTGATGTACTCGTTGGAGTTGAAATACACCCCATTCCAGTTAGATTGCTGGGAAGCATTCGATTCATTTCGATTTGAGTACAATAACTCTCGGAGTTCTTCATCATTACTAAACCACTCAACAATTTCTGAAGTATTCAGGTTACTAATTAAATTTTCTATATTTTCAATGCTCTTAGTGGTTAGATAATTGATATTGAAATCAATCTGGTCTGAATATTTATCAGAAATGAAATTTTTGAATCCATAATTATTTGTGAGCGACTTATTCTCAATCAATGGGAACTTTGCAACTGAGCACTTTTCTATAAAAGTTGTAAATCCATCAATATCATTTCCTTGATATAGTTTGTTAGGTTCAATTAAGGGAGAATATGTAGTGTTAGCAAATAGTTTGTCTCCTAATGGATTTCCATAATTTATGTCAAGAAACAGTTTGTTTGATGATTTAATATCTCCATTCTCATTCGGTAAATTGAATGGAACTTTTGAAAGCTCGCTACCTTGAGTCAATCTGCCCCGATAATTTTCAAAGAACCAATTAATAAACGATTTTGCTTTATCTTCATGATCGATTTGACGATTAATTGTACTGATGATTAAATCGGAACTGCTTTGCTCCGTAAATTCTACAGCTAAATATTCTTCACTAAATGCATCAAGCAAACGTTTGTCACCAGTTCTTTCAGCACTAAATTTTTCGTTTAGTTTCTTCCATTCATCACTATAATAGTCCTTAATTTGTGAAATTAGCTCATCGACATAATCTTGACGCAAGACACAGAGTTTCACCCATCCTAATTCACTAGGTAATACTGAAATCCCACCATCAGTTGGTAAAAATATTTTATCAGATTTTTGAATCCAGTTATTTCGACTATCAATCAACAGGTTCGGAACAATATCAGCATCATGGTAATGATTACTCCACCATAAAAAAACTTTAACTCGAGTCGAAATATCCCACTTATCGTTAATTAAATTAACTTTTCTTGCTAAATCATCTGCTGAGAAATCCAATCCATCATAACCAACAAATTCTGATAATAATGTTACTATCTCGTAATTCTCTTCAGTTGAGAGCTGCAATAATAAATTGAATTCTTCACCTTTGAATTCAGCAGGAAATACATTCATTAGTAATTTGGGCTCATCTTGAATTGAAATATATTCTCCATTGACAGTAGGTAGAATCATCGCATCCCATAGTAAACCCAAATATTCATCGTGAAAATTAAATAAATCGCTATCCCATAGTTTATTATCTTGAATAGGAGTAACCATTTTTATGGCTGTATCAGCATATTGAGGTTTCGCTAGTTTCTCCGCAACGACCTTAATAAAAGTCAAGACTTCACCAAAAATTTTTTTATTGATTTCCTCACTGTCATTTGGAACATCATCACGAGAATTATTTGTAATGAATGGTGCATTTATTAGAGCGTTGATGGGAGTTGAAAAATTCCGAATAGGGAAATAACAGTACAACTTTTCTTTCTTAAAATCATAATTACTATCTTTTGGGACTGCAATTGAAAGGACAGCAGTTTTAGCATCAATTTCGACATCCTTTTTAAAGACAAAGTATTCTTCAGCAGGCTCGTTCGTACCATCTACAGTTCTCTCAATTAACACATCCATCTCGTCAATCAATTTTTCTGCCATTCGAGTTTCTTCATCGGTATTAATAGTGATCTTCGTGATATAAGGTAGAAAAAGCAAGGATTTATAAAATGGTTGTTTTAATTGCTTTGTTACTCCGGTTTCTTTTAAATGATTTCGTTCTTTAAGTTTTACTCGAATTAAGGTATCAAAATCTGAGACAACCATTTCAATCTGTTCGGGACAGTTCATTGTCGGAAAACATAATGGATAGTCTTTTTTCCAGGACATCAATTGTTCATTTATCAATTCAATGTGAGAATACTTATCAAAACAGCTTTTAGCAAAATCCTCACTGAATCTTATAGCAAAATCCCCAGAGTGCAACTCAATCCATTCGGCATCATTAAGTAACGATCTGAAACCAGTACCTTTATTGCCAATGTTTAGTGATGATTTATTACTTGCTCGTCCCAAGCACAATCTTTCAATAGTTTCTTTAGTAAAGGAAGTTCCTGTATTACCAACTTCCAAAATGTTGTCTTTATAGGTAATCTTGACCTCTACTCCTTCGTTACCATCAAGATTTTCACTTTTTTTCTTATCACCGTATGCATCATCCACGTTTTGAAGTAATTCCAAAATTTGTCTACCATTATAATCTCGTATTAGTTCATATTCTTCACTACAGGCTTTTTCAAGTTCGTTGCTTAGTTTTGAATTAGTGTATTTTTCAATAAAAATATTACGTAATTCATCAACTGTCATCCAATTGCTCATATCTGTACTTTCCCCTCTATAAGGATTTGTAATGTCATATCAATTTTATATTGCTTTAATTATACTATAGAACCTATCTATTCCTCTGGTTGTATTTAATTTTGAACAATCCTATAGACAATAAAAAGCTTATCACTAATGCAGCCTGAACCCACACAAGCAATAACGCTTTTATTCGATTATTTTCTCACGAGTTTAATATAATTTGAAGAGAAACAGGGGTAAGGGTTTATAAAAAATGTATGGACTTTATTGTGGGGGTACATTTCAAAACAAGTTGCACGTTACCTCCACCTGTGCAGAGTGTATGTGGCAACACAAGGGTGCTGATGGGTTTATTATAAAGGCAAGGTTCCTATTTCAGTGAAACCTTGCTATTTTATATTGTTTTCAACTGTTGCTTATTCAACTAAGATGGGGTTACTTGAAAATATAGTAACTTACTATTTCCATGAAATCATTGTTTCTTCTTTATTAACCGTCAGCTTCTCAACTTTTTTAAGGTATAAAAAGTATAAAAATCGTTATCGGTTTGCTATTGTAATGATATCAATAAACTACTTCGCTCGCTTTATAAGCAGAAAATCATGGATTTAAAAGAGTAGACTATGGAACCAGTGATAATATTGATTTGGCTTAACGGCTCATACTGGGATTCGTTGATTTGCTTTTCCGTAAAAATCCCTGTTTGTTTGAATGTGCACCCGATACTTATAATTGTTTGATTTGTAAAAATAATAAAAAGAAATACACCTATTTCTTTGGTAAAATAATGGGGACGAAACCAAATTTATAAAGAAGGGTGTCACCAATATTTTATCGAAGGATTCCTCATTTGTTCAACTCTCACGAACAATTTTAAATAATCCATAATCAGTAAAAAAACATCACTCGTAACAACACTATACCGCTGCAAAAAACTCCTTAGTAGCAATTTCTACGCCTTCAATCAATTCAGAATCGTTTATTTCTGGCCGTTGTTTAATTATTTGTTCTACTGCATCTTCCACTATATTTTCTCTAGCATATCTACGACTGCCTAAATCGTAGCTTACTTTATACATATCTTTTAGTTTGGATTCCAACGACTTATTAAACACGATTTCTTGAACTTCCGTAAATTCAGCATCCGTCAAACTAATTGACATCAAAATATCAATATACTCTTCTTTTAATTGAACGAACATTTCAATTCTATCATCTTGAATGAAGTGATCAAGGATTTTCTTAGAACCAACCGTTCCGGCGATTCCACCAACAACACCGGCAGTTGCACCTACTATTGCACCGACAACATTTCCGGCACCAGGAACTACGGTACCTAACAAAACGCCCGCACCTGCGCTTGCACCAACTGCTGCCAGAAAACCACCTCCTGCCAATAGAGTATTCTTTAATAACTGTTGACTTGAAATTCTTCCTGTGAGCGAATTGAAGATGTTAGGCACCATAACTATACCGAATGAAATAACCATACCAGAACGTTTAGCCACTGTTTCAGCCATAATTTTCTTACCCGTTTGTGAAGCAATTCTTGCAGTCATAATTTTTGCAATCTGCTGCGAACCCACATAAGCTATCGTTCCCATTACTAATGTTTTAGTTCCAGCTTTTGCTGCCATAACAGCGGCATCTTTTGTTTCAGCACCAGACCATTTTGCTTGTGCGAACACAATAGCAAAACTTATTCCTGCAACTGGCAAGGTTTGAACAACTCCGTCAAGTGCATCATACTTTAATGAAGTAAGATTGCCGCCCTTAGCAATTAGTTTAGACTCAGTCCAAGTAACATGTCCTTTTCTAATTATCTTGTATGCATCTTTTGGATTTGAATGTCCTGGAACTTTCCCAGCAGCTATTTTCTTTTTCATAATTTCAATCGCTTTATTATATTGGTCCTTAGGAACTTCTAGTTGCATACCGCCATATCTGTATTCTCCTCCATCAGCTTTTGACTTAAACGCATCATTTACAGAGTTACTTGCGGTAGATAGATATTTTGTTTGAATTTTAGTAGAACCAACAACACGATCAGCACCATCCTTGGCATTGTCTTGCCCAACTCTTTGTACTTTCAAAAACGGATGCTTTATTTTGTCTATTAAATTATTAGCATATTCAGCAGCAAATCCATGTCCTTGAGGATTGTTAACAACCCCATTTAAAACTTCCTCATGAAAGTGTGAATCAACATTAGCATAAACCGCTCCCATAGTGCCTATAGACTGCGCAATAGCACCAGGTGTAATCAAGTTTTTTTCATATTTATCAAAATCAGCTTGCATCTTTTCTTTGATGAATCCTGATTCAATATCAATTGTATATCCAGTATTAATAAGTGAGGTGATAGTTAACACTAAAGATTGAGCGTACTGTTCATTACCATCAATATGAAGCTTTCGAATTTTCCTTCTGTAATAGTAGAACTTAATTGTCTTTTGTTTTGGAATATACTTCACTTTCCAAAGACCTCCAAATGGAAAAACTTCAGAAACTGTTTCGTATTTTCCCCTTCTCTTCTTTTTCTTATCCGTCTCAACTACCTGACAGCTTGCAAAAATGCCCTCTTGAGTGAGTAAGATTCCGTACTCTTTAAATTCCAGTTCTTCCTTGCTTCTGATTGGAGAGTAACCGTAAAATTCAAGTTCGTCAGCATCAATAACTTTCCTGAAAGTAGAATTACCATTTACAAACCATTTCGCACGACCATAAGGTAGTTTTTCGCCAGTATGCGAAAAAGACTGATAGGCAATATTATTGAGGTTTTCACGTACAACATCAGAATCGTAATTGTGAATTCCTTCAATTTTCTTTTTCCATTTTCTAAACTTAACTTCGATTATTATCTTTTCATAATTTATTGCACCAACAACTGCTAACAAAATAAGCCCCATTATTACGATTGACATAGCAACATCTCCAAAGCGAAAATTAATTTATTCTATCTATATACATTCAATAAAAAGAGAACGAAATCCTCTTTTAGGATTCCGTTCGTAAATCATATTATGCAAACTGCAGCCAAGCAATCGCTTCACAATGTGCAGAGCGTATGTGGCATCAGATGGGTCTTGGTCGGTTTACAAATTAGGGGGATATGTTTTTACTTTCTTTGCAATTCTTTTCCAAACTAAACACTTTTGTTTATCGGATCGCTGAACATCAATTTCGTATTCACCTTTAAAACTATACATATATTGACCAAGGTTATCTTCTTCATAAGCAAATACAATTCTCTTATGAATATCACTTGAAATATGATGATTCACATGTTTCTTAACTAGATCTGCATCTGCAGGTCTTTCAAATATAAATTCTTCATCAGCAGAAATGGTATTAATCCCGTCACCATTCGAATTTAACTTTGGGAACCAAATCGTCACATCTTACGATATGGATGTTTTGTTCAACCTCTTTGGAAACCTTTATAATTATGACCAAAGATATTACAAGCTTCAAATATTCTTCTAAAAGCCACATCATCGTTTACATCTATATACCCGATTTCAATGTATTTAGCTTGTTCAATATTAATATTACCAGAATTCATAAACTCCACTTCTCCTTACATAGTACCTATTAGGCTCAGTTCAATTGAGATGGGCATGTGCCTAATAGGTACATCATTCCACTGTCCCCGTACTATCAACATTCTTCTCCAAAGTTATTAAGCAATGAACGCACTTCATCTATTGATTTCGTGTTGAACAATTGATTTCTTAATTCACTAGCTCCACGGAATCCTTTGACATAAATTTTGAAAAAGCGATAAAGCCCTGTGTTTGAACGTGGCAGTGCTTCAAGGTAGTCTTTACTGCGATGCTCATTTGGCTCTTTTTCAAAAGTAAAAGGATTTTGTGGCAATACAAATACTTGGTGAGTTTACAATTTACCCTATCAAAATAAAAAAATTATGTTAATAATTTACCAGCTTTATTCGCTTTAACAGTTAGGTAATTACAAAAGGAAGAACACATAACTAACATGAATTTTGCATCTTCGAAATCAACAGTTGATGTATCCTTCAAAGCATGACGAATACGAATACCATCAGAATCACTTGTATAGTGATAAATTTTCTTTAATCCCTCATTTAAATCTTGATGAAAATCAACGGTACCGTTACTTTTAATTACGTTTAAAGCAGCGCCCAAGGTAGTATTTGGATTACCAACAATAACCTTAGCGATACATTCAACAGCACTAATTGATTCCTTTAAAGAAGTTCGGTAGTCTGGTGATTCACGATCTGCCATATGTTTTAGTGCATTAGATATATGTGTTTTTACAAGGGGTAAAAAAATATGAAAATACTGTTGAAGAAAGTACATTCATTAAAACTATAGGTATCTTCCAAAATCATATCTTACTGCTATGGGTGCTTATAAAATTGAAAAGATACATGTAGATGTATGTCAGAAGCATTTAAATGAATGGGTGTCGAAATTAAAGAAGTACCGTATGGTAAAAGCTTATGCTGCGAAGGTTTTAGACTTTGCGATTAAGCGTGACTATATACAAACAAATCCTTTTGCATATGTAGATCTACCCACTAATATTTCTAAGAAGACTATAAGAGCAGATGAAGATGAAACGGAGAACTTCTACACTCGTGAGCAACTGATTGAGTTCCTATCATGTTTAGAGAGTGAAAATAACCACAAGGCTTATGTTCTATTCCGCTTACTTGCGTTCAGTGGAATGCGAAAGGGTGAAGCTTTAGCACTAACCTGGAACGACCTTGACTTCACAACAAATGATCTACGCATCAATAAGGCCCTTTCCCTAGGTAAAGACAACCAACTATACGTTAAGTCTACGAAAACAGGTGTTGCTCGAACAATTAAAATGGATGACAAGACAATGGTTGTTTTAAAAGAATGGAAGAAAAAGCAGAAGCAAGTATCTGAAGTTGGGCTTTAATACGATGAAATCTAAACAGCTCATTTTCAGCAATGAAAGAAATGAATTCTTACAGCCGACAAAACTTCGTAAATGGATTATCCAAGTACAAACAAAATATAATCTAGTCACAATTACAACACATGGCTTACGACATACACATTGTTCCTTATTATTTGAAGCTGGGGCAAGCTTAAAAGAAGTTCAAGTTCGCTTAGGACATACTGATGTTAAAACAACCATGGACATATACACACATGTTACACAAAAAGCGAAAGAAGAAGCTATTCAAAAGTTCTCAAGCTATTTAAACATGTAATGTTTTTGAACACGTTCGATTGATATCCATTGAAACTATATGACATAGACAAAAAGAAAAAACCCTTGAATGCCAAGGGTTTGATGTTCATTGAAACTCAATGAAATTGTAATATGGAGACGGCCGGATTTGAACCCGCGTCCAGAAACTCTAACACTTAAGCTTCTACGCGTGTATCTTGCCTATTTAGGTTTCGCGTAGCACTATGCCGACCTTAGAACCATAAGCATTGAGTCCATATCTATATTTAAACTATTTTATTATTAGGGTGGATTACATGATTAATAAACTTGGTTATAAATCTTCTTAACAATATTATATCACGTATAAACAATATGAACAGAGAATCTTATAAAATATTTCCTTCAACAATACGACAGTCAAATAATTTTTAGAGTTCTGAAACCATACTTCACAAAGTTGTAAAATCCTTATACAGTTCATAGTCTGATATGTTTAAGGAATAAATATATATTCTATCATAAACCATAATTAGTCATTCATTAAATCCTTTTCTAACTCACTAATTGAATTGTAGGAAGTAAATTCACCATTCGCAAATTGTTCTTTCCCTATTCTGATTGCTTCAAGTTCTTCAGGTGTTGCTTCAACTTCAGGAATTGCCATCTTCAATAAAACTATCCGCAATTCTTCCAGCTTTTCTTCAGGAATTTTATCTACAAGTTCATAGAAATATTCTCTATCCACCTTCATATTATCAGCAGTTGTGACTGTATATCCTGATAATTGTGAATGTGATTCAGGAATCCAACCATCACGTAAAGCACGTAAACCTTCATATAAACTACCGCCAATAATATTTTCTAACCAGTCGCTTAATTCCTTCATTGTTCCTGATTCCTTCAGATAAACACCGTTTTTATATAATGTATATTGTTTCAATTGTCTTTTCCCCATTCTTTCAGTTGTTGTTGCTGGTATGTTCAGCGTGTAACTATTTGAAGCCTTCCCTTTTAAGCCCCAACTTCTTCAGAGATTATCCGTATAATATTAGTTCACTAAATTAAACTTTTCATTAATACTTTTCCAGTATTTTCTTTTTAACATGGCTTCTTGGAAAGCCAAACTGAAAAACATAAAATCAACCATTTCATTTTTATTCTCATATTGTAAGTTCTCAAATACTACGTTTGATACTGTATCGAATGGCAAATTACCTTGTTCAATATCAGAAATCATCATATTTAGATATTTCCTGTATTTATGACTCAGATACACTCGGTTTGAGTTCTTTAGTTCCATGCCAATTTCAGTTAATACACTCAATAACAATTCAGGTGTAATATTCTTGACTACAAGAACTTCACCAGCAATTGCTGTTGCTAAATAGTCCAATTGAAAGTGTTTCTTTTCTTGTTCATTTAACTTTATGTTGGTGTGTTCTCTTAGAGTATTCAACATTGCTTCGCTATCACTTACATAGTGAAAAGTTAATTTGTCTATTACAAAATTTATTGCATCATTAACATTTGCTTTTTTTACCGTGTAATCTTCTTGTTCTTGTTCTTGTTCTTGTTGTTGTTCTTGTTTTTCTTTTTCTTTTTCTTTTTCTTTTTCTTTTTCTTTTTCTTTTTCTTTTTCTTTTTCTTTTTCTTTTTCTTTTTCTTTTTCTTTTTCTTTTTCTT
>Ga0209013_10004359_pt1 | contig 12422 bp, 8 predicted proteins | sample Cruoilmetagenom2_FD_187291 | JGI IMG/M metagenome (GOLD analysis project Ga0209013, IMG submission 187291) | Oil polluted marine microbial communities from Coal Oil Point, Santa Barbara, California, USA - Sample 2 (SPAdes) (version 2) | ecosystem: Environmental > Aquatic > Marine > Oil seeps ...
CCATACCGGCAGTATGGCCGGGAGCCATGAAGCAGTACGGGCCGGGCTGCGCCGGGCCGGCGTTATCGAAGCCGCCGATACGGAAACATTTTTCGATGCCATGGACGCTGCTGCTGTCGGACTCACGCGTACCGTTGTCCGCGACATTGCCATCATTACCATATCGGGTGGTCCATCGGTGCTGGCCGCCGATGCCGCTGAGCGTGCCGGGCTCACACTGCCCACCCTGGGAAACGCAACATTGGCCCGGCTGAGCTCGCTGGCGCCCTCATTTGCCGCCCTGGGCAACCCCATTGATCTGACACCGCAATGTCCAATCGATAATTTTGTACCGGCCATCGAAGCCATATACGCAGATGAAGCTGTAAAAGGTGTCGTTGCCATCAACTGTGGGCTGGACTTTCCCCAGTTTGGAGCCGGAGTTGCCCGCGGTGTGGGCAAAACCGGCAAGCCCACTACTGCATTCGTGCTCGATGCTCCGGGTGTGGAAGCCGAAATGGCAAGTGCCGGAGTGTTGCGCTTTGCTTCACCCGAGCGAGCCGTTGCTGCATTGGCCAAAGGTGTCGGGGCATGAAAACACTGAATGAATGGGACAGCAAAGCACGCTTGGGCGATCAACTACCACGCCCCGCAGAAATACTGGCAACTTCACGTGAACAGGCACAGCAATTCGCCGCCACGGTTAATGGTCCTGTCGTTGCCAAAGCTTCAGGCGTAGCCCACAAGACCGAAAGTGACCTGGTTCGACTCGGACTCGGGCCGGCTGATATTGGCGAAGTGTGGGATGATCTTGCTGCCGTTGGAGACGGCACGGTTTTGCTTGCCGAACAGATCAATGCCGAACTTGAACTCATTGTTGGCGGTTACCGCGATCCCGGCTTCGGCCCGCTGGTCACTGTCGGTATCGGTGGTATTGCGGCGGAGATTTTCAGCGATGTCGTGGCGATACTCGCACCGCCTGAGGAAGGTGAGGTAGCTGCGGCGGTGGCGGAACTTGCAGGAAAACAGCTCCTGGCGGGCATTCGGGGTGGTTCCCCGGTCGATCTTGCAGCGCTTGGAAGTATTATCGGGGCTGTTTCCGAACTTCTGTGCTCAGACCCGACTGTTGCCGAGATTGATTGCAACCCGGTGATGGTACATAACGGTATCCCGGTCGTCGCTGATGCATTGGTTGTGCTGAATGACAAGCAGGATGACCCATGATTCATATCCACGGCATCGTGAGTCCACCTGCTTCATTTAATTTATAAACGGAAATAGAGAATCGAGATCAGATAATGTCAGAAATTCAACACTACTTGGCACCTGACCACCTGGATGAGGCGCTTAAGGCGATGGCAGACGGTGATGTTACTGTCCTTTGCGGTGGTACAGACCTGGCCCTGCAAACAGAATCAGGCTTGCGAAAATACGCTAATACATTGATCAATATTCGTCGCATTGATGGCCTTTCGGAGATTGATGAAGAAGACGGCAAGATCAGAATCGGCGCCCTGACCACAGTGACCGATATAAAAGAAAATCAAGTGATTAATGAACTTGCCCCGGTACTTGTTGCAGCGGCCGATCAGTTTGCCAGCGATCAGATCCGTAACGCCGCATCTCTCGGCGGTAATATCTGCAACGCCTCACCCGCCGGCGATATGATCATACCCCTGCTGGTGCTGGATGCTGTTGTCGAACTTGCCTGCTGGCAAGATGGCGGTGTGCAAACCCGGCTTGTAGCGCTGAATGAATTTTTTACCGCGCCCGGCAAGACCGTCAAGCGCGACCATGAATTGTTAACGGCAATTATTTTCGACAAACCGGCGGCAGATTTTGTAGCGCGTTTCCGAAAATCCGGCCCGCGTCCTGCTTTGGAAATTTCAATGGTTTCCGTCGGTATCGGCGGCAATCTGGAGAATGGTGTATTTCACAATGTGCGAGTGGCCCTGGGTGCGGTGGCGCCGACACCACTGCGTGCCCGGCACGTGGAAGCCGCTCTGGAAGGAAAATCCCTGGATGCTGAAAACATTAAGGCAGCCGTTGCCAGCGCCGGTGAGGATGCCACTCCAATTGATGATGTTCGTGGCAGCGCATGGTATCGCGATCATCTTGTTCGCGTATTCATCGAAGAGGTTCTGAATGATGTCCTTGAACAAAGAAATTAATTTCAAGCTAAATGGCCGCCCGGTTTCAGTGACCGTGCCCGTTACCATGAAAACCCTGAGCATGTTACGTGATGTACTTGATCTGACCGGGACAAAATATGCCTGCGGTGAAGGTGAATGTGGCGCCTGCACCATCAGGCTTGATGGCATAACAGTTAACAGTTGCCTGATGTACGCGGTGGAATGTGATGGTCGTGAGTTAGTGACCATCGAGGGATTGAAAACTGAAAAGGCACTACATCCGATGCAAAAGGCCTTTGTTGATCATGGCGCCATTCAATGTGGATATTGTATGCCCGGCATGATCATGCAGGCGGATTATCTGGTAGAAAACAATCCAGGCTTGAATCGGGAGGAGATTCAGCGTGGACTCGAAGGGAACGTGTGCCGTTGTACCGGCTACACCAAGGTACTGGATGCTGTAACTGCAGTTGTCGAGTCAGGCGAATGAGGTATTGATCATGGATCAGAAAGTCACCGCAGCAGCTATCGAAAAAACTTCCTTAATCGGTCAACGTGTTAAAAAACCTGATGCCCCCGACAAGGCCACCGGTAAAACCCGCTATATAAACGATATGGTTTTGCCCCAGATGTTGATTGGCAAGATCCTGCATGCCGGTAGGCCACATGCAGAGATCGTCAGCATTGATGTAAGGGCAGCAGAAAAATTACCAGGCGTTCATGCCGTGTTAACCGGCAAGGATGCTGCGGGTCTTAAATTCGGTTTTGTGCGTGATAACGTAGCCCTGAAAGACAAGGTCCGTTGTGAACACGACGAGGTGGCGGCTGTCGCCGCTGAAACAGAAGAGCAAGCCGAGCAGGCATTGCGTTTGATCAAGGTGAAATACAAGGACCTGCCGGGTATCTTTTCTCCAGAAGACGGTCGTAAGGAAGGCGCAGCTCTGATTCACGATAATTTCCCGGAAAACAAGAGCCTGCATTTCGAGTTCAAACATGGCGATCTGGCGGCTGCTGAAGCAGCATCCGACTTTATCGCTGACAACGTCTTTAAAGTTCACCATGTGACCCACTGTTGCATGGGGACATCCTGCGCCATTGCTGATTTTGACAATAACGGGAAACTGACCATCTGGTCGCAAACCCAGTATCCGTACAATTATAAAATGGATCTGGCGCCGGCACTGGGCATCCATCCCGGTGATATTAAAGTAATCCAGCCACCGATTGGTGGTGCATTTGGTTCCAAGCTGGATGCATATCCTTACGAACCCATCGCCGCCCTCCTCGCCAGGAAAACCGGCCGGCCGGTGAAGGTCATGTATACCCGTGAGGAGGAATTCAAGAGTTCTCCAACACGGCAACCGGCCGTAATACACATGCGTACAGGTTGTACCAGGGACGGCACTTTGACCTTTCGTAGTGCTGATGTTTTATTGGATAACGGTGCCTATACATCATGGGGTCCGACTATCCCGGTCGTCATGATGCGGACAACGTCCGGGCATTACCGGGTCCCGGTTATCGATTTCAACGCCCAGGCGATCTACACCAACAATCCCTATGCCGGTTCATTCCGCGGCTATGGCAATGTCCAGACAACTTACGCCACGGCCCAACAAATGGACATGCTGGCGGAGCAGCTGGATATGGACCCGATAGATTTCCATCTGAAAAATGCACAGAAATCCGGTGAGACCACGCCACAGAAATCCTTTCTCAGAGAATGTGCCCTGGATGACTGCCTGAAAACGGCGGCAGAAGCCACTGATTACACTAAAAAACATAAACAATATTCTTTCGCGAGGGAGCAGGCTGGCCGTTACAAAAAAGGTATTGGACTCGCTTCCTCTATCCATAATGCAGGGGGCGCCAAGATCCACAAATCCGATGGCTGTGGCACGATACTGAAAGTAGATGATTACGCCAGGGTTACAGTGATCACCGGGGCGTCTGAAATTGGCCAGGGCATCGATGCGGTTATCAGCCTGATCGTGTCCGAAGAGCTTGGTGTACCGCTTGAGCATGTTAGCATTGTCAATAATGATTCGGACATAGCGCCATGGGATGTGGGCGTGCATGCCTCACGAACGACTTTTATCGCCGGTAACGGCGCACGCCGGGCAGCGCAACAAGCCAGGACACAGATCCTTAAAGCCGCATCAGGATTTGTGGGTATACCTGCAACAGAGCTAGATCTGCGTGGCGGCTTTGTCGTGCAGGAGCAGTGCGGGACCAGGGTCATAAAACTGGAAAAATTGCTTCGGCAAATGCACTTCCACCCAAAACCGGAACTGGTCATGGTAACGGACTATTATGAACCAAACAGCGAGCCGGAAGGCGCTGACCATATTTCTGATCACTCCGCGGCCTATTCCCATGCGGTACATATCGCGGAAGTCACAGTGGATACCTACACCGGTGAAGTGAAGGTCGACAAGGTCACTTCGGCTCAGGATGTTGGCAGAGTGATCAATCGCATGGGACTTGAAGGACAGATTGAAGGTGGTATAGCCATCGGTCTGGGTTATGTCCTCAGTGAAGAAATGAAACTTGAGAATGGCATGTTGCAAAATCCCTGCTTCCGGGATTACAAGGTCATCACGGCACCGGAAATGCCTGAACTTGATTTGTACTTTATTGAAAGTGATTGCGCAGAAGGTCCTTATGGCGCCAAGGGTGCATCTGAGTTACCGACTATAGTAATAGCACCTGCCATCGCCAATGCGGTTTACAATGCAACCGGCATTCGTTTCCTCGACTCGCCGCTTACGCCGGAAAAAGTCGCCCAGGCTATTTGGGAAAAGCAACAGGCGGCTGAACGACATTAGACCTGGATTGGTTTAGAAACAGATCGGCACACGATGATGAATATCGCACGCTGGATAGAAAATTGGGCCCTAGCCACGCCGGGGAAAATTGCCATTCGTTTTGAAGGGCAGGAAATCGGCTACCCTGAGTTTGATGCTCAGATAAAAGCCAGTGCCCGGATGCTAAAAGAAGGGCTTGGTGTAAGACCAGGCGATCGCATCGCCTACCTGGGTCAAAACCATCCGCAAATTCTTGCGTTGGTCTTCGCCTGCGCACGATTGGGGGCGATATTCGTTCCACTCAACTGGCGGCTTGCACCCAAAGAACATCTGTATATGTTGAAAGACAGTGGTGCGGTGACACTGTTTGTTGATGAACCCTATTCTGCACAGTGTGAAGATCTGAAAACCAAGCTTTCTGATTGCCAGTTTGTCGCCGTGCAAGGAGACAAGAGCCCGGGTTGGTTGAGCTTGCCTGATCTATTGAAAACTGCAGATGGAGATGACCACTATCCGGACATCGGCCTGGATACGCCCCTTCTTCTTATATACACCTCTGGCACCACCGGTTTTCCCAAAGGCGCTGTATTAAGCCAGGAAGCCATACAATACAACGCCTTCAACAGCACCATCATGCACGACATGACAAGTAATGATCTTATCCTCACGGTGCTTCCGCTATTCCATGTGGGGGGCTTGAATAACCAGACTACGGTGGGATTTTATAACGGTGCTACGGTAATTCTTCACCGGATTTTTGATCCTGAGCAAGTCCTGAATACGATCGTCCGTGAAAAGGTAACCTTAACGATCATGCTACCGGCGCATATGCCGCTTTTGCATGCCGTGCCACGTTGGGAAGAATCAGATCTTTCGAGCTTGCGTGCCGTGCTCACGGGTTCTACTACTATTCCGGAAAATATGGTTCGTTACTGGCATGATAAGGGCATCCCGCTCCTTCAAATGTACGGCGCCACTGAAACCTGCCCTATCGCCACTTATCAGACAATTGCCAATGCTTTTGCAACAGAGGGTTCAATCGGATTTCCTGCCATGCATTGCGAGCTTCGTATTGTCGATGGCCAGGGTAATGATTGTGCTGTGGATGAACCCGGTGAGATCCTTGTCCGTGGCAAGAGTGTCATGTCCCATTACTGGAACGATGAAGATGCAAGCAAACGTAACCTCGTTGACGGTTGGTTCCATAGCGGTGATATTGGCCGTGTCGACAAAATGGGTTGCTATCATTTTGTTGATCGCAAGAAGGACGTCATTATTTCCGGCAGTGAAAATATCTATCCGGCCGAAATTGAAAACGTATTAAGCGAACATCCTGACATACTGGAAGCTGCAGTGGTCGGGCGTGAAGATTCCCGCTGGGGTGAAGTACCTGTTGCGGTGATAACGAACAAGGAAAATCGTGACCTGAATAAAGAGCAGGTGCTCGACTGGTTAAGCGGAAAGTTGGGTAAATACAAACATCCCCGGGATGTATTATTTGTTGATGCCCTGCCACGTAATGAAATGCGCAAGGTATTAAAGGATGTATTGCGTGACATGGTTAATGGTTGAAAATTTTCAATTCATATTAACGTTGGTCCATTATCATCTGTGACAGAATAAGCCGATGAAAATAAACTATTTTGCCTGGATTAAAGACAAGGTTGGCTGCGAGGAGGAAGAAATCACCCTGCCTGCTGATGTGACCAATGTCGGTCAATTGATCAACTGGCTATCCCGGCGTGGGCCAAGATATGATGACGCGTTCGAATTCATTGAAGTCATCAAGGTGGTTGTGAATCAGACCTACGTCATGAACGATCAACCCGTTAAAGATGATGATGAAGTGATCTTTATTCCACCAATTGCCGGAGGTTGAGCTACGCTGACCCTATGACACAGCTCACCAACGAAGAGATCCGGCGTTACTCACGACATCTCACCCTTCCCGGATTCGGAATGCAGGGTCAGCAGAAGCTCAAGGACGGCAGCGTCCTCATCATCGGGGCCGGTGGCCTTGGCTCTCCTCTTGGAATGTACCTGGCGGCGGCTGGCGTGGGCCGTCTTGGCCTGGTCGACTTTGACATCGTCGACGTGAGTGATCTGCAGCGTCAGATCGCCTATGGTACCAGCGACATTGGCCGGTCCAAGGCCCAGTCCATGAAGGAGACCATTCAGGAGATCAACCCCCACGTGGACATCGAGCTGTTCGAAACCCGGTTCACCCGTGACAACGCTCTCGAGATCGCGGAGAACTTCGACGTCATTATCGATGGTACCGACAACTTCGCGACCCGGTATCTGGTCAACGACGTTTGCGTGCTGTTGGGCAAGCCGAACGTGTACGGTGCCATCTTCCGCTTCGACGGTCAGGTCAGCGTCTTCGATGCGTCCCGGGGGCCCTGTTACCGCTGCCTGTTCGCGGAGCCGCCACCGCCCGGGGTCGCGCCATCGTGCGCCGAAGGCGGCGTGCTTGGAATCCTTCCCGGCGTCATCGGTGTTATCCAGGCGACCGAGGCCGTCAAGCTGCTTCTGGGTCAGGGTAAGACGCTCGTCGGCCGCCTGCTGCTCTACCAGGCGTTGTCCATGTCCTTCCGTGAACTGAAGCTGCAGAAGAACCCCGACTGCCCCGTGTGCGGCGAGAACCCCACCATCACGAAGCTCATCGACTACGAGGAGTTCTGTGGGATTCTCGGCGAGGAGAACGGGGGTTCTCAGACCGGGTATAAGGAGATCGATGTGACTGCCGTCGCTTCTCTGATCGATAAGGAGGCTGACTTCCTGCTGCTCGACGTTCGCGAACCCGTTGAGTGGGAGATCTGCTCGCTGCCCAATTCCGTGCGCATTCCCAAGGGGGAGGTGCGCGACCGCCTCGAGGAGATCGACATCACGAAGGATGTCATCGTCTACTGCCGCTCAGGTGTGCGCTCGGGGGCCATCGCGAACTTCCTGTGCGACGCGGGGTTTGATCGCGCCCAGAACATGCGTGGCGGCATCCGTGCCTGGGCCAATGAAATCGATCCGACCATGCCTGTGTACTGAAGCGTTGCCAGCCTTCTCTTTAGCGATGTCCAGCAATTCATGCGCACCATGGACTATATTCGAAGCCAAGTTGGATTAAAGTATTCAAAGGGGTAACGGTGAAATGGAGTCGCTCGCCGAGGCGGGTGTGATTTTTCGGAGGATGAAGTAGCGCTATGAAAACCAACAAGCTGGATCACATTTGCATAGCCGTAAGGAACCTGGATGATGCACGAAAAATTTGGGAGCCGATCCTGGGTAAAGCAGAACCCGACGACGCTTATATCGACGAAACGGAAAAAATCCGGGTCGCGCGTTATTGGGTCGGTGAAATCGGCTTCGAGTTAATGGAATCTACGTCGCCAGACGGGGATGTAGCCAAATTCATCGAAAAACGTGGCGAAGGCGTGATGCTGATCAGCCTGAACGTGGACAACACGCGCGAGGCGGTAGCAGAAGCCGAAGAAAAAGGCTATCCGATTATCGGTGGCATACGCCAGTTTCGCGACTGCGAATTCGCCTTCGTGCACCCCAAAAAAATGAACGGTGTACTACTCGAATTAATCGATTACAAATGGGATGAACTGTAGGAGCGCGTCCAGAATCAATGATGGATATCTACAGGCGTCAGAGCCCTTTTCGCGTAAGAACTTGGGGTGAAATCGATCATTTGATATCACTTGGGGTGAGGCATGATCAGCCCTTGCCATGCGTTTCATGCCGTTCCATTCACGGTGTTTAATTTCCCAGAAAAAGGGCTCTGACCCACTGCTGTCCTGACTCCACGACATTAGACGCGACAGCCTCAGGCGAGCCATTTTGGAGGTGAAAAGGGCTATTTAAACGCGTTACAGAGAGAGTATTTTCGATTTTAGTTATTAAGATCAGTAGCTTCTCTGGGTCAGACCCCAATCTCCTCTTACTTTTATTGCCCCTGATTCCCCTCTCTTTTTGGGCTCAATTTTTGGTATTTTTGGTGGATGTCCCTGTCCTACGTTTTCCCCGTCCTGCGTTGGTGGATGTCCCCGTTCTACCCGGCATTTAATGATGCATTGATTCTGCCTGATTTTATTGTGTGACTTACATCATCGCTCGACAGCCTGAAGAAGCCCATGATTGAAAGGCTGGCTGCCGTGCCCGCTCGCTGTGAATTTCCTGCACGACGGTATCTGGCCGAATGTAGTTAATCGGAATTTTGGTACCGACGAGGAGTTGCTATGAAAAGGTTCACCCTGTTGGGGTTGCTGGCCCTTTTAGCAGTTCCCGTCGCTGTCAGTGCTCAGGAGCTTGGCAGATCTGCTGCGCGTGCGGTCGACCAGATGGAGCTTGCATCTGGCAGGCCTCCAGAAACGACCACATCGCCCGTTACGGGCCTGGTGACGTTTGTATCGATCCGGCCGGGATTCGAGATACCGCTCTCGGCCAAAGCTACCGACAGCCCCGATTTCAGAGCACTCCAGTTCGTAGAGACTTTTGGCGAGGCCTTTGGCCTGGACAGTGCGGATCGAGTGGAAGTCACAGCCGTGAGCGGACCGGACGAGGTGGGCCTGGAGCATGTTCGCCTCCAGCAGGTGATTGGGGGAATTCCGGTAACTGGCGGCGAGTTAACCGTGCATCTTCGTGGCGCAAAGGTCGTTGCAGTGAACGCGAAGACCTTGCCGGTATTCGAAGGCGTTTCCACCGTTCCCACTATCCATGGCCAGCAGGCCGAAGACGCGGTAAGAGAAGCCCTGTTGAAACATCGTGGCCTGGCGAATGCCGAGCTGACAGCGCCACGGCTTGAACTATTCAACCGGGGCCTGCTGGAGCGAAACCGTTACCCGACGCGTCTTGCCTGGTTCGTCGAGGCCACCGCGCCCGGAGTTCGCGATTTTTTCTGGATCGATGCCGGGAGCGGTGGAGTTCTGCTCAGCTTCAGCCAGCTACACCAGGCCCGCCAGCGAGAGATTTACGACTCCGGGAGTACCGACTCACTGCCGGGTACGCATATCCGCAGCGAGGGCGACCCGGCAACCGGCGATCCGGATGCCGACCTGGCCTATGAATACTCGGGCGACACCTATGATTACTTCCTCACTCAGCACGGGCGTGACAGCTTCGACGGGGCCGGGGCCACCCTGACCTCCTCCGTGCACTTCTGCCCCGATGCAGGGCCTTGTCCTTACCCGAACGCCCGTTGGAACGGTTCACAGATGCTCTACGGCGACGGTTTTTCTGTCGCTGACGACATTGTCGCCCATGAGTTGACGCACGGAGTGACCCAATACTCCGCCAATCTTTATTACTACATGCAATCCGGAGCATTGAACGAATCCTATTCGGACATCTTCGGTGAGACCATGGACCAGGGCAATTCCTCAGGAGACGATACGCCGGATGCGCGATGGCTGATCGGTGAGGGCCTTCCGGTCTACGGAGTCCTGCGCGACATGATGAACCCGAACACCTACGATAATCCGGGCAAGATGAGCGACCCCTTGTTCACCTGCGAAGATCCCGGTGGTGACGGTGGCGGAGTTCACTCGAACAGTGGTGTACCCAACCACGCGTTTGCTCTGATGGTGGACGGCGGTGCCTACAACGGACTTAATATTACCGGCATCGGCTCGACCAAGGCCGCCATTATCCAGTACCGGGCACTGACCCAGTACCTGCTCTCGGCATCGGATTTTCTGGACAACGCCAACGCCCTGCGACAGTCATGCACTGATCTTGTCGGTACGGCAGGCATTTCAGCCGCAGATTGCACCGCGGTCCAGGATTCCCTGGACGCCGTTGAGATGTCTGATCCGTGGCCCTGTTCGCCGCCGCAGGCGGAAGTGCCACAACTTTGTCCCTTGGGCATTCCGAGCGTCGATATATTCTTCGATGATCTCGAAACCATCGACTCGGGGCAGTGGACCACCGGGTTAGAGGCTGGTGGAAACCATTGGAGCGGTGCGTTGGGTGATGATGGGCTGTACTGGCCGATTTTCGCCACCAGCGGTTACTTCAACCTTTGGGGCCTAACCGTCGCGGCGGTTGGAGATTCATGGGTGAGCATGAACTTCGATCTCGCCATCATTGCCGGGGACGTGCGGATGCAGTTCGACCACTCCTTCGGGCTTGAAAGTTTTGTCTCATCCTATTACGACGGCGGAGTGCTCGAATACAGCACCGACAGTGGCGCCAGCTGGCTGGATGCAGGGGGACTGATCATCGCCGGTGCTTCTTATGCCGGGACACTGGATGCCCACAACGGCAATCCGCTGGGAGGCCGGAGCGCTTTCGTTGGAGACAGCTACGGCTACACGTCGACCCAGTTGGACCTTTCGGGCTTCGCGGGGAAGAGCGTCCGGTTTCGTTTCCGCATCGCCACCGACGACTCCGGGGGCGACTACGGCTGGTTCATCGACGACGTTCGCGTCTACGCCTGCTCGACGCTCCATTACCAGCTCGATGCTCCGACCGCAAAGGGTCCCCTCAGCCAACAATATGCAGCCTTTGAAGCACAGTACGACTCCAGGGCGGCCGATGACTTTATTGTGCCGCCCGGCGAAGCGCCGTGGAACATCGACGGCGTCGTGGCTCATGGGCACTATGGCCTTTCTGAGGGCCCCACGCCCCTCCTGAACGTGGAGATCCTGGATGATGCGGCGAATCTGCCCGGCCCGGCGGCCTGTACCTACACGGGCCTGGCTGCGGGGGTGGATTTCAACGACTCGGACGGTTATTTCAGAATCCGGCTGCCGGATACCTGCAGCCTCCCGGCCGGTACCTACTGGGTATCAGTGCAGGCCGATATGGACTTCGACCCTTTGGGTCAGTGGAACTGGAACGCAAGAACGGTGCAGTCCGGCTCGGCCTTTGCCTGGCAGAATCCGGGCGACGGGTTTGGCAGCGGCTGCACGAGCTGGAGCACGGCGGGCGACTGCTTCACGGATCCCGATCCCGATCTCCTCTTCTCCCTCTGGTCGGATGACGTCACTCCGCCGGTATGTTTTGCCCTCTCCACGAGCAACACAGGCTCCGGAAGTGCCCCAACGCCATTGCCGATCAAGTCCCCCGGATGTGCGACAGGCGAATACGTGGCCGGTGCGGTCGTCACACTGGTTGCGGCACCCACCGCAGGCTGGCGCGTCGCGGATTGGACGGGCACCGACGATAATTCCAGCACCTCCAAAACGAACACCGTCACCATGCCGGCCTCGGCGCACGCGGCCTCGGTGGCATATGAGGTTATACCCTGCTACACCCTGACCCTTGGCCACAGCGGGGACGGAGCCGATCCCGCGGTCGATCCAGTGAGCAGCCCGGGGTGCGTCATTGGCAGCTACCATGCCGGTGAAGTACTGGCGCTCCTCGCGCAGCCGGCGGAGGGACTGGTAATCGGCGCATGGTCGGGCACCGACAATAATGCCAGTCTCACGCTCAACAATACTGCGACCATGCCAGCGGGCGCCCATGAAATCACTGTGAGCTACGTGGAAGTACCGGCGGGATG
>Ga0209013_10004361_pt1 | contig 12417 bp, 12 predicted proteins | sample Cruoilmetagenom2_FD_187291 | JGI IMG/M metagenome (GOLD analysis project Ga0209013, IMG submission 187291) | Oil polluted marine microbial communities from Coal Oil Point, Santa Barbara, California, USA - Sample 2 (SPAdes) (version 2) | ecosystem: Environmental > Aquatic > Marine > Oil seeps ...
GTTATACGAAAAATATGGTGATAAAAGTGTTGTTCCCGGGACGCTTTTAAAAGATTAGATTATTTTCTACGGATTTGATTTCTGTTACGCCGTCATGTGGACAAAGGAACAGAGAGAAACTGAAATTTAATACGTTAGATAGGTCTGTAAAATATATTAGTTTATCCTGACTTACTTCGGCTTCCTTGTGGGGGTATGGAGTGGGGTATGATAATTTTAGGAAATAAAAAGGGACTTAGAAAATATTCTAAGTCCCTGTTATTATTTTGGTAGCGGGGACAGGATTTGAACCTATGACCTTCGGGTTATGAGCCCGACGAGCTACCAGACTGCTCCACCCCGCATCAATTATTTGAAACAGTATATATAAGCAGGTATGAAAAGTATGTCAAGTTGTTTTTGTGAAATTCAACACGGAAGCGATTAAAGACCGTATTCGTTTCTGCTCGGATCCGCCGGCAATTTTCTCATTTTTGTATCGCAACAGGAGCCGCTTGGTTCTGCTGTTGTGTCCTGATATGATTTCAATGGCCGATTTGGGGACTTTGAAGAATTTTGCCAGATATTGAATGCACATTTTATTGGCGGCACCATCCACGGGCGGCGCCGTAAGCTTGATTTTTAGGGCGTCGCCATGCCGGCCTGCAATCATGTTTTTTGCGGATCGGGGCTGAACGAAGACTTTGAGAACAATCCCCTGGCTGGTTTCCTTTAGAAATTGCATGGGTTGCCTGGATCTATCATTTATCCGGCGAACTGCTCTTGATCGTGTTGATAATGCGGGTGGACGAGGTGTTTTCCGTCACCGGAATCAGAACCACTCTTCCCCCCATGGCTTCGACCCGTTCGTGCCCAAAAACTTCCGTGGAGGCGTAGTTGCTCCCTTTGGCCAAAACGTCCGGCTGTACGATTTCAATGAGCTTTTCCAGCTCATTGGCGGAAAAAACCACAACATAGTCCACCGAGTCCAGAGCGCTCAAGATTCTGACCCGTTCTTCGGCCCGGATGACGGGTCGTCCCGATCCTTTCAGGTTTTTCACCGATTCATCATCATCGATGGCAACGATGAGGATATCTCCCATCTGCTTTGACGCAGAAAAGAGGTGGATGTGGCCCGCATGCAAAAGGTCGAAGCAGCCGTTGGTCAATACCAGCTGCTGTCCCTTTTTCTTGAGTTCTTCTACAAGGGCCGGAAGCTCAGATAAATGTTTGTATTTGGCCGGCCGGCCGGGATCATCCGCTTTTAAGGCCGAAGCCAGTTCCTGCTTGGAAACCGTTGCAGTGCCGACTTTGCCCACAACGATTCCGGCGGCGGTGTTGGCCACTGCGACGGCAGTGTGGATCGAAGCTCCTGATGCGATGGCAAGCCCAAGAACCGAAAGGACCGTATCGCCGGCACCGGACACATCGTAAACCTGCCGCGCCTCGGCCCGGACCCGGAAAGGTTCCCTGTTTTTATCGAACAGAACCATTCCCTCCTTGCCGCAGGTGATTAAAAGCTTGTCCAGGCCCACGGTCTCAAAAATTTTGTTGGCCGATTTTTCCAGAGTGGATTCATCGACAATTTCCACCCCCGAAGCCAGGGCGGCTTCTTTTTTGTTCGGGGTGAGCAGGGATGCGCCGGAATATTTCGAAAAATCGAGCCCTTTGGGATCGACAACACTCATTTTTTGGTGTTTTTGAGCCGATGCCGTCAGTCTCGAAAGCAGTTTTTGGGTAATGAGTCCCTTGCCGTAGTCGGAAATCAGCACCACATCCACTTGGGGCATTTTATCTTCTATGAATCGTGAAATCTTTTCCAGGGTGGCGTCGGATATGCCGGTATCGGTTTCCCTGTCGATTCTCAACACATGCTGATGGGATGCAATGATCCGGGTCTTCTGGGTGGTGAGCCTGGCAGGTTCTTCAACAATACCTGCGGTATCCACACCGAGTTCATTGAATTTGTCGCGTAAAAGCTGCCCGTTTCTCCCGGTGCCTATCACCCCGGCCACGGATACTTTTGCCCCCAGGGCAACCGCATTGTTGACGACATTGCCGGCACCCCCCAGTGCATACCCCTCGTTTTTGATGGATACCACCTGGACCGGGGCTTCGGGAGATATACGGTCGACATCGCCCCAGAGATATTCATCGAGCATTAAATCTCCCACAACAAGGAGATGACATCGGTCAAATTTTGAAATGTCAATCGGCATCGGCATTTTTTAAAATAATATCCATTAAAAATTTAGGCGGTCGCACAAGACGGCTGTCTCGATCCACACAGGCATGTTTCGTATATCCGCTGGCCAGCAGTTTTTTGCCGTCTTCGGTGAATATCCGGTAGTCGAACTTCATTCCCGCTTTGATACGGGGATCGAGGTGCGTTTCGATGAGCAGGGTGTCGTCGTACGTGGAAGGGGCGTTGAACTTGCAGTGCACCTCTGACAACGGGAGGAAAAACCCCCTCGATTCGATGGAACTGTAAGGAATCCCCAAATGCCTGAACATCTCCGATCGGCCGATTTCGAACCAGCGGAAATAGTTGGCATGATAGACATACCCCATTTTATCGGTGTCGCCGTATGTTACCCGGCATGTGGTTTTATGTTTAAGCATCCAATATTCCGTTTGTGAACGAAGCGAACCCACTCCAAGTGTTTGACACCCCATTCGCTCATTTAGGGTGACGCCCTAATTGAGCGAAAGCTTAGGATGCCCCAGATCCAAGGCATCAAGGACGACGCCGTAGTCGTCTACTGCGAGCCCTTGATAACGAAGGAGATGGGGTATCATCAGCTTTCCCGAAGGGCAAACAAAATGGGATTGTATAAAAGAATTACATCTCATCTATAGAAACATTATGAAAATACATTTGTATCTTCAAAATATATAAAAGTTAATGCTTATAATATTTCTCCCGGTTTGTTTGCGATCATTTAGGGTGACAGTATATTTTCGATAATATCTTTAAGCGATTCGTAGCTTAACGACACCGGAAACTCCGGATACTCGCTTTTCACGTTATCCGGCGGGTTGAAAAGAATGCCGTTGTCGGCTTCCTTGAGCATGGTAATGTCATTGTAAGAATCGCCCACAGCCATGGTTTTGTAGTTCAGGTTTTTTAAGGAAATCACCGCTTCCCGCTTGCTGTCTTTCTGGCGCAGAACGTATCCTGAAATGAAACCGTCAGGCTCTATGGATAAGGTGTGGCAGAGGAGTGTCGGCCACCCGAGTTTTTTCATCAAAGGTCCAGCAAACTGATCGAAGGTATCGGAGACAACGATAATCTGGGTGCGTGACCGGACCCAGTCCAGAAATGCCACAGCCCCTTCAAGGGGGTCCATGGTGGCGATAACTTCCGTAATATCGCCTATTTTAAGCCCGTTCTCTTCGAGAATGGCAAGCCGTCTTTTCATCAATACATCATAATCGGATATGTCGCGTGTGGTCAGGCGAAGTTCTTTAATCCCTGTTTTTTCAGCCACATTAATCCATATTTCCGGAACAAAAACACCTTCCAAGTCGGAACAAACAATATGCATAATACCTCACTGTCCTAGTTTAATTCGTAATAAAAACCCCGGTCTTTCGGGCCGGTCGAAGGCTCCGTCGTACGGGGGTCAGAGGCTATCAACGGTAGAGAAATAAACATGTAAAAAATTCGGATCTGTTTCGAATTTAAAGTGTTATAATAAATCTTTTTTGGATTAATGCAAGCCGGCGCCTCCGGGGTCGGTTGCGTTAATCCTCCTGATTGTCATCCTCGATTCGTATGAGGACCGGCCGGTCACTCACAACGTCAAGATTCAAAATCTCGGTCAAAGCCTTTTGCACATCCGCTTCCCTGGCCAAATGCGTGAGCATGACAATGGGGACTGCACCGTTGGTTTTTCTCCCTTTTTGCTGTACGGACTTGATGCTGATTTCGTTGTCGCCCAGGATTCCGGATATCTTTGACAGAACACCGGGGCGGTCAAGGGCCGAAAACCGGAAATAATAATGGATGATTATCTCATCGATCCGCCGAACCGGAATTTTACGGATTCGGTCCATCTGATAGGAAAGCATCGGGATTCTGCTTTTGGCGTTCGAGAGAAGATTGCGCGCGATGTCGGCGATGTCTCCCACCACCGCACTGGCGGTGGGCATCATGCCTGCGCCATATCCGTAAAGCATCATGTCGCCAACCGCGTCGCCGGTAATTGTAACGGCATTGAGCACGCCGTTGACACCGGAAAGAGGATTGGTGAAAGGGATCATGGTGGGATGCACCCTTGCTTCCACGGCATCTCCCGTGTCCTTGGTAATGGCAAGGAGTTTGATGCGGTAGCCGAATTCCCGGGCAAACTCGATATCCATGGGGGTGATTTTGGAGATCCCTTCAATATAGATATCCTTATAGTTGATTTCCATGCCATAGGCCAGGGATGTCAAAATGGCCAGCTTGTGTGCCGTGTCGATGCCTTCGATGTCCAGGGTCGGATCTGCCTCGGCAAACCCGTTTTTTTGGGCTTCAGCGAGGACATCTTCAAAGCTGCTGCCGTCTTCGGCACTGCGTGACAAAATGTAATTGCAGGTTCCGTTGAGGATCCCGGCCATGGATCGTATATGATTGCCCACCAAAGACTCCCGCAGCGACTTGATGATCGGCATGCATCCGCCGACACTGGCTTCAAAGGCCAGGTCTACACCGTTTTCCATGGCCGCCCTGAACAGGGTGTTGCCATGGCCGGCGAGCAGGGCCTTGTTTGCGGTCACCACAGGTTTTCCGTTGTCGAAAGCCCGTAAAATAAGATCTTTGGCAATTCCTTGCCCGCCGATCATTTCCACGACAATGTCGATGTCGGGATCATCGACCACTTTAAAGGCGTCAGAGATAAATACGCCGTCATCAAAGGGTATGCCGCGATCGGTTTCAAGGTCGATATCGGCGACGTATTTCAGGTTCAAAACAGCGCCGATCCGGGATAAAAGAAGATCTTTGTTTTCTATGAGAATCTTGGCAACCCCGGTGCCGATGGTGCCGCAGCCGATCAGTCCCACATTTATTTTTTTCATCGAAGATGACTCCACAAAATTGTATAACCCTTATATGATCTTCCGGATACCCCGTATGGCCTGATTGATGCGCATATTGTTCTCTATGAGAGCAAACCGTACGTATTCGTCACCATATTCGCCAAATCCAAGGCCCGGTGAAACAGCCACCTGGGCTTCGTTAATCAGCATTTTAGAGAACTCCACGGACCCCATGTGGAGGAATTGTTCCGGGATTTTGGCCCATACGAACATGGTGGCCTTGGGGCTTTCAATTTCCCAGCCCACGCGGTTAAGGCCGGTTATGAGGGCGTCTCTTCGCTGTTTATAGGTGTCGCATATTTCTTTGACGCAATCCTGGGGGCCGTTCAAAGCAACGATGGATGCAATCTGAATCGGTTGAAAAATGCCGTAATCCAAGTAACTTTTTATCCTGCGAAGGGCGCCCACAACTTCAGCATTTCCCACACAGAAGCCCACCCGCCATCCGGGCATGCTGTAACTCTTGGAGAGCGAAAAAAATTCGACTCCTACATCTTTGGCGCCTTTGACCTGGAGAAAACTGGGGGGCTCATAGCCGTCGAATGCCAGATCCGCATAAGCGAAGTCATGGACGATCAGGATATCGTGCTCCTTGGCGTAATCGACGATTTTTTCAAAAAACTCGATATCCACGACTTCTGTGGTGGGGTTGTGCGGATAGCTGATAATGAGCACTTTGGGTCTCGGCCAGGTCTGCCGGGTGGCGTTCATCAGGTTATCAAAAAAATCGTTCCCAGGGCCTACGGGTATTCCCCTTACATCGCCGCCGGAAATAATAGCTGAGTAGGGGTGGATGGGGTAGGTGGGGTTGGGGGTGAACACCACGTCTCCCGGTCGGATTGTCACGAGGACAAGATGGGATATCCCTTCTTTGGCGCCGATGGTGGCGATGGCCTCGGTATCCGGATCGATATCGACGTCATACCGGCGTTTATACCAGCTTGAAATGGCCATCCTCAATTTGGTAATGCCCATGGATGCGGAATATCGATGATTTTGCGATTTTTGGGCGGCCTCGGTGAGCTTGTCCACGATGTGCTGTGGGGTTCCGAGGTCGGGGTTTCCCATTCCGAGGTCAATGATGTCCTTTCCGGCGTGTCTGGCATCCATTTTAATCTGGTTGACGGTTGCAAATACATACGGTGGGAGACGATCGAGCCTGGCAAAAGTTTTCATAAAAATAACCTCTTTAAAATAAATGGTGTAAAGATCTCAACACACGTCGTACTATTGCGTCACTTTGGGATAAGTCGTTTCACAAACTCCCGTTCGTGAGTTTGTGCCTTTATTTACAATACAAACTATTTTATGTCAAAAAAATTGTTTTGACTTTTAAACCCACCCGGATTAATTTTTGATGGTGAGAGACATTACCCGCCATTTTTTTTTACGATGGACCATCATTTTGTTTGGCCGCGTTAAGGATTGCCACGGTTATAGTTATATGCCACCATTTCAATAAAGCCAAATTGACAAGATGCTTACAGAGGGATTCAAATGACAAAACCACTAACGTATGCGGATGCCGGTGTAGATATTGACAAAGCAGACCGGTTGGTCGAACGCATTAAAAAAATAGCAAATCAGACTTCCCGGTCGGGTGTTATTTCTGAAATCGGGGGATTCGGCGGCATGTTTTCACTCAACATCGCCAGCATGGAAAATCCGGTTCTCGTAAGTTCCACCGATGGTGTCGGGACCAAGCTCAAGATTGCGTTTATGATGGAAAAACACGATACCATCGGCATCGATCTTGTGGCCATGTGTGCGAACGACATCATTGTCCAAGGCACGAAACCGCTGTTTTTTCTCGATTATCTTTCCATGGGAAAGCTGGAGAACAACATCGCTACGGATGTCATCACCGGAATCGGTGAAGGCTGCCGGCATGCCGGTTGTGCACTGATCGGTGGGGAGACCGCCGAGATGCCGGGATTCTATCAGGACAATGAATATGACCTTGCCGGTTTTATCGTGGGGATTGTCGAAAACAGTAAAATTATCGATGGTTCGGAAATCCGCGTGGGGGATCAACTGATCGGAATTGCATCCAGCGGGCTTCACAGCAATGGATATTCCCTGGTGCGCAAGATCTGCTTTGAAATTCTGAAAATGAAGATCGATACCTACGTCCCTGAATTCGGTCAGACCCTCGGTGAAACGCTGCTGACGCCGACGCGGATATATTCAGAGACCATTCAAAGTGTTATCAAAGATCTGTCCATTTTTGGACTGGCCCATATCACCGGCGGCGGGATGACCGATAACATTGTTCGTGTTATTCCGGAAAGCTGTTGTATCGTATTGGAAAAAAACAGCTGGGATGTACCCCCCGTGTTTACGTATCTAAAGGAGGCCGGCAACATATCGGAACACGAAATGATGCGTACATTCAACAACGGCATCGGCATGGTTGCCGTTGTACGTGAAGAGAGCACCCAGGAAATCCTGGATCGTCTTCTCGCCATGAAGGAACAGGTCTTTATCATCGGAAAAGTCGTCGAGCGAAAAGCGTCCACCGAGCGGGTGCAGTGGGTATAGTCTCCGAGCGCTGTGAATGGCTGGGTTCCTGACGGTGCTGAAGTGAACGAATGATGGTTCAACCCCGATTGCGGGGTCATTCCGGCCACCCCATTTTGGCGGTGGTCGTTGTTTTTAATAATGAAAAATTACAACATGGACAAAAAAAAGAGATTGAAAAAGATCGGGAACCCCTTCTTGAAATTGATGGAATGGATCGGGGGTGCACAGAAGGGGAAACGTGTCTGCAGCAGCTGAACAGGCAAAAAGGCCGGCACCGGGCGTGTGTCGCGTAAGATAAAACCGTTATGATCGTTCTCGGTATCGAAACATCCTGCGATGAAACCGCTGCAGCGGTGGTCGTTGACGGCAAACAAATATTGTCGTCCGCCGTTTCATCCCAAATCGAAGTTCACCATCCCTATGGCGGCGTGGTCCCCGAGCTGGCTTCAAGGAAACATATGGAAGCCATCATACCGATGGTGGATCAGGCCCTCGGTTCTTCGGGTATCGATTCAAAAACCCTTGATGCCGTTGCGGTGACCTGTGGTCCCGGACTCGTGGGCGCCTTGCTGGTGGGGTTTTGTTTTGCCAAGGCTTTTGCCTATGCACTGGATGTTCCCTGGGTGGGTGTCAGTCACCTCGAAGCCCACGTGAATTCAGTATTTTTGGAACCCGATCCGCCGCCCTTTCCGTTTGTGGCACTTCTCGTGTCCGGCGGGCATACCGGCGTCTACCATGTAACCTCCCACACGGACTTCGAACTCATGGGGCAGACCCGGGATGATGCTGCCGGAGAAGCCTTTGACAAGGTGTCCAAAATGCTGGGTCTCGGTTATCCGGGCGGGGGTGTGATCGACCGGCTTGCCAGACAAGGCAATCCGGAAAATATCGTCTTCCCCAGACCGTTTCTGGATAAAACCATGTTCGATTTTAGTTTCAGCGGCCTTAAAACCGCGGTGCGACGATATATCGAGATCCACCCGGACGATCACCTGGAGCAGATTCCCGATATTGTGGCCGGATTTCAGGAAGCGGTGGTGGATGTTCTGTCCCACAAAATCGTTCATGCCGCCACGGTGAAAGGATGTGACCATATGGCCATCGTGGGGGGCGTTGCCGCAAACAACAGACTGAGGGAAAAAGTCCGGCACCAAGCCGGCCTCAACGGGTTGGCGGTTCATATCCCTTCGGTTGCGCTTTGCGGTGACAATGCCGCCATGATCGCCGCAATCGGGTACCACTATTTAAAAAAAGGCGTCGTGTCGGGCCTGGGTGACGACGTCTATTCGAGGATCAGCGGAAAACCCTGAAAAACCCCAGCGGGCGACCTGTGCCGTTGCCGCCATGTCCGTTTTAGCCTCGATTTCTCGCCCCTGAAGAATTTACCTTGTATTTTTCCGTTAGATTTGATTAAAAGGCTTGGTTTTACTAAAAGAACTGGAATCGACATCCGCATAATTACAAGGTTTCCGCCGTTTGCCGAACCGTTTCGCGATTAATTGAGCCATGGGAATTTTAAAATCCATAGTCCGGTCTCCCGCCCGCGCGACAATTATCGGATTCGCACTGTTGATTTTAACGGGGACGATCCTGTTGATGCTCCCTGCGGCGACCACGGGAAAACCCCTTGGGTTGGTAAACGCACTCTTTACCTCGACCTCTGCGGTCTGTGTCACCGGTCTTACGGTGGTGGATACGGGATCCGCCTTCAGCCCCTTCGGGCAGGTTGTCCTTCTGATCCTGATTCAGACCGGCGGCCTGGGTATCATGACCCTGTCGACCCTTTTCCTGATGCTGGCCCGAAGAAGGCCCGGGTTTTCCGGGCAAATCATGGTCCAGGATGCCTTCACCCATTCCAGGGAACGGAATATTTCTTCCATCCTAAAAGATGTGGTTCTTTTTACGATGGTGATCGAGGGGGTGGGCATAATCCTGATGTTCCTCTGCTTTCTGCCCGGGCATAAGGTGCAGCAGGCATTGTTCTTGTCCATTTTTCATTCCATCAGCGCTTTCTGCAACGCAGGATTTTCAGTTTTTTCGGATAGTTTTGTCGGATACCGGGAAAACTGGGCGTTGAATCTGGTGGTCTGCTTTTTGATTGTATCCGGCGGCATGGGTTTTCTGGTATTGTCCGAGATCAGACGGAAATTTTCATTCAAGCACCGCGCCCTGTCCCGTCTCAGCCTTCACTCCAAGCTGGTGCTTTCCACAACGGCTATTTTGATCGTTTCCGGCATGTTTTTGATCGGGATCATGGAGTGGCACAATACCCTTGGGCCCCTTTCGGTGCCGGGCCGATTTTTGTCTGCTTTTTTTCAGTCTGTTACCGCCAGAACCGCTGGATTCAACACGGTGTCCATCGGGAGTATGGCCAATGAAACCCTCTTCTTCCTTATTTTGCTGATGTTCATCGGCGCTTCCCCGGGTTCGTGCGGGGGCGGTATCAAGACCACGACCCTGGCAACCTTGATCGTACTCGGGACATCCCGTCTACGGGGGCGTGAACGGCCTCAGTTGTTTAACCGGACTATCTCCAACGTGAGCGTTGGAAAGGCCATCAGCGTAACCATACTCAGTATGTCTGTGGTCTGCGTCGGCGTCATGCTCCTTTTGATGACGGAGATCGGGGATGTCCCCCATTTACTGAGTCGGGGAAAATTTTTAGAATTGCTTTTCGAGACGGTGAGCGCCTTCGGTACGGTGGGACTCTCCACAGGGACCACCCCGGGGCTTTCGGTCATGGGTAAAATAGTCCTTTCCGGTGTCATGTTCGTAGGACGCCTGGGGCCGCTGGTGATGGGTTTGGCCGTCAGCCGCGATTCCATATCCGGGTATTATTATGCGGAAGAAACCATTATGGTGGGGTGAGGTGGAATATGAAACAATTCGCGATCATAGGACTTGGAACTTTTGGGTATTATCTGGCAACGAACCTCTATGAAAAAGGGCATGACATTCTGGCCATGGACAAAGATCCAACACTGGTTCAGAAAATCAAAGACAGTGTGAGCCAGGCGGTGGTGGCTGACGCTGCCGATCCAAGGACCGTAGAATCCCTTTTTATCAAGGAAATGGACGCTGCAGTGGTCTGCATCGGTACGGACATCAGTGCTTCGATACTTGTGACGCTCAATCTCAAGGATATCGGGATTCAAAAAATATATGCAAAGGCCATTACAGATTCCCACGGCCGTATTCTCCGCAAGGTGGGTGCCGATGAAATTCTGTTTCCGGAAAGAGATTTGGCCGTCTCTCTGGCCGAGAAGCTTCACAACCCGAGCATTCTCGATTATCTGCCGTTTATCGAGGGGTATTCGATCATAGAACTGAGCCCTCCGAAAGGTTTTCCGGGCAAGGAATTGAAAGCGCTTGATTTGATCAATCGATACGGCGTTCAGGTTTTAGCCGTCAAAAAGGCCGTTTCAGGCCAGTTCAAGATGATTCCAACGGGAACATATGTTTTGAAAGACGACGAAGCTTTGATTCTCCTGGGTCCCAACGATGCCCTTGATTCGATCCGAAAAAAGGAGGAATAATATGAGAAGATTCGAAAAAATGAAGATATTAAAGGGGATGTGTACCCGTGGTTCTCTGGGGATTTTGGGCAGACAAGGGGTGTGAAGGGGTGACTTGCCAATGGGGTGCGCGCCAATGAAGGGATTTTGCTCAATATCGAATAGTTTGTGAACTCCTTAGTAAATATCCGGTAACAGCGCATCGAATTTCACGCCGATCCCTTGAGAATCGACCCGGACAACCATACCGCTGACGGTGATGTCTTTTTCAGAGTTGGGGATGGAAAAAGTCATGGAAATTTTCTGCTCCACATAAAAGTTGCCGTTGGTCTGGATAAAAACACCGCCATGACTGATATCCTGAATGACATCCGTAAAGTTGAGCCCGTCACTGGTGCACTCTGCAGGGATAAAGGTGTTTTTCCGAAAATACTCCCTGAGCTCCAGCCGTTTGGAGTGGTGCCAGTTCTCCAGCTTTTCCAAAAGGTCCTGCCTTTTTAATAGGGGCAAATTGATAATCGACTGAGACAAATCTTTTCGATTTTCGTCCTGGGTCCGACCGGGTGTCAAGACGGAATGGAGTTCCAGCCTTTCGGTTTCGGACATATGAGCGAGGATTTTAAACAGGCGGGCGTTGACTGCATAGATGCTGCTTTCATTTTCGACAGTAATCATGGAAACCCCGATGCTGGATAACTGATTGATTTCATTGGTGGGCCGTATTGGAATCGAACCAATAACCTACTGATTAAGAGTTACTTGTCAATCCCAATCATTTCAACCCACTAACTCTTGCCTGGGTGCGCTTTGGGTGCATTTTGCGCGTTCAATACTTCATTTTTTTCATCTTCTCTTTAAGCGTTTTTTGGACAATAGCCGTATAAATTTGAGTTGTGCTAATGGCTGAATGTCCAAGCATTCCCTGAACATAGCTTAATTCAATTCCGGAGTCAATCATTTGTGTAGCCGCCGTGTGTCTTAAATGATGGAGATGAGCGTCCTCAATGCCGCAAGCCCTGGCGATCCGCTTAAATGTCTTGGTGTATCTTGCGAGATCGTTCCAATGTGAATCACTTGGAAGGCACTTTAGGCCACTATTAAACATTTTTCCTTTAATGATCTTGAGTCAGCCAAGAGTCGGGTGTCACAAGTTTAGGAAGTCTTCATTTTAAATTAATATCCCGACAACCAATTTCCTCCCGATACAATTTTGCTTTTTCTTATATTTCTTCAACAGACTGAACAAACTGACAATAATAGGCAAGATTGTTGTCAAACATTGTCATAATCCCTTCTCAAACAATTTAAATAATTC
>Ga0209013_10004363_pt1 | contig 12416 bp, 11 predicted proteins | sample Cruoilmetagenom2_FD_187291 | JGI IMG/M metagenome (GOLD analysis project Ga0209013, IMG submission 187291) | Oil polluted marine microbial communities from Coal Oil Point, Santa Barbara, California, USA - Sample 2 (SPAdes) (version 2) | ecosystem: Environmental > Aquatic > Marine > Oil seeps ...
GCAAGAATTGCCACCAGGGTTAACCCGATCACTAATTTTGTAGTTGTCCCCCAGGATGGTGAACGTTGGTTTTCAATGGTCATGGATGTTTATCCCCTTCGATCCTCAATAACTATCACTATATTGCATTCAACCCAATAGAAAATTCCGTCCAACAATCCTCTTATTGACCAACACAGAGTTCAAGTGCTGTAACACCCTATCCTTCAATTAGGTTCGCGATGACGATAATTCTCTGATTATCTATCCTATACGGAAAACAGGAGATCAAAGTTGCAATGGATTCATCTGTGGATTCCAGGAATTCCACCTGGTGCGGCTCAACGATCAAAACATCCTCCACAACGTAGGTGTAGCTCTTCCTTTCAGAGAACAGAATTACCAGGTCTCCTTCTTCCAGCTGATCCAGATTGCGGAAGATTTCTCCCTGGATATCATTATGGGCTGATAACACCACATTCCCGATCTCACCCGGGTTAGCGGAATAGATAGCATGTCCAACACCTTTTTTCAACTGTTCAGGCCCATCCCCTTCCACAACCGGAACATCCTTGTTAATCTTGGGAATTTGCAATCTAATGGCATGATTTGGACCAGGAGTTGGAATCGGGATTTCCCAATAAGATTGAACTACTGGTCGCAAATGTTCCGGAATCTCTTCGATATTTGGTTGACTGCCCCCAGGTGAATCAGGCGGAGTGTGACCTCCCGGCAGAACTACGGCTCTGATCAATGGTGTTGCTGTCAGTGTGGGCTGTTCCAAAGCAAGGGCGACCTCCCTGTTCAATTGCTGGAGGATATCCAATCCATTAAAAAGCACAAATACCAGGCCTAATACTGCCAGGACTTCGATTGCCAGCAAGAAGCCATCCACAACCCGTTTATTCCTCTTTTTTTCCTCTGCAACTGGATCCGGGGGACCTTCCCCAACAGGTGAAGTGGTCCTGATATCTTCCCAGGAGGTTTCTTCTTCATCTGAGACCAGGCGGACCACTCTACCTGTCTCACGATAGCGTTCAATACGCTCATTTCTGCCAGAGCGTTGTTTCTCGATCAACAGCCTGCGCAGCTCATTGATGGATAAATCCCGGGGATCTTTCTTTTGTGCCACATGAAAATTATAATCGGGGAATTAATACCTGCCAAGTCGAGAGATGTTCTTTCGGGATTCTTATAATACCTATTGCTGTTCACAATTGCGAGGCTGTTTTGAAAAAGACAGTATAATTAGCAAATTGCTTTCAGGCAGCACCGATGATCCGTCAGGAGATTCATGAAATTCTTGTTTGGTGATAAGAAATTCCTCAATACCATGCTCAAACTGGCTGCACCGATCATGCTCCAGAATTTGATATTCTCGTCCCTGAACCTTGTGGACGGTGTGATGATCGGTCAGCTTGGGGAAAGCGCAGTAGCTGCTGTAGGAATTGCCAATCAAATCTTCTTCCTGGTATCCCTGCTGTTTTTTGGCATTGGCAGCGGATCAGCGATCTTCGCTGCCCAGTATTGGGGACGAAAAGATACTGAACGGATCCAAAGCGTTCTAGGTTTAAGTTTATTGATGAGCATCAGCGGTGCAGTGTTGTTTTCCCTGGTGGCAATTCTCCTTCCTGTTCAGGTGATCAGTATTTATTCTAAGGATCCAGCAGTCATCTCCCAGGGAAGTGTTTATCTTCAGATCGTAGCTTTCAGTTACGTGGTCACTGCAATAACAAACAGTTTTGCTTTTGTGTTAAGAAGCACTGAAAACGTAAAACTTCCTCTGCTGACAAGTTTAGTGGCATTAAGCCTGAACACTTTAATGAATTACGGATTGGTACTGGGTAATTTTGGTTTACCATCATTGGGCGTAAAAGGGGCAGCGATTGCCACGATCATCTCCCGTCTGATTGAGGTTGTTTTGCTGCTGCTAATAATCTACCGCAGAAAACTACCTGTGGCCGCAAAACTGCCAGCTCTGCTTAACTTCAAGATCCTGTCTATCAAAAAATTCTTCAATACAACCTTACCCGTGATAGCCACAGAAATTATCTGGTCATTCGGGATCACTACTTATAACGTGGTGTATGCCAGGATAGGCACTGAATCCATTGCGGCAGTGAATATCGCCGGGACCCTGGATAGGATCATCTTCGTTGTATTTATCGGATTGGGCAATGCCTGCGCTATTATGATCGGCAACCGGATAGGCGCCCAGGAAAATGAGCTTGCTACAGATTATGCAAAGAAATACCTGTTATTGGGAGCTATCGGAGCATCTGTTCTGGGTTTGATCATGTTCCTCTTCGTCACTCCATTATTATCTTTTTATCAAGTATCTGCTGCAACAATTGATCTGACTGTTAAATTGATTAGCTTAATGGCCTTATCGCTGCCCATTCGATCATTGAACCTGATCCTGCTGATCGGAGTTCTCCGTGCGGGAGGAGATACGAGAGTGGCCTTCTTCATTGACGCCGGGTCTGTCTGGGTCGTTGGGGTACCGATGGCGTTCATTGGCGCTTACGTTTTAGGATTGCCAGTCCATTGGGTTTACTTGATGGTATTAGCAGATGAAGCCGTCAAACTAGTCTTTGGTTTGTACCGATTCTTCTCCCAGCGCTGGATAAATTATCTCGTTGCCCCAGCCTGAGTAAAACGGTTCCCTTACCTGGATTATGCTAGAATCTAAATATCATACTAGTCTATGGGAGGGTTCATGCCAGATAGAGATACGCTCTATTCACTATCAAAGGAAACCCTAATTGAGATGTTGGAGGATTCAGCCAAAAATTGGCTGGCACATGATGGGCTCTGGTTCCAGGCTGTAGAGCGTCAGTACGGTATTGAAAAAGCCATCGAACTCGATAAAGAGGCCTGGATTTCCTTCACTCAGATCGAAGCCAAGAGGATCATGCGGCTCCACGAGATCGAACCCGGCGGGGGTATCCCTGCCCTCCAGAAAGCACTTCAATTCCGCCTCTATGCCCGGGTCAACGAGCAGTCGATGACATCCAGCGATGAGAGAACTCTCCGCTTTGAGATGAATGATTGCCGCGTTCAGAGCACCCGGAAAAGAAAGGGGTTGGATGATTTTCCCTGCAAGCCGGTTGGGATTGTTGAATATGCCTATTTCGCCCATACTATTGATCCGCGCATCAAAACCGCTGTGATCAGCTGCCCACCTGATCCACATCCGGAAGATTTTTACTGTGCCTGGCAGTTCAGCCTGGAAGAAAAGCCTATTCCGATTGAGGACCTGGTTGATTAAATAAAAAGAAGGACGAAGTCCCTTTCAGAGGGACTTCGTCCTTTAATAATCCCGGAGCTTATTTAACTCCGGAATTATTTTTAATTTCAGTTTTTTTCTATCTATTTCGGGCGCATGAAACCCCGCTGAACTGCTACAAGATCCTCAGTCGTGATGAATGCGCCAGAATCCACATCCCTGACCAATTTTTCGAAATCATGGACCTGGCTCCGGCGGACACTGGAAGTGATGACAGAAACCATCCCATCTTTTCCACGGGCTGGAATTTCTGTTACTGCGTAGTTATTCTCTCTGAGGACTTCCAGGATGGCTGCCCCCCATTTGGGACTGATCACCCGGATTTCCGCAAAACCGATCGCCATTTTATCCTCAATCCACATACCTACCACATTGCCTGTGGCAAAACCAGCCGCATAAACGATCACATTGATGATATTATCGATATCCCCCAGAACATAAACGAAAGTCAGGACCCAGATAGCCGAGTTGATAAATCCCAACACCCAAACCCAGAATTTGTTGCTGCGCATGGTCAGGATCACGCGCACCGTATCAAGGCTGGTGGATAGTACCCGTAACAAAAAAATCGTAAGCGCAATCAAAATGCTTTGTTGAGTGAGTTGAAATGTGAACATCGTAAATCCTTATCTAGATCAAGAAAACAGGAATTTCCCGCTTCCCGAATAGCCCTACTTCGTCCGGTCCATCAATTCAAAGTACAGGTCGTTAGCATAGGCTTTTACCATCCTGCGCATGCTGAATTCAGGCGCAAGCGTCCGGATGGATTCTTTCATTAACCCAATCCATTCAACTGGAAGATTTCCAGAAGAACGGTCATAAAAGAGGGGAATGATCTCGTTTTCAAGGGAGTCGTAAAGGCTTTCCGCATCCATATCGTCCTGGAATTTGTGATCCGCATGGCTGTCATCTGTACCTATTGCCCAACCGTTCTTGCCGTTGAATCCTTCTCGCCACCAGCCGTCCAGGATTGAGAAGTTCAAAACTCCATTCACAGCTGCTTTTTGCCCGGATGTGCCGGAAGCCTCGTTGGGCCGCCGGGGAGTGTTCAGCCAGACATCCACTCCCTGAACCAGGTACCTGGCCAGATTCATATCATAGTCTTCCAAAAATACTAGCCTGCCCCCACTTTCAGCTTTCTTCACTTTCCGGTATACATTCTGGATCAGCAATTTACCTGGTTGATCAGCAGGATGGGCCTTTCCAGCAAAGATGATCTGGACTGGCATGTTGGGTTTGTTGATGATCCCTAACAACCGTTCAAAATCGCTTAAGATCAAATCGGCTCGTTTATAGGTCGCAAACCGCCGGGCGAAGCCGATAGTCAAAGCATATGGATTCAATAAGGCGCCAGAAGCAATGACCTGGACAGGATGAACCTTATCCTGACCCCATTGAACCCGGGCCCTTTCTCTCATATAGATGACAAGTTTTCTTTTCAGGTGCCTGCGCACCGCCCAGATTTCCTCATCGGGGATATTGGAAACCGCTTCCCAGATCTCTGGATCATCAATGTTGTCCAGCCAATCCGAACCCAGATGCCTGCCATAGAGATGGCGCATCCGGCGGGCCAGCCAGGTTCCAGTATGGATACCATTGGTGATATGGCTGATTGGAACCTCGTCAGTTTTAAGATCAGGCCAAAGATAGCCCCACATCTCCCGGGCAACTTCACCATGCAATTCAGATACGCCATTGCGGAGATTTGATGTACGCATTGCCAGGACAGGCATACTGAAGGTATCGCCCCAGCTGACGGTATGGCGCGCCAGATCAAAAAATTCATCCCGGGATAGACCCAGTTGCTGCTGCAATCCACCGAAATATTTATCGATCAACCAGGCGGGAAATTCATCGCTGCCAGCAGGTACTGGTGTATGAGTAGTGAATACGGTTTTTGCCTGGACATAATTTTTCGCCTCTTCCAGGCTGGTACCCTTTTCTACCTGCTCACGGATGCGCTCCAAGACCAGGAAGGCGGAATGGCCCTCATTCATATGCCAAACTGCCGGAGAATGGCCCAGTTTACGGAGTGCCCTTACACCGCCAATACCAAGGATGATCTCCTGCGAAATCCTCAAATCAAGATCACTGCTGTACAATCTTGATGTCAATTCACGATCGTCATCGGAATTGCCATCTACATTGGAGTCCAGAAGATACAAGGGTACTCGGCCTACCTGGATCTTCCACATTCTTAATAAAACTTCCCTGCCTGCCAATTCTACAGAAACAGTAGTTGGTTTTTCTTCATTATCCACCAGCGGCAGCACCGGCAGTTCATCAAAATTCAATTTAGCATAGTGAGCTTCCTGCCAGCCATCTTCACTGATGACCTGCGTAAAATAACCTTTGGTGTACAGGAATCCCATAGCCACCAGGGGCAGGCCCAAATCACTTGCTTCTTTCAGGTGATCGCCGGAAAGGACACCCAGGCCGCCAGCGTAGATCGGGACTGTCTCATGAAGTCCAAACTCGGTAGAAAAATAAGCAATTACCTCTTTATCAATATGGCCGTGGTTTTTCTGGTACCAGGTATCCTCGCGTTCCATATACTGATTAAAAGCCAGTAAGGATCGATCATAAAAATCCAGATAATAACTATCGTGAGTCACCGCATTCAGTTTTGCCCGGTCGACTTTGCGAAGGAATTGGATCGGATTATGGGTTGTCTCTTCCCATAAATCACTGTCAATTCGTTTATAAAGGCGCTGGACATCAGGATTCCAGGTCCACCACAAGTTATAGGCAAGTTCACCTAGACGTTCGATCCTGCGGGGGAGGCTGAAATGATTTGGGGTTATTTCTTTTACTTGATCAAGCGTCAAAAGAATCCTCCTCATGCTCTCGGAGTACTATCTACACACAATTAAAACATCGCTCATTCTACCATTGGACACAGTTTGCGTAAACTTGAGGTTTTTGAATATCGAGGAATAAAATCCAGGCTTATTAATCAAAAGCCCGAATTCAGGAATCATTAAATTTCTCTGGTTTGGACTCTAGAAGATCAATTATGGGAACGTTCTACTCCCCAATTTTTCAGCGTGGCAGGGGGAGGGGATACTTCACCCACTTCTCTGCGGTGAAGGACCAGAGCTTCTTCCGGACAGGCCGGGACACATAGCCCGCAGCCCACACAATTCCTCGGGTCCACTTCACATACTACCCCATCAACATTCAGGGCATCAAACTGACAATGTTCTACACAATCTCCGCAGGCAACACATAATCCGTCATCCACAAAAACCAGAAAATCAGATTTAGCGATGGCTGCCGAATTATTAAACTCGGCCACAGCCCTCAAAATTCCACAGCTGCAGGTACAGCAATTGCAGATATAGGAATTCCGGTTCTGGTAATTACCAGTGGTGTGGATCAACCCGGCTTCTTCCGAATCGCGCAGGATCTGAAGTGCTTCGTCTTTAGTGATGGACCGATCTACTTCACTGTTTTCGAAATATCCTTCTACTGGCGCAAAAACCAGGCAATTCTCTACCGGATGGTCGCAGGGATCACCAATCAAGGCTTTTTGCACCCGGCAGATACAATCCCTCACACCCCACGCCTGAGCGTTTTCAATCAAATTGGAGGCTTTTTCATAAGGGTGTACCTCGATCTCAAAATCAATTGATTCTTGGATCGGGATGACGCGGTGAACTGATAAACCTTTCCCTGTAATACCTCCCTGGGTTTCCTGGAAATATTGCTCAAACAATTCTGCAATCTCCTCGTTCATCCTGGGAAGCAATTCTTCATAAAACCCGACAACAAACGGCATTAAACCAAAAACGAGGGCTGATTCCCCTTTGGAGAAGAGGATCATCTTTTTTCTGACCATATTCTTTAAAGTGCGGCGGGCTTCTTTTTCCGGAACATTAGCACGGGCAGCGATCGCAGAGGCTGGTTCTTTCGTAAAAAACATCTCTGCCCCCAGAAGAGCTTCTTCCGGAGTGAAGATCTTTTCAAGCAAGCGGATTTCTATCCCACTTTCAGTTGCAGGATAACTGTGGGGCATTGTATCCAGTTTTCCAGCCATTTTTTTATAGGTTCCTGCTGTCATAAAAAACCCTCCTTGCGTGCGGGGATTCCACCATTAAAATGAGAATTGAACAATCGAACTATACCAGTAATTTTGCTGCCTCCAGGATCAGTTCATCCGAAATGTCAGATTTATCCATCACTGGCAGTTCCCTGGTCTGGCCATCCTTCCATATCAATGTTACTTGATTTTTATCCGATCCGATACCACGATCATCCCTGCTGACATCGTTGGCTGCGATCAAATCAAGATTCTTATTCTCCAGTTTGGACTTTGCGTTTTCAAGCAAATTTTCCGTTTCCGCTGCAAATCCTATCACTACAGCGGGACCAACTTTTTTCTTTGCCCTGCTGTTGGCTACTTCCTTGAGGATATCAACTGTCCTCTCCAGCTGGATGGCATCCAACCCGCTCTGATCTTTTTTAATTTTCTGGGCTGCTTCCCGGGTAGGTTTATAATCAGCTACTGCCGCCGCCATGATCAATATATCTGCATCATCTGATTCAGAAAAAACTACTTCAGCCATCTCGCTGGCAGTTTTTACAGGGATCAATCTGGCCCCGATTGGTTCTGAAAGAGCCACTGGGGCTGTGATCAAGATAACCTCAGCGCCTTGATCCAGGGCAGCCTGGGCAATCGCAAAACCTTGTTTTCCAGAAGATCTATTACTGATAACACGTACCGGGTCAATTGGTTCCTGGGTCCCCCCTGCAGTGATCAGCACCTTCTTTCCCTTCAAAATTCCATCTTTTCCAAGCCAGCAGCGCAGATGCCCCAGCAGCTGCTCCGGCTCCAGCATCCGCCCCTTCCCTGACAGGCCTGAAGCCAGATGGCCCGCTGCTGGTCCCAGGATCTCCACCCCACGCTTATTCAATAGATCTAGATTTTTCTGGGTCGCCGGGTGGCTGTACATACCGCCATCCATGGCCGGTGCTATCAGAGGAGAAGTCCGCGATGCCAGGGCAGTCAGCACCAATAAATTATCCGCCATCCCGTGGGCCATTTTTGAAATGGTATTGGCTGTTGCCGGGGCAATTAACAAAGCGTCGTTCTTCTCACCCAGTTCAATATGCAGTACATGATCATCCACTTTCCAAAGGTCTTCATCGATATAAGCTTTTCGCCCAGTGACCGAGGAAAACGTGATCGGAGCAACCAGTTTCGCTGCCGCATCAGTCAGGACGACATCTACCAGGGCTCCAGCTTTGGTTAATGATGAAGCCAGGGTAACGGATTTATAAGCCGCTATTGATCCGGTTACACCCAATACGATTCTTTTTTGATCAAATACTCTCATTTGTCTTCCTTCTCTAAATCTAAGATGAAGGGGTAAAATCTCTATTGATTCATATCCCAGATGATCCTCAACCCATCCAGAGTCAACCAGGGCGCGACAATATCTATTACCTTGGTTTCCCTGGCAATGATCTCTGTTAAACCGCCAGTGGCGATTACCTTCATATCTGGTCCCAGTTCCTTACGAAAACGCGCAACCATGCCTTCCACTAGGCCAACATAACCAAATATCAATCCGGACTGCATGGCATGGGGGGTATTCCTGCCAATAACAGATGGAGGAGTGTTCAAATCCACTTTGGGGAGTTTGGCTGCACGCTGGAAAAGAGCATCAGCTGCAATTCCAATTCCAGGGGCGATCGCGCCGCCCAGGTAATCCCCTTCCTCCGAGATAGCATCGAATGTGGTCCCGGTACCAAAATCAACCACACAGGCCGGTCCGCCATAGAGATGCTGAACCGCGGCAGCGTCTACAATACGATCCGCGCCGACTGATCGGGGTGTTTCATACAGGATCCTCACACCCGTTTTCACACCGGCGTCCACCACCAATGGATCCTGATCAAGGTACTCCCTACATGCCTGTAGGAATACACCAGTCAAGCGCGGTACCACTGATGCAAGGCAGACACCTGAAATATCCGTGGCTTTCAATTTCTCATGTTCTAATAAACCATCGATTTGCAAGCCATACTCATCCGGCATGCGCTGATGATCCGTTGACACTCTCCAGCAGGGACCCAGCTGCTCTCCCTGATAGACACCGAGGGAAATATTAGTATTGCCAATATCGATTGTCATTAACATAGGACTTCCTTCACTTGATTCTCATCATCTACAAACACGATCGTGGGTTTCCAATCCTGGAGGTCTTCATCCTCGGCCATCCCATAAGCCATGGCAATGATCTTGTCAGCGGTATGAACCAGCCTTGCAGCAGCACCATTAATTTCGATTATGCCAGATCCTGCTAGCCCTGAGATTATATAGGTTTCAAATCTGGCTCCGTTGTTTAGATTTACCACCTGAACAAGTTCATACTCCACCATACCAGCCTTTTTAATCAAATCACTATCAATTGTAATACTGCCCTCATAGTCCAGATTTGAATCTGTTACGGTTGCCCGGTGGATTTTTGATTTTAGCAGTTTTCTGTACATTTTTCACTTCCCTAAAATAATATTATCAATCAGTCTTGTAGTGCCAACAAAAACAGCCATTGAGACCAGACAATCCTGGATTTCATTTTTAAGTTCTTCCAGGGTATTTGGGTCAGCGCAAGAAACATATTGAAGTTGGGCCAACTCCTCAAATTCAACCTCATCTCTGACTATCTTTTTAATAACCTCCGCGCGCCTTTCACCATTCAGGTAGGCATCTCGGGCGAGAAACAAACCCCGCGAAAGGCATCTGGCGGCTAACCTTTCTTCCTGATCCAGGTAAGTGTTTCGACTGGACATTGCCACCCCATCCGGTTCACGCACAATTGGACAGATAATGATGTCTATCGGAAAATTCAGATCCCGCACCATGCGCTGGATAACAGCTGCCTGCTGGGCATCTTTCTGTCCAAAATATGCTTTATCTGGACTTACAGCGTTAAAAAGTTTACTCACCACAGTGGCAACTCCCCTGAAGTGAGTTGACCGGAAGGTTCCCTCCAAGAGCTTAGAAAGCTGATCCACATCAACCCAGGTCTGGTACCCTTCCGGATACATGACCTCAACAGTCGGGATCCACACAAGATCCACACCCGCGTTTTCCAGAAGTTCGACATCGCGGTCAATATTCCGGGGATAGTTTTCGAGGTCTTCGTCCGGTGCGAATTGAGCTGGGTTGGCAAATATACTGACGACCACGGCAGCGCTATCTTCCCTCGCTTTATCCACCAGGGAGAGATGACCTTCATGAAGGTATCCCATGGTAGGTACAAAACCAACTGGCCGTTCCAGTTCAGATAATTCTTTTCTCAATTCACTCGTTGTTGTCATTATTTTCATTTTCAGAACTCCTCATTATGTTTTCTCGCGCTTGAATCAACAACAACATGATCTCATTTACAGGAGTATTCAAATTCACCGACTTTCCTGCCCGGACAACCGCGCCGCACAGGGCATCAATTTCTGTTGGAGCCCCCCTTCTGATATCCTGAAGCATGGAGGAAATATTTTCCGCGGTGGCGGCCGCTACCGCCTCAACAGCCGAGACAGGATCTTCATAACCCGTCTCGATTCCCAGAGCATGGGCGACATTTCCCGCTTCACGGGCCGCAAGACTCATGAGATCCTTTGAATATTTGTTATCTAACAACTGTCCATTCTTAACGTTCAGGAGAGCTGTTAATGGATTGATAGCCACATTTATTATCAATTTACTCCATACCAGTCCTGACAGGTTTTCAACTTCCTGAATAGAAAACCCAGATTGCTTGAGGCATTGGATCAAGGGGTCCAATCCTGGGTGGGGCTGGACAGAGATAATTCCCTCACCGCCTGGGCGGACGACCCCGGGTCCGATCAGTGTTGCCCCGTAGGTAGTCACTCCCTGGGCAGCACGCCTGTCTCCCAGGATTTCTCCCAGGATCTCCAAATTACCCAACCCATTCTGAAGCGATAGAACAATCCCTTCAGGGTCCAATATCCGGGCCAATTGTTTGGCTGCCCGCTCTGTTTGCCAGGATTTAACCAGAAGCAGAGCCAATTTTACCGGAGGTATTTTTGACGGGTCCGTCACCCCCTGGGCCGGAAAACTATCCCTTTTCAGATCTCTTGCAATACGGATCCCGGATTGATTTATAGACTGGATCCCTTCCCGCCAGGTTCCAAGCAAAGTCACTTTATGGTCTGAAGCAGCCAACCTGGCCCCAAACAATAAAGCCATCGCGCCGGACCCAACAATAAGAATATCAGTCATATTCTGGAGTCTACAGTGAGATCAAGGAACTTTTGCCATTCCTGATCGGACATGGAAAAAGTATGTTCCTTCCCAGGGAAATTACCGCCTTCAACATCGATTTTATATTCCTGAAATGCGTGATGGATCTCTTGATGGAGAACTTTGTATTGTTTCACAAATTTCGGTGTAAATTTATCAAATAGTCCCAGGAGGTCATGGGTAACAAGGACCTGCCCATCGCATCCCGGACCTGCGCCAATGCCAATAGTTGGAATGGTCAATTTGTTGGATATATATTCTGCCAGACGGGACGGAATGGATTCCAGAACAATTCCAAAACACCCAGCATCTTCAAGTGCCAATGCATCAGCCAAAATTTCCCCTGCTTCATCAGCAATCCTTCCCTGGGCTTTAAATCCACCTAGCTGATTTACACTCTGAGGGGTGAGCCCCAGGTGTCCCAGAACCGGAATCCCTGAGTCAACGATTGCCAGAACTGCGTCCAACCTCGCCCGCCCTCCTTCAAGTTTGACAGCATCCATACCCGCTTCCTGGAGAAACCGTCCGGCATTGCGTAAGGCCTCAGCAGGACTTACCTGGTATGACATAAAAGGCATATCTCCAATTAACAAGGCAGTGGAAGCTCCCCTGGCAACTGCCTTGCAGTGATGGAGCATATCCTCCATAGTGACCGGCAAGGTGTTTTCATAGCCCAGAACAACCATTCCCAGGGAATCTCCAACCAGGATTGAATCTATTCCCGAGAGGTCCACCGCTCTGGCAGTTAGAAAATCATATGCAGTTAACATAGTAATGGGTTCTCCGCGCTCTTTTTTAGCCCGGAAGACAGCCGAAGTGACTTTCTTGTTGGAAATGGGAGAAGATGACATGGTACCCTCCTTTTTGGTAGGGGCC
>Ga0209013_10004364_pt1 | contig 12412 bp, 6 predicted proteins | sample Cruoilmetagenom2_FD_187291 | JGI IMG/M metagenome (GOLD analysis project Ga0209013, IMG submission 187291) | Oil polluted marine microbial communities from Coal Oil Point, Santa Barbara, California, USA - Sample 2 (SPAdes) (version 2) | ecosystem: Environmental > Aquatic > Marine > Oil seeps ...
TCCTACGCCCACTGCTGGTCCTACGCCCACTGCTGGTCCTACGCCCACTGCTGGTCCTACGCCCACTGCTGGTCCTACGCCCACTGCTGGTCCTACGCCCACTGCCTAAAAATAGCCTTAAACATTTCTGGGTTTCGCCCAATCTCGACTTATTCGCCCGGTTTTCTTCTCAGCACTAGTGCCTCATTGAATGTGACGGGAGTCCATGGCTCTCGGGTAATTAAATAGTGGAAAAGATCAGCAACTGTAGGCATGTCATTTTCTGGGAACCACCAAGCACGGACAGGAATGGACTCAAGGGAGTACTTTGAGCCGAGTAATTGATCCATTAGATCCCGTTTATCGATATCCACGAGAACGAGATCAGGGAGGCTCCCCTCTTTAGGCAGGCTCCAGTAAATCGATTCGTGTCGCCAGTACCAGGTCAATGGCCAGGTAGCTATCCCCTGCACGGAAGCTACAGGCGGCATCCCGGAGGCTGATTTTTCTTTATCAACGATCTCCCTGGCAACAGACTGCAGTTCAACGGTCGTATCGGAGTAGTACAGGGATTCTGTTCTTTGGGGCTGGGGAGACCTCAGGTTGGGGGAAAAATTCGCTGCTAATGAAATGATCAGGGTGACAGCGATACCAATGCCGGCAAGGGTACGACTCCACCAACACCCCTCTAGTCCCAGGGTCCTGGCCATCTGCGCACCGGCGAGGGGCATGAAAGCCCAGACCTGGTGAATACCCAGCCAGGGCACCTTTTCCCCAAGGTAGGCATACATGGCCAGTGACGCACAGCCGAAAAAATAGAGGGAGAAATCGAGTATTTTTAGACTGGACTGCCGGAACACCCAGATTGTGGCGGTGATGAGGATCAGGAATTCATACTGCGCCAGCCTGAACAGGTGATACCACCAGGGCCCCCCGACACGTTCAATATTATGCTGTTCAGCCCAGTGGATGATTGCTTTATAGGGAAATATCCAGTCCTGAGGGTACCTGAAGAATACGGTATAGAGAGCGAGACTGAAAATAATCCACAGTGAGAAGGCTGTAAGGGGACCATGCCAGGATGTTTGAAGCCATGTGTAAAAAGAGTGCAAACTCTTACGCCAGCCAAGATTGAGCAGAATCACAATTGCAGTCGATATGGCAAGCACGGCAGTGATGTAGGCATTCTCCTTGGTCGCGAATGCCAGGGCGGACCATATTCCAACCGTTATCCAGGCGCGCTCCTTTTTCAACCACACTGCTTCGTACAGAGAGAGGAAGGCCAGGGAGGCGGTCAGCACCTCCAGGATATCCATTCTCAGGAACCGTCCGTAGTACAGGTAGAGGGGAGATATCGTAAACAGGAGCCCGGTCCACCATGCTGCCTTGTTGCCGAATATGCTGGAGATCTTCCAGCATACGAGAAGCATGGATACTCCGCTCAACGCCGCCGGTAGACGTGCGGTAAAATCCGAATCGCCAAATATCCAATAGACCAGAGCGACCAGATAGTAGAGGAAAGGCCCGTGATAGGTGGGGTCGTAGCGGTATTCTCCCATGTAGGCAAACTGGTATGAGAGTTTTGCATGAATCGCCTCATCGGAATGGAATGGCCGCTGATCCAGTGCAAAAAGATGCAACCCAAGGGAAAGCATGAGCAGTCCAAACCAGGACCAGAAAAGCTTGTTCCGGGTTATCTCTCTGATGATTTCCATCTGATAATCCTGGTTCCTTCATGGGAAAAGACTGTATTCCCGGCCTGGGAGAGAGTTGCCAGATCATCTGCTCTGTAGCGTGCCTTCTCGAGTGACCCAATAATAATCCAGTCAATATGTTCGTTTGCGAGGACTTGTTGTATCCGGGTTAAATCTGTACTTGAATAGAGTGATTCAGCGACACTCCGGCGGCGGTTCAACTCGGGAAGAATGTCATTTCCTCTCCATACCTGCTCGTGACCGGGCCACCCAAGGAAGGATGGAACCCCGGAGGCGGATGAGATGCGGGCATAGTCGCTATAGGAATCACCAATCGCTTCCAGCAGTGTTCCCGGTTTGCTTTGACGTGCTAGAAAGTCGACCGCCGCACGGTCACCGGGAGTCAAAAAACGGAACCCATCCATTCCGCCCGGCAGGCTGATAGCCCGATCGAGGGTATGGGTGGTATGCGGGACGCTGAACAGGAGCAGTACGCCCAGGGCTATTTTCCTTCCTGCATCCTTAACTAGCCATCGCCTGAGGTTCATCGGAAACGCCAGTGCCAGCAGGAACCACCCCAGAAAATAGAACTTGAAAACGGTGTTCATGCGCACAAATTCGGCACCGTAAATATCATCGACATTAAACAGTTCTGTTGTCAGGAACATCCCGATACCCAGGGTTGAAAGGATGCAGTTGGCTCGCCATCTTTTTTCCGTGTGGTAAAACGCTTCGAAAGTGACGGGTATGATCAGTACGAGGAGAAAAATCAGTGATGGCCGGCCGCTCAGGACAGCAATGAGACTCGAAAGCGCAAAGAGTGTAAGCGTATAGGCCCGGCCAGATTCGTGCTCTCCAAATTGATGACAGAAAAATTTATACGAGAAGCCTAACAGTGGTAGGAAAAAAATGCCGCCATACAACAATAGGTCAGGCAGGGAGGTGCCAGATGGCGCCCATTGCAGGCTGAGAAAGGACGGTGCGTCGTAATTGAGCCAGAATGGTGTAAAGAGCAGCCATGACAGGATCAATACGACCGTACCCTGTAGCACTGAAAAGGTCGGCGCGCCTGAACTGCTGAGGTTTGTTTTCCTGCTGGCTAGAAAAAACAGGAGCATAACGCCGGCAACTGCAGGGAGGTTCCATGGATTGGCTGCAATTGATGCTCCGGAGAACAGGGAGTAAAGACCAAGTGCGAGTTTGTTCGATCCCTTTTGCTGAATGTGAATTGCCAACAGCACCGCTCCCAGCAACAGTGGGATGCTGGTCAGATGCGGATGCAGATCTCCCAGCCAGAGTGAAAACAGGGGGAATTCCGTGATCAGGCCAACTGCCTGGCGGGATGAACTCCAGATGTCAATATCAGCGATGGGAACATTTATTAACCATTGCCGAAATCCGTCCAGGGTTCCGGCCGCCAGGCAAAAGAACGATGCGACAAATCCTCCTCGGCGAGTGCCCGTGAGATAAGAGCCGATACTCCATGCGAGGGAGGCCACCATTCCGCCGAGTGTGGCGACGATCAGGTTGTAACCATACTCGAATGGCACACCGCTCATTTGCATCGGGGGCGCCCATAATAACGAACCAATGTAGTAGTAGGGCGTCGATTCCCCCGACAACCAGAGATCAGGGGGAGGGAATGTGCCGTTGCTCAACAGCATCGTTAGCAATCCCATGTCCATGAATTTCTCCGTCCCACTGATTTCTGGATGTGGAAGCCGGATGAATAGGACTAGAAGAAAGCCTGCTAGAAACACACATTCGGCTATCACCAGCCGTTTAAAAGGAGGGCGCCTATGGTTGGGGAAGAGTAGAAGGCCAATTATGGCAATGGTGAGTGCAATGTTTCCTGCTTTGAGCCAACCTGTGTATCCTACTGTTAACAGCCACCAGGCGAAAACAGCCGTCACTAAAAGGCCGGCAGCTCGGCCTGCGGCCCACGCGTAGGAATGATCCAGACCGATATGACGCAGCAGCTTATAGCCGGCGAATCCGAATATAACAAGCGTTCCATACCAAACGACAATGGCTATCCCGATTGACATTATCCGAGAAAATAAAGTAGCGTTTCCGGATGACTACTGCCGCCTTGCAAGATTCCTCCCATAAGGTAGGCGACGGCCTCCATAGTCTCGATATTTTTCTTTCCCCTCAATATACTCGACCGCAATATTTTGTCTTCACAGGGAAACTGTAATGACGTGTAAAAAAGTTATTCCTGCTACTTGTATGCGATTGTCTGTTCATGACCGTTGCTGACAGGAAAATTACCATTATCGGTGCTGGGCCGACCGGATTGGGCGCGGCAAGCTACCTGGAGGAATCCGGTGCTGACTGGATTCTTCTGGAGCAACACTCATATCCTGGTGGGCTTTCGGCAAGCTTTGAAGCCAATGGGTTTACGTGGGACATCGGCGGCCATATCTATTTCTCGCACTATCCCGAATATGATAAATTTTTGGATTCAGTCCTGCCTGAGGCGGATTGGGGAAATCGTTCTCGCAATGCATTCGTCAATCTGTCTGGTGACTGGGTTCCCTATCCCTTCCAAAATAATATAGGAAGGCTCTGCAGGGAGCAATCGAGCGAATGCCTCAAGGGGTTGATTCGGCTATATACCCAGAATATTGAACCCAGCAGAAGAAATTTCAAAGAATTTATTCTGACCCATTTTGGCGAAGGAATCTGCAGGCTTTTTATGGAGCCCTACAACAGCAAGATCTGGGCTCACCCTCTGGACTCGATCAGTACGGACTGGCTGGGGGAGCGCGTGGCTCGCGTTGACCTCGAACAGGCGATATTTAATGTCCTGAATCCCGGAAAGAGCGAGAGTTGGGGCCCCAATAATACTTTCCGGGTTCCTGTGAAGGGTGGGACTGGGGAGATATGGCGACGTTGTGCAGAGAAATTGCCTGCCGGGCAGATACATTATCTATCTAAAGTGGAGCATATTGATGCCAAGCAGAGAACTGTCTACGCTGCTGATGGTCAGGGCTATGCTTACAGTCATCTTGTCAACACCATGCCGCTTGATAGTCTGATCGCAGTGAGCAACCTGGATCATCTCTTGAATATGGCTAGGCAACTAGACCATACAACCGTGTATGTAGTGGGCCTTGGATTACGGCTCCCGGTTACCCAGATGCTCAAGCACAAGTGCTGGGTCTATTTCCCGGAAGAATACTGCCCATTCTACCGGGCCACGATTTTTAGCAATTACAGTGATGCAAATGTACCGGAAGGTACGTGGTCACTAATGCTTGAAGTTTCCGCCTCGCGTTTCAACCCGGTAGACAATGCTTCGCTAATTGACAGGTGCATTGCCGCATGCGTCAAGACTGGAATGTTTCGAAATTCTATGGATGTAGTACACACATGGAGTTATTGTGCCGAATACGGCTATCCTGTTCCAACCCTGAAAAGAGATAGCATTTTGGAAATTCTTTTAACGGAGCTTGAAGAGTATAAGATTTACAGCAGGGGACGGTTTGGTGCCTGGAAATATGAGGTTGGAAATATGGACCACAGCTATATGCAGGGGAGGGAGGTCGCACGCCGTATTTTACATGGCAGCAATGAGCAGACCATCCACCACCCGGAACAAGTTAACCGGGCCAGATCCAGATGAGTGGTTACTACCAGTATCGTAATTTTGAGTAACCCATCTCCACTGTCCGGGGTATCGCTGGTTCTCCCCACCTATAACGAAGAACAGCGATTGCCCGGCACTTTACAAGCAATTGCCGAGTTCAGATCGCGGCAGCCGCTTTACTACGAGTGTATAGTTGTCGATGATCACAGCGTGGATCAAACGCATTCCGTGGCTGCGGAGTTTGCAGCCAACCACTCCTGGTTTAGATTGATATCGTTGCATGGGAACAGGGGGAAAGGGAATGCAGTGCGGGAAGGTGTTCTGAACTCGCGCTGTCAGCTGATATTTTTTCTTGATGCCGATTTAGCTGCGGCGCTTGATAATCTCTCTCCGGCTATTAAGATGTTGTCTGATGCAGATATGGTAATAGGTTGCCGCACTCATGAGAAAAGTAATATATTGACCCCTCAGCCGTTCTCAAGACGGCTATTCTCCCGTGCAGGAAACCTCCTGATTCGCAAGATGGCCCAACTCCAATACCGTGATACTCAATGTGGATTCAAGGGGTTTCGGTATCGAACAGCAAAAGAACTGTTTTCAGTTATGCGGATTAACGAGTATATGTTTGATGTCGAACTGCTTGTCCGCGGTAAGGCATTCGGAGTCCGAATATGTGAGATGCCTTTGCAGTGGCAAGACATGCCTGGTGGGAAGTTTAGCATGCTGATCGAACTGCCAGGTACCCTCAAAGATTTGCTGACGATACGCCGCATCTATATTAATAAGCAGTATAGGTAACACCCACTTGATTTCAGAAAATTCTGGCCAAAAGGATTCGGCCCACGATTCGCTCAGTATCGTGATGCCGGTTTACAACGAAGAGGCAATCATTGAAAAAACCATAGATGATTGTATGACGCTAATTCTCTCCAGGTTCGTTACCGGTGAGATTGTTGTAGTAAATGACTGCAGCACCGACAAAACTGCCAAGGTTCTTGAGAGATTATCCGCAACGAACGACCGGCTCAAAGTGATCTCAAACGAAAAAAATGTGGGTCATGGATCAAGCCTGGTCAGAGCGGTCAGGGCGGCTCGAGGCGACCATGTGTTATGCATGGATAGTGATTATCAATTCTGTCCAGAGGATTTCTGGAAATTGTATGCCCTGTTTGATGGAACCAATATTGTTATAGGTCAAAGAGAGAATCGTGCCGAAGGTGGGTATCGTTCCTGGATGAGCAGTGCAGGAAATGCTGCAATGCGCGAACTTTTTTCACTGACAGTGAGTGATATCAATATTCCCTTTAAGCTGTTTCCTCGCAGTATCCTGAATAAGATTGCCAAGAAGTTGCCCCAGGAGGCACTGGTACCCTCTTCGTTGCTGATCATTGCTGCGAGTAAAATGGATATCCCTATCAGGCAGGTATCAGTGAGGCATTTTCCCAGAAACACAGGGCAAGGAAGTCTGCAGGGGTGGAAGTACTTTAACTTCGGGGTAAAAGCGGCGATAGAAATGATACGGTTTAACGGGAGCAAATCCTGATGAACTTTTATTTACCAGGCATGTGATGTACCGATAGAGTGTATCTTAATTTCATGGCTATCGACGGTCATTTGCCAATCCAGACTGGCGGGTTGGAATATATTGTGTTTTATAAATTTTGACTCCATGGGTAGAGTAGACTTTTTTCAGGATTCCCTTTTTTTCAAGAGTTTCAAATCCTTTTAGGGCTGCGGTTGAGTAGTAGGTGCGTTCCAGTTCCCCGTAGTAGATAAATCCGATTCCATACCGGTTAATAATAGTTTCCACGATTTTTGGATCTCCGGAATAGAGTGATTTCGTATCATCTATTCTGCGCTGCAGCACAGATTGTGGCAGTAGCGACTTCTGCTGTTTCTGGTGGTTAAGCCACCCCAGGATCCCCGGGAGTCCCGTAAAGACTGTCACGCGGCTGCCCCAGAGGTATTCCCTGCTCGATCGGCCCGTTGCGATAACGGGAGACCCTTCTACATTTTGCTGTAACCAGCGTATAGCCTGGTAATCTGAGTACAGATTCAAGGACTGACCAGCCTCATTGTATTGCGCGGATTTCATAAAGCGCATTCCGTCCAGTGTCCATGTGCTGTCTGTGTCAAAACGGTGGGCCATTTTCGCGTTGATGGCAAGGGGGGGGTAGAGTAGTCCGGACAGGATGATCAATACGATGGTGGTTTTCAGGAATCTTACTTTCCAGCCTTTCTCCCTTCCAGATGTCCAGAGAAATCCGATGCTAACCGCTGCGGTGATCGATAGTAGCGTCCACGCCTGATAATAAAACTTGAAGACAGTATTCATCCTGCCAATATCACCTTGCATGACAATGACTTCAACCCCGACGAGGATGGCGCAGGCAAGTGATACCAGGAAAAGCAAGAATCGTTCACCAGGTGAATTGTCTAGTTTGATGAATGACAATGTTGCAAGTAAGAGCAGAGGACCTACCAGTAGAATAATCGGCAGTGTGCGTAGTAGTATCAGGCAAACCCCAATAATTAATATGCCATAGGTGACGTAACGGACAATCTCCGACCCTGTATGGTGCGGTGGTTGGGAAAATTCAGAGCGTTCTCCCTTTATTAACTGGCCGTATAGAAAGAGGTAAATGGGAAATAGAAATAAGCCATGGGCCAGTATGCTGGAAGTCAGCGGGGTTTTTGACCCGGTCCATAACCCAATTGAATGGTGTGCGCTGGTGAAATGGGACGTAAAAGGCAGAAACAGAAGCCAGGAGAAGAAAACCATGAACAGCCAGTAGCGTAGTGGCTCCAACCAGACCGAAATGTCTCTGGTTCGAGTTTGCCTGAGTATCAATGCACCGATTGAAACAATCAGGCTGACTGGAAGTAACCAACTGTTAGTGGCATACAGGGAGCCTAGCAAAAGGCCCGCGACGACCAGGTTGAGAGGATGAATGCCAGGAGCCAGGCCTTTCAAAAAGAAAAGTCGATGATTCTCGCCTGCAGGATTCTGCCTTATAGCCGTATTTGAATGCCCTGGCAGCCATGACAGCGCCCAGGAGAGAAACGCCAGCGACAGGGGCAGCGCCAGGTAATGGGCATGGAGGTCTCCATAGAGAAATGAGAAGAAAGGAAACTCGGTTATTGGGGTGATTTCTCCGCCAGGGACGGGGATTATGCGTGATGCATTCCAGAACCATTGCTGCGAGGAGAGATCTAGTGTGCCATTTCCAGTTATAAGGACGAAGGCACCATGAAGGATGTTTGCCAAACCGGAGAGCGCCGGCAGCTGAGCCAGGGAGGATACCTGGCCAAGAGCGGAAATTTCGTGAACAAGGAATGCTATCTGGCCAAGATTTCCCACAAACATGGTCAGTAGTACCGCCAGCAGACCGACCCGTAGGGAGTTGGTGTATGACGTGTCCTTTTGTTCCGTGATTCGTGATTCGTCCGGGATATGCCGGTGTTTGCGCCCTTGGGCGATTCTCTCATGGAGATTAAAAGCAATGCTGAAAGCCGCCTGGCAGGAGAGGGCAAACCAGAGTGCCAGAGCGATGTTGTAGGTAATCGAAGGCTGTGAACCGATCAGCTTTCCCGGAATCGAAACCAGTAAAAAGCCGAAGTAGTAATAGTTGAGATAGCCGCCGGAATACCAGGGGTCATAGGGTGGAAAAGTGGTGGATTTGAGAATGGCTGTCAAGTAGGACAGGTCCATGGGTTTTTCTCCTCCAAACGATGGATGCCACAACTCAGGTTGTGCGGATCGAAGGGCTAGCCCACCCAGAAAGGTAAGGAAGAAAACGGCTTCCGATGTAAGAAGCATCCTGCCATGTGTACAAAGAAATGTTCGGATTGCGGATCGATTTCTGATTCCATTCGCGAGGCTGAGCGCTAGTATTGGGAAGAGCGCGGCAAGAATAGCATTACGGGTAAAAGTCGAAATATTCAAACTGACGAACAACCAGCTGACATAGGCGATAAACAATAGGGAGACTGGACGGGAAATCCCGAACCCTCTGTCGGCAAGTCCTGGGAGAAGAGGGAATATGAGGGGGAAGCCGAACCATCCCAGTAGCAGAGCGAACAGAAGCCATACACCTTGCTCAGATAACACCGAAAGAGTGGTATTTTCGAAACCGAACAACCGGGACCACGTCCCACCTTGCTGATGAGCCTTCCATTCTTTCTGTTTTAGAAGATAGCCATCCGGCACGGCCGATTCAGCAACGGGCTTAAAGCCATGATAAGCCGTTTCCAGGTCGAGCCCTCCCAGTTGTGCCGTTATATTTTCTCTCGAAAAAGTTCCATTCTTCTTGAAGACCAGCACCCTGGGGTGATCATAAACACTGAATGCCTCTTCTGCAGGCGACATGGGAACATAAATCTTTGCGGGATCTTCCTCCCTTGTCGGGTCGCGCCTCAGGCCCATACTGCGTGTGCTCTCCTGGTCAGGAAAGAGGAAAGGACCCAGGGCAGGATATGAAGTGAACTCGGCGATCTTCTCAAATCCGAGAGTGCCGGAGAATAGAGCCTTGTAATAACGCGAAGTAAGAGGATAGCGTAAGGGTTGCCGCGGAATTGAGGCATACAATCGATTACTGGAAAGAACGATGTAGTCGCTTTGTTCAAGCCAGTTCAAAAGGTCCTGATATTTTTGTCCTGTATCCTCCCGGTAAAGATCCATCTCGACACGGCGGTATGAAACGGTTTGACCACTGTTTCTTAATGGCAATGCATCGTCCCAGTATTCGCTGCTGATAGCACTTGAATGAACGGTCAACGGCGGTCCTCTGGTGGAGATGGAAAGCCGGTAAGTCTGGCCAGGGGAGAGATGTAGGTTAGATAAGGGAATTATGAAATCGCCCGGAAGGTTTTCGGTTGCCATCACCATCGTCTTCCGAGTCAGTATCGGTTTCGCCTCATAATCCGTGGCGATTGTGACTTGTAGCTTGATGGAAGTCGGAATCTGTTCACCGGAGAATTCAGGCCTATGTAATCTGAGCGATGTTGCGGTGCCTTCTCTGGGAACTAGGAACTGGACAATAGCTGGCTGGTCGGTACTACCAATGGTTATCTTTTCTGGTCCCGGCAATGGAATTATGTGTTCGCCGCTGCTTTCTTCATGGTGTGCGAAAACAAGATTGATGGCCACGGGGATGTGCTGCGTGATCCATTCTGAAGCCGCAACTCTGGTATGGGGCTTTTGATAAACATGAATGAAAGCAGCCACCCAAAATGTAGTGAGAAGTACTGTCATCACTGCCACAATTCTTCCCAGAGAAAATGTTTTTCCATAAAAATGGAAGCCCTGGTAAGGCCTGGCGCTATCCCACCATTGAACCAGCAAATGACCAGCGAAAAGGATGAAGAAAGGATACAGTGGCAGGAAATACCGCATGGTGGTGATAAAGAACGACCCTTGCCAGAGGAAAAATACAGCAATCCATAACCAGGGCTGAAAAACACGTGCGCTAATCAGACCTTGTACCCGATTGCGGAAACCTCTGCTCTGGTTGGCAGCTGATCCTTTTGCAAGCAGATGCCATCCCTCCATGAACCATCCAGTCAGAGCAGTTAGTGCTAGGGGGAGGCCCATACCCCAAAAGACCATGTTGACGAGGGGAAACAGCCAGGGTGTCCGATTCGTCCATTGCACATTGGGGGGGAAGATTACCTGGTTGTGTACATAGGCCCAGATTTCTTTCATATGCGCCAGCCAGCGTTGCTCAAAAGTAAAAAAACCGCTGAAGGCGCTTGGCATCGAAAGGTGTAATATTGCAAAAAAGCTGATCAGGCAAATGCCAGTTCCCGCAGCAAAGTTGAACAGAAACTCCTTGGAATTTTTTGATTTTAGTTGCGCATATCGTCCAATTCCTGGCACGAAGACCACGGCAAAGAGCAGCAAATTGATTCGGCATGCCAGCGCCATGGCAAAAAATGCCCCGGCCAGCACAAAATCTGTCTTGGTTGGCGGCCCTTTGGCGCGGATCAGGAACCAGGCTGAGGCACAGATAAAGAATGTAGCGAAAACATCTGCCGTGAAGAAATGGGAGAGTTGAACAGGCAATACGGCTATCGAGCCAAGGAACATTGCTGCCAGGGCAGTGCGCTGCCCGTATAAGCTATTGGCGATGAGAAATATCCAGACGAGAGTTCCCAGGCCGAACAGGGCGGACAGTACACGACTCGTTGTAACGATCCCTTGGGAGCCGGTCCAGTTATGGGAGGAACCGCACAAGCCCGATTGGTCCATTTGCGATTGATCCTCTCGGGTTCTGCCGAGGGCTTCTGAAGACTTCTGCATTTGTACACAGAATTGCTGCATTCCCTCCACAGCAAGTCTTGCCATGGAGATGGGCAGATCTCCATACACATAGAATGGTACATCACGGTTTCGGGGATTAAGTGGTGAAACGCGGGAATCCAGGTACTGTTTCAGGTTGGTTGGCGTCTTGATTTTCTCTACAACGCTAACTATGAATCTTTCATCCGGGTGTAGTAAATACCCTTGGTCCCAATTAATACCGTAGAGGCGAAAAAACGCGCCTACGAGCAGGATGATGATGAAAATCGACTTACTGGTCACGGTGACGTGCTGCGACCCTTCTTTACGTCGTCTGTTTCTCCTGCCCAGATTCAGCCCGCGAATTTTACTGTTTTGATCTTGTTTCAAATGGTGGTTCAATAGCCGGTCAATGCCGGCGTTTGGAGCGTAGAGAAAGAAATTATTGTGACCCATTGCCTGGGTCGTAACAGCGTAATTAACCCGCCTATTACAATTCTGGATGAACCTTCTTCTGGCAATGTATTTTTCTTGTGCCGGGAAATCATGGATGAATAGCTCTTTCCTAAGTCAGGTAGGTAGATTACTGTAACCCCCTATTAGAGATAAAGAGCTGGATACCTGGGTACTAGACATAAAGAGTTCTTGGCACGTTTCCAGTGTTGGGCTGGAGTTGGCTGTGAGTACTCATTTGTAACTATTCTGTAAAGGTCCGCTCCGGAGCATGAGCAGACTACCATCTAGATCACGTTAATAGTCTGCTCAATACTCAGACTGTGTAAAAACGTACTACCAGATATAATAACGTTGTCATTTCAGTAGGGCTAGATATGAAGCGTTTTGTTGAAGGTGAAAGCCGAACCC
>Ga0209013_10004365_pt1 | contig 12411 bp, 12 predicted proteins | sample Cruoilmetagenom2_FD_187291 | JGI IMG/M metagenome (GOLD analysis project Ga0209013, IMG submission 187291) | Oil polluted marine microbial communities from Coal Oil Point, Santa Barbara, California, USA - Sample 2 (SPAdes) (version 2) | ecosystem: Environmental > Aquatic > Marine > Oil seeps ...
AAGCGCCAGAAACCGTCCTCCGGCTCCTGCTCGCGATCGTGCTCCCGGGTGACGACATCAAAAGCGCGCACCGCATCCCGGTCGAAGAGACGGCTGAAATCGCTCTCCCGCATCCCGTCGGTGTAGGAGCGCACGAACCGCTCCGCTTCCTGAAACCATTGTTTCGCTTTCATTCTCGCCACGTAGCCTACTACGAGCGCCGGCGGCGAATGTTGTGGTCCTCGGTTCAACAATCAGGTTGAGGCACCGAACTCCCAGACGGAAAACGGAGGTACAATGCGTCGGTTCGCCGTCAGGTCGGAAACCGGCGCACTCAATTCATGGTATTCAGCTCAGAGTTTTTCCTGTTCTACTTCCTGCCGTGTGCGCTCGCGGTCTACTACCTGGCGCGGGGTCGCGGCCGCAATCTCGTCCTCACCCTCGTGAGTTACCTCTTTTACGGCTGGGCCAACCCGCTCTTCATGGTGCTGATGCTCGGTTCAACCGTGGTCGACTACATCAGCGGGCGGGTCATGACCGACGGTTTCAGCGCTCCTCGCGGCCAGGACCTGCCGCTCCTCGAGCAGGGCGGTCACAGGTCTCGAAAGCAGCGTCTGGCCGTGTTCGTCTCCATCCTCTCCAACCTCTCGCTGCTCGGGTTCTTCAAGTACTTCAATTTCGCCACCGATAACTACGACGCACTGGTGAACTTCATCGGTCTCCCCGGACTGAGCCTCGACCTCGCCATTCGGATCACGCTGCCGCTCGGCATCAGCTTCTACACCTTCCAGTCCATGAGCTACACCATCGACGTCTATCGCGGCAAGGCACGAGCCATCCGCAACATCATCGACTTCGCATGTTACGTGTCGATGTTCCCGCAGTTGGTCGCGGGCCCGATCATTCGTTTTTCGGAGGTCGCCGATCAACTCCTGCAGCGCACCCACACTTTCGAAAAGTTCTCCCGCGGGGTCGCCTTCCTGGGGTTGGGTCTGGCAAAGAAGATCCTCCTCGCCAACCCCTGCGGAAAGGTCGCCGACCTCGCCTTCGACGCCGGCTCGCTGGGCATGCTCGATGCCTGGTACGGCGTCGTCGCGTACGCGTTCCAGATCTACTTCGATTTCTCCGGCTACTCGGACATGGCCATCGGGCTCGGATTGATGCTCGGTTTCGTATTTCCGAAGAACTTCGACTCCCCCTACAAATCGCAATCGATCACCGAGTTCTGGCGCCGTTGGCACATCTCGCTTTCTTCGTGGTTGCGGGACTATCTGTACGTTCCTCTGGGCGGCAATCGCCGTGGCCCAACACGAACCTACGTCAACCTGTCCATCGTCATGCTTCTCGGTGGGCTTTGGCACGGGGCGGCTTGGAACTTCATCATCTGGGGAGCGATGCACGGTGGGATGCTCGCCTTCGAGCGTACCACCGGCAAGGACGCACTCTACCGTAGGTTGCCGAAGGCCGCGCGGGTCGCGATCACCTTCACCATCGTCCTCTTTTCGTGGGTGTTCTTCCGCGCCGAAACCCTCGGCGCGGCCGGCCGGTACTTCGGAAATCTCTTCGGGTTCGGAGATGTCCAGGCGGGCGCGGGCCTTCTCGGCGGAATCATGTATCAGCCCTACTATGTGCTCACCTTCCTCGTTGCCGCGGTCGTGGTGTGGGGCGCACCACAGACCTGGGACTTCAGCCGCCGGATCACGCCGGTAAGGGCCGCGGTCACCCTCGCCCTGTTCTGGATGTCGTTGGCCGCGCTTTTCACCCAGTCGTTCAACCCCTTTATCTATTTCATTTTCTGATGGGCATGGGCATGGTCATTCACCGTTTTCAGTGCCGCTCGCCGCATCCGGCCCGCACATCTCACCAACTATCTGCTGCGGCCGGACTTGCGCGGCAGGCGGGAGGTCGCTGAATGGCGGAGAGCCGCGAGCAGTTGGCCCAACGGGAGGTCGGACACACCGACATCGCGCCATGGCTGAGCCGCATTATGACCGCGGTGTTTCTAATGACCATTTTGGTGGTGCCGGCGCTGCAGACGGTGCACGACATCCGCCAGGGCCGAACCGGTGATCGCAGCAGCGCGGTGCCCCAGGCCGTCGACGCGCTGCGGTTGCCTGTGGTGGGTCTGCGGGCGATGTCAACCGCGGAAGGCGGCCCCGTCGCCCGTCTGTTTGCAGCCAATCGCGAGGTCCTCCGCTCCATCAACTCCTTCGAGGACACCCTCGAAGAGCGTTCTCGGGTCGGCGAATGGATCCGCCCGCGTCTCCAGGAGCCCCTGACCCGAATACTCGGTGTCGGCAATGAACAGGTCTACTGCGGGCGCTCCCGGTGGCTCTTCTTCCGTCCGGCCGTGGACCACCTCACCGGGCGGGGTTTTCTCGACGAACATCAACTGGCGCAAAGGGCCGCCGCGGGCAACGAGTGGCAGGAGCCCCCGCAGCCGGATCCCCTGCCCGCCATCCTCGAGTTCCGCGATCAGCTCGCCGAGCATGGGATCGAGCTCCTGATCGTTCCCGTGCCGGTGAAGGCATCGATCCATCCAGGGCTGCTTTCTCGACGCTACGTCGCCACCGACAAGGCCGTGCACAACCCCTCCCATGACGATTTCCATGCCAGGCTCGAGGCCGAGGGCGTGCGAGTCTTCGACCCCACACCGCTCCTCATGGATGCGGCCGTCTCCACCGGCGAACCGCTATACCTGACCACCGACACCCATTGGACGCCTCAGGCCGTTGATCTGGTGGCAAAGGAGCTGGCGACCGTCGTGCGCAAAATGGTCGACCTCTCGAAGGAAAACAGAATTCGATATACCAGCCAAAAGGCCGCCGCCGGCAAGGTCGGCGACCTCGCCGAGATGCTGGAGTTACCCAAGCTTTTCCCCGCGCAAAACGTCGACACAGCTGTGGTCGAAAAACCAAACGGAAAACCATGGCGAGCCGCCCGCTCGGCCGAGGTTCTGCTCCTCGGCGACAGCTTCGCCAACATCTATCACGACGAGAAGCTCGGTTGGGGGGCCACCGCCGGCCTCGCCCAACGCATCAGCTACCACCTCCGACGTCCCGTGGATACCATGATTCGAAATGACGACGGGGCGTTCGCCACCCGCCTCTTGCTCAGCCAAGAAACCGAGGAGGGCAGCACTCGGTTGGCCAAAACCCGGGTCCTCATCTGGGAGTTCACCGCCCGCGAGCTGAGCGTCGGCGACTGGCGGTCCATCCCCATGGCGCACACCGCTCAGAACGAAAAGAGCTTCGTCGAGCCTTCAAAGGGTACCGCCATCATCGTCGAGGGCACGGTGGCCGCTCTTGCCGATCTTCCAAATCCGAGAACGGCACCGTATGCGCACTTCATCGTCGGCATGCACCTGGTCGATCTGGCATCAGACCAGGCACTCGACGGGGACCAGGCCCTGGTCTTCACATGGGCGATGCGCGACCGGCAGTTCGTCACCGGAGCCCGCTACCGAGTCGGCCAACGGCTTCGCCTGGAGCTTCGACCGTGGGCCGACATGACAGCGGAATTGGGCTCGATCCCCCGTGGTGAGCTCTTTGGCGACAATTTGTTTCTTCAGACACCGTGTTGGGGTGAGGAGGTCGATCGGTGAAGTTTGGACGCCAGATCGCGTGGGGCATGATGGCTCTCGCAACAATCGCCTGCGCAGACCGCGACGCCGAGCTCAGAGAAGGTTTTCGGGAAGCCTCTTTGGCACTGGTCGATCATCGCGTGCCGGGCTCCAAGAATGCTGTATTTGGACGCGACGGCTGGTTATTCACCTGGGGAGAAGTGCGATACCTGAAGGCGGGGAGCTACATTGGTGAAAACGCGCCCCGGGCCAACCACCACGCGCCACCCGAGTACGCCGATCCGGTGCCGGTGATCGTCGATTTCCACCGGCAGCTGCAGGAGCGCGGTATCGAAATGTACTTCATGCCGGTCCCGGTACGCCCAGTCATCTATCCGGAATCGGTGCTCGGACCAGAACCCTTCGCCCAACGTGAGACGATTCCCAACCTTCACCTACCCCTGCAGGAGTTGCTGTCCGCTCTCCGAGAGAGTGGCGTTCGGGTCTTCGATGTGACACCCACGTTCCTCAGCCAGAGAGAGCACCCAAAACGCGGGTCCGTCTATTGTCCATCTAACACCCACTGGACGCCCTACGGCATCACCCTGGCAGCGCAAATTCTTGCCGCCGAGATCAAGGAGAAACCCTGGTTCGAAGCCGTTCCAAAACAGAGGTTCCACCAACGGTGGATCACGAAAATGCATAACGGGTGGCTCTATAAGAGCTACGAAAAAGCCACCGGCACAATCCTCGAACCGGACCCGGTACGGATGCGCAGGATCCTGCTTGAAACGGATGAGGGCTTGGAACAATTCGGGCTCCATCACCCACAGAGCCCGGTGATCGTCATCGGAGACAGCAACTCGACTTTCTGGTCCAGATTCAGTTCCGGGCTGCCTCATTCTCTCGCCTTCGAGCTCGGCTTTCCCGTCGACGTGTTCTCTGCGGCCGGTGGTGGCGCCAACACGTCCCGGCTCAACCTTGCACGTAGAATCCGCGCCGAGCCCGAGTATCTCGAGGGTAAGCGCGTCGTGATCTGGTGTTTTTCGGTCCGCGCTTTCACCAACACCCGCGAAGGCTGGATTCCCATTCCGTTGTGAAATGCACGGCCGCCCGACCTTAACGCCGTGCCCTGTGCATGTGCATGAGTCAGATACACTCCTTGGACGCGGAGGCAACATGGAAAGACCGACCCCGATCATCCGCAACCGCAATGACTCGTCCCGGTTCCTCACACCGTCGCTGTGGCTAGCCTGCATATCTCACCAGCTTTCTGCTGCGGGCGCCGAAACCCGGTGAGATATGCAGGCTAGGAGCTGAATAGGTGAAGCGTAAGCACCGGATCACGTTGGGCATCCTGGTTTTCGCGGCGTTCGCCTGCGCAGATCGCGACGCCGAGCTCAGGGAAGAGTTTCGGGCGGCCTCTCTGGCGCTGGCAGATCAGCGAATACCAGGCTCCAAAGTAGCTGTGGAAGGCCGCGACGGCTGGATACTCCACAGCGGAGAGGTGCAATACCTTAAGGCGGGAAGCTACATCGGTGATAGCGCGTCACAGGCCAACCGTTACGCACCACCCGAGTACGCCGACCCGCTGCCGGTGATCGTCGACTTCCACCGGCAGCTGCAGGAACGCGGCATCGAACTGTTCTTTGTGCCGGTCCCCGTTCGTTCAACCATCTATCCGGAATCGGTCCTCGGATCGGAGCCCTTTGCCCAGCTCGAGACCATTCCCAACCTTCACCTCTCCCTGCAGGAGTTGTTGTACGCTCTCCAAGAAAAAGGGGTTCGGGTTTTCGATGTGACACCCACCTTCCTCAGCCAACGAGAACTCCAAGAACACGGGCCCATCTATTGTCCCTCTGATACCCACTGGACACCCTCTGGGATCGCCGTGGCATCGAAGATGCTTGCGGCTGAGATCAAGGAGAAACCCTGGTTCAAAGCCGTTCCAAAACAAAGGTATCGCCAAACGTGGACCACGGAGATGCACAACGGTGACCTATATCAGGAGTATGAAAAGGCATACGGCACAGTCCTCGAGCCGGACCCGGTACAAATGCGCCGAATCATGCGCGATACAAAAAAAGGCCTGAAGAACTTCGGGTTCCATCAACCACAGAGCCCGGTGATCGTCATCGGTGACAGCAACTCGACTCGCTGGTCCAATTTCAGATCTGGGCTGCCTCACTCCCTCGCCTTCGATCTCGGCTTTCCCGTCGACGTTCTCTCTGCGGCCGGTGGCGGCGCCAATGAGACCCGCCTCAACCTGGTCCGCAAAATCCGCGCCGAGCCCGAGTATCTCGAGGGTAAGCGCGTCGTGATCTGGTGTTTTTCGGCCCGAGCTTTCACCAACACCCGGAAGGGCTGGATTCAGATTCCGTTGTGAGAAGTACGGCGGCTCGACATCGACGCGTTACCTTCTGCATCTTCGTGGGTCAGATACACTCCGCGGACCTGGAGGCAACATGGAGAGGCCCACCCTGATCATCGGCAACCGCAACTACTCGTCGTGGTCACTCCGCGCCTGGCTCGCGTTGGAGGCGACAGGACAACATTTTGACGAAGTCGTCATTCCGCTCGGCCAGGACAACACAACTGAAGAGATCCTTCGCTGGTCACCGACCGCTCGCGTTCCAGCATTCAAGGATGGCGAGGTCTTCCTCTGGGACTCGCTCGCCATCTGCGAACACCTCGCCGAAGCAAACCCGGAAGCAGGCCTGTGGCCGGTCGACGCCCGCGCCCGGGCTGCCGCACGCTCGGTGGTCGCTGAGATGCACTCCGGCTTCGTGGCCCTGCGCAAGCACATGCCGATGAACCTGCGCGCCTCCTACCCAGTAGCCGACCACGAGCCTGGTGTCGAGGATGACATCGCCCGGATCACCGCAATCTGGGAGCAGTGCCGCACGAACCATGGCGCCGGCGGCGACCTCCTCTTTGGCCGCTTCACCATCGCCGACGCCTTCTACGCCCCGATCGTCAGCCGCTTCCTCACATACGGCGTCTCACCTGGTGGAATCGCCGGCGAGTACATGGAAGCCGTCTGGGCCCTGCCCGCGATGCAGGACTGGGTGGAGAAGGCCCACGCCGAGGAGTGGAGCGTCGAGCGGTACGATCGATAAGACCCCGGGCCAACTTCGTCGAAACAAAGCACCCGCGAGGCCCTTCTCGCACGCCCTGGCGTCATTTCCGTGCCCGGCTTCGGCGCCTGACCGGGTGATAAACTGAAGGGAGCAGAAAAAGACGATTTCGGCCCCTCCAGACGAAAGCTTGAATTGATCACGCAGAACCATCCAACTCAATGATTACTTCCAGAATCAACAACAGGACGCGGACAGCTCTGGCACTGACCCTCCTACTCGTCGTTTCTTTTATCGCCCTGTTCGAACCACCCTTCACGGCCTCGGATCTCACGATCGCACCCGATTCGGTTGAGTATTCGACCGCCGCATGGCGCCTCGTGTATGAAGGGCGATACGTTGTCACCATAAACGGCACCGCATACCCGCCGCGCTACCCACCCGGCTTCGCCCTTCTGACGCTGGCTCCCGTCTATCAAGTCCTCGGGCAGGACCCTGGCAATGGGATCTATGGAATCCTCTTCTGGAGTCTTGTCGGCGTTGCCGCCGCCTTTGCCATAGGCCGGCGTCTTGGTGGAATGCCGAGCGGACTCCTGGCCGGGGCGGCCGTTCTGCTTCTTCCGGACTACCAAAAGTACAGCCAGATGATCATGAGCGATGCCACATGCACAGCCATGACGCTTGTTCTGCTCCTTGCCTACCTTCGCCTCGCGTCCGCCCCCCATAACTGGAGAGGATGGCTCGCGGCAGGCGTGATTTCAGTCCTGGCCGCCTCTATCCGGCCAACCGCCCTTTCGGCAACATTGCCGTTTCTTCTCCTCGCCTTACATACTTCACCGCGTCGGCGGTCGCTCTCCAATGGCGTTCTCTTTTTTCTACCGATTCTCCTCTTCGCAGCTTCTCAGATGCTCTACAACTTTCGCGTCTTCGGTTCGCCCTTCCGGTCGGGCTACCAGTTCTGGTGCCCCGTTCCCTATGACTACCTGCATCTGACTTTCGGAATATCCCATGTAGGGTTCAACGCTGAAGCTGCAAGGCAATCCGGTCTTTTCATCCTCCTAGCAATCGTCACGATTATGTTTCTTGTACTGCGCCGCTCGGCACAAACCGATGACGCATATTCAGTGGCCCGTAACGATAGCCTTCGTTTCATCCTTCTCACGGCGGCACCCCTCACCCTCTTCCACCTTCTCTACTTCTATCCCGAATCACGCTTTTTCCTTCCCGCGACCGGTCTATTCGCGGCGGTGGCAGGAGCCATGCTTGGCACCCTGCTGCAGCGCATCTCAGACCGATCGGCCATGATCGCGGCGGCCGCTGCGCTTGTTCTCGTTGTGTTCCTCGCTTTTTTGCGACCCGCCACGAACCCAACCCGGCGCCACGCCGTTGATCTGTTCGACAACACGCTACCGAGAAGTGCCCTTTTGATCTCGAATATCGATCCCGTCTATCTGGACTTCTTCCTCAACCGAAATGCCGAGCGGGTCATCCTTCCCCTTTCTCGGCACGTAGAATACGCATCCAAAATCGTGGCACCGACGAAGGTCCGAGCACCCGAGCCGCCACCCACCCATGCCTTCGACCACCGCTGCCCGGGCATCCGAAACGGGGGTGGACACGACGTCCTTGCCGCTGCAGCTTCCGAGCCGGAAGGGTTGGATCTCATCGATGCGGCTCTCACCGCCGGCACCTCCGTCTTTCTCGATGTCACACACATATCCTGGACCCAGCAATCAGCCGTCGAAAACCTGCAGAGCCGGTACCAGATGCGGCGCACGGCAGAGGGTTTGTATGAGCTGACACAGCCGACGTATCGGCTTCGATAATTTCTCGGCGATGCCGCTTCCGGCTCCGTCCAGATATCGGTGGTCAGCCGATTCGTATTATTCGCCCTGCTCGTCTTCCTGCTGCTTCATGAGCTTCTTGAACGCCGCTGCCAGCGGCCCCCAAATGAGGATGAGGTGAATACCCGCACCGGTGCCCAGCAAACTCAACACCTGTGACTTGTCCTCGAAGCCCCCCATCATTAGCGACGCGCCGATGATGGTCACTCCCCAGATAATGGCGCTGCCGATGATGTACGGCCCCAGAATCTGCTTTTTCATAGTCCCCCCTGGTAATAGTGTGGTTAACAATGAACTCCATGGGTGCCTTCGCATTGTTGCATTGCATGAGTTCTAAAGGTGTCAGGACCGACGATGCACCGCAAAAACCGCAGATAACGGAGATTCTCGCAGATAACACGCGGAGACCCCCGTTTCCCTTCTGATCTGCGTCCATCTGCGTGATCTGCGGTTTCTCCGCCGTTACTCCAGCAGCTGACTCCGCAGTTGCTCGACCTCCTCATCGGAGATGCCGAGGCCGTCGCGAATATACGCCTCCATCGAGCCGTAGTCCTCAACCGCCTGTTCGAGGGCGGCGTCGATGTAGGCGCCCCGGAGAATGTAGAAGGCATCCATGTTGGTGGTGTCCACCTCTTCCGGAGCAACACCGGTGTTCTCGGCATGGAGGTCGCGCAGCTGGGCCAGACGGTGATCCATTTCCTCCTGCCGGTAGGTATTGGAGAGCAGGTAGTCCTCGCGGATGGTCTCCCACGGAACACCGAGGGCGGAGAGAAGGATGGCGGTTCCAGTTCCGGTTCGGTGGACGCCGTGCGAGCAGTGGAAGACCAGCGGCCGGTTGGCGGGTTCGGCGATCTCGCGCAGCAGGGCCGCGTAGTACTCGCCCGCCTCGACCATCAGCCGCCGGTGGATATCGGGGTTGATGTCCGCCGGCACCTTGGAGAAGTCGCCTGTCCGCCTCGCCTCGTTGACCACGGCGGTGAGGTCGCCGAGGTTGCCGGCTTCCATGGGCAGGGCCACCTCCTCCACACCGTTCGGCAGCCGGTCGGGGCCCCGCGCCTCGATCTCCGCCTCGGTCAGGAAGCTGACCACGGTTTGTATCTCCAACTCCTCCAGCTTCGCCACATCGTCGTCGCTCAGTCTCGGCAGCTCGCCCGACCGGTAGACCTGGCCCCACTTCACCGTGCGACCGTCGGTGGTCTCGTAGCCGCCGAGGTCCCGAAAGTTGGGTTGGCCGTCGAGCGCAACGTGACGTTCGGGGGTGGCCGGCGGGGGCGCCTGGGACGACGAGACTGGCTCGGGCGCCCTGCCGCACCCTGCCGCCACCACCATCAGCAATACGGCAAAGAAAGAGATGTGTCGTGTGAACTGATATGACATAGATCCTCCAGTTTCACTCGATAAACGGGCTCTTGTTGAGCTGACGGTCGATCTCCTCGAGGCTCGGAAGCTCCCCGGGTTCTTCAGCGTCTTGCGCAACCGCAGACGATGCGGCGAACACGAGAGCGGCCGCAAGCACCAGTTTCATCGGATTCCCCGTTCTTCGTTCTCGACCGTCTGCTACCGCTTCAGCGCTCCCGCTTGTACGAGAAATTCTCCACCGTCATCTCGACGCCCTTGTCGGGCACGACGATCGTGGTACGAGCAACGTAGTCGAGACCATCCGGGGTCGTCTCGTGATCGGTCATCAGCTTGACATCGCTGCCATCGTGCTGGGTCGAGACCTCCGTTTTGGTCATTTTGTGGTCCGCGCCGATCCACACCGACATGCGGTCTCCAGCCTGGACGACGTCGGTGGCATCGAGTTTTCGACCGGCGCCGTCGGGCGAGACAGAAGCCTTGTTGAGGAAGTCGAGGAGGTTGCCGGCCGTCGGCAAGCTGTAGTTTTTCAAGAGCTCACCAAGCTCCGCCATCCAGTCCTTCATCTCTCCGATCTTCTTCTTGGCCACCTTGCCGCGAATGCCTTTCGGTTTCTTGGCGGAGGTCTCGTCGATGGGCGTTTTCTGCAGCTCACCGTCGACTGTGTAGCGCACGATCTCCGTTTTGAGGCTCTTGACCTCTCCCTTGACCTTGACCTCGGTCCTCTGGGTCCAGCTGTAATCCCGTGTCTTTTGAGCATTTTCCTTGCGAGCCTGGCTAACCTTGGCAGTGACCGCTGTCATGTCCACCTGCGCGGCCGCCGGGACCGCCATGAATGCGGCCAGCGACAACGCTGCAATAGGTAGTGCTTTCATCGTTATCTCCTACCAGAAGAAGCGGAACGCGGCCACCGGACCGCTCATGCTCATGTCGTACTTGATACCGGCGTCGTTGCTCTCGTAGTCGTAGTCGAGATGGCGGTAGCCCGCAAACACCGCAGCCCACTTACCGAGCCGGTAATCGATCAAAGCGTATGCATTCCACACCAGATCGGAGCCTCCTGCACCGATGTCGAACCGACCCACAAAGGTCCACCGCTCACCGAGCTGCGGCCTCCACAGGACACCCGCGAACAGATCGGCCCACGATTCGGTGACCTCGATCTCCGGTGCGACCTCGAGCTGAAAGCCGATGTCCGAATCGAGCTTGAAATAGCGCACCCCGGCAATCACAAACCACTGATCTGCAAATTCGTACTTTCCCGCGCCCTCGAGGATGAGATTCTCGACCTCGATGTCGGCCGAGCCGCCTGGAGTATTGATGTCCTGAGAACCCGCCAGGTTCAGATAGCTGACATCGGCGAGCAGGCCCCAGCGTCCCTTTCTGGCCTCGAAGTGCACGGTAAAGGCCGTTTCCAGATTTTCGAATGCGTCCTTGAAATCGACCCCGAAATCCTGATCCAGCCTTCCGTCGATCGTCATCGTGCCGTCGACGCTGACGGCCCATAGATAGAGCGGCGAGACCGAGAACTGCCACTCGTCTGACCCGCTCTGGGCATCGGCGACAGATGACATCCCCGCCAACATCAGAACCACTATCGCGAAACAATTTTTTCTCAGCATGAATCCCCCTCAAAGAAACCGGCCCGCCGCTGTGCGCAGCGGGCCGCCTCAGACTTTTCTTTAATAGCTAGTCCCCGAGGTCCGGGTCACTCCGCATCTCCCAGGGGAGCTCGTACTTCATGAACTCGAAGACGTCGAACGGGAGATCCTCCATGTTGGCCGGGGGCACACCGAGGGCCTTCGTTTCCGGTCTCGCGTTGGCGAGTCCTGCATAGGCAATGCCGTGGGCGCGCGGAGAATCCGGGTACTTCATCTTCCACAGCTCGTGCCGCGCCCGTGCCCGGACAAAAGCTTCGTTGAGATGAAACGTATTCACCATCATCCCGTTCTTCTCCCGTGTGTCGGAGAGCAGATCGAAGAACGAGGCGGAAAGGCCGCTTGCAGCTCCCGGGTCGGAGTCGATCCAGTGCTTCTTGATGTTGCCCTTGACCGTGGCACCCAGATTGGGTCCTTGGTAGATGTGAACGTAGTCGCGGCGGCCGTTCGTGTCGCCCTTGAGGAAGATAGCCGTTTGGTCGATACCGTCGATGATCCGATCGGTCGGTATCGAGTCCATGGCTCCTCCGAGACGAGCAAAGGTGGTGAAGAGGTCCACCTCGTGGATGATGTCGCCCACAAGCTGTCCCGGCTCGATGACCCCGGGCCACCACGCGAACGCGGGAACCCGCACACCACCCTCGAGAAAGTCACCCTTGCCGCCACGGTAGATGGTTTCCGTCATGCCGAGACCGGGAGGCGGGTTGTGCGCCATTGGACCGTTGTCCGCCATCGCGATCAGCAGTGTGTTCTCCGCTATCCCCAGCCTCTCGAGCTCATCCATGAGCTCACCGATGAAGGCGTCGACGTTGTATTGGATGTTGTCGGTGTAGAGACCGCGGGCGAGCGTCTTCTTTTCGGGAGTGGGCATGAACGAGGTCAACATCGGCCACCAGGCCACGTAGAACGGCTTGTCGGCCTCGACATTGCGGTGG
>Ga0209013_10004366_pt1 | contig 12408 bp, 9 predicted proteins | sample Cruoilmetagenom2_FD_187291 | JGI IMG/M metagenome (GOLD analysis project Ga0209013, IMG submission 187291) | Oil polluted marine microbial communities from Coal Oil Point, Santa Barbara, California, USA - Sample 2 (SPAdes) (version 2) | ecosystem: Environmental > Aquatic > Marine > Oil seeps ...
GATTGAGCATTTTCAAGGACGAAAGCGTATTAAACATACGGTGAGGTCTTGAAAATGCTCAATCGTTTCTTGATTGCCTGATATAGAGCGAGCGAAGCGCTTTTGGACCAAATATTTATGCAACGTTGGGGTTAATATTGCTATCCGTTGACAGAAAAGCTGCTGTCATAGTTGATTTCACGTTTGCGTGAGAAAAAACCCACGTTTATAGTGCGCCCGAGATAGCGCATTTTGAAACGAAAAGGTTCTTTGTCATGATCAAGCCCTTTCTCGCAGGCGGCAATTAATTCCGCCATTATGGCACCGACCACCAGGGCGTTTTTGTACTGGTTTCCGCTGGTTCCGATGGCCATGTAAAAGCCCTTCATGTCTGATTTATCATAGATCGGAATCCAATCATCGGAGCAGTCATAAAGATCGCACACCCCCCGAGGCTGATTTGGAATCTGCATGCTGGACACCCGCTTGGCACACCGGTAGGTTTGGGCTTTCCACTGGGCTTCCGTCAGTTGATTGTTCCTCCCCGGACCGCCCTTGCCGGCATAAAATTCGTCCGGATCCACCCATACTTGAGAATCACATTCTGGATCCTCGCTGCCGATGAGAAACATGTTACCAACCTCCGGTCGATAATAGCAGCCAATGTCGCCGTCAGAGGTATGATAACCGTCATTTAGATAATCGTATCCTTCGGGTGACGGGCAGTACATGACCTCGTGCCGCAGTGCCTTGGTCTTGATGTTGCATCCTTCATAAACGCCTTCGGCCATTTGATTGATCTTAAAGGAATGAGGACCAGCTGCATTAACGACCACCGGTGCATCGATTTGAGTCCCGTCCTTAAGCGTTACACCCAATACCTGATTGTCTTTGCTGCGAACATCGACGACTTCGGCATTAAACAAGAACTCACCGTCTTTGGCTTCGATAGCCCGCATAATGTTATGTGTGGATAATTCCGGATCATTCACATAACCGCCTTCGGGGCAAAACAGCGCACCTTCGAGCATTTTAGTCGGCTCGTCAAAAAACTGGGCATCCTCGGGTCGCATTATAGGCCAGAATTCGTGTAAATCATATACCGCTACCATTTCATTGATTTTCGTATTGTCCCATTCTTCATAGGCAACGCCAACAGCGTCGTAGTGCTTTTTGACTTTGCGCCAGTCGTGACCCTGGGATTTGATCAGAATAGAACCGGTATTCATAAACCTGGCCAGGCCTTTCTCATCTTTTACATGACCAAGATAATTCTCCCAGTCCAGCCAGTATTTGAAACCCTCATAGGCCATGGCCACACCATCCTCGGTCGAATAGTGGGCCCGGACGATAGCACAGGATGCGGCGGTGGAACCCGAACCGGCATCGGACAACTTATCAATGTTCAAGGTTTTATAGCCCATATTACAAAGCTCATAAGCGATGGGACTACCGATAATACCCGCTCCGATAATAATGGCATCGTACTTTTTGTTCATAGTAAAACCTCCTCATTTTATTTAATATTTTTGTATTTATGTGTTTTTTGTTGTAAAAAAAGCTTCTAACACATTTGAACCCACTTAGAATAATAGACGATTTTTGATTGGCGATTGTCACTGTTCAATTTTTTCCCCTAAAGTCATGTTTTCCCCGAACTTTTGTTTCGTTAACCCGACAACTCATTAAGCCTGTTGGTTAAAGCGTTCTCACCAGCAGGACGCAGTCCAAATTCTGCTCCTGCACTTAGAATCCCTTCAACCATAGACTCTCCGTAGCCTCTTGAACAGGTGAAAAGAACGGCGAGATTGTCATCAACTTTTCCCACGTATACGACCTGGCAGGGGACATGGAAGATCGGACCTTGAAGCAAGAATGGCGCTTTTCGTTCAGGAGAAACAAAATCCAGAGCGCTTACCTTTTCCATAATCGAAAACACGTCTTTCCCCAGAAGAGCTAAAAGCAATGTGGCATCGGTTGTCTCCGTATATGCCGATTCCTCCGGGACTTGTGGGCTCGTCTTGCAGAGATGCCAACAGGCTGCTTGGGTTCGATTCATCCGGTTGATGAGAATACCGTTTTGAAACGCACACTGTCCCGGGGTTTGTGGTATGGTCATGCCCCAGGGTCGAAATTGCGATAGATCGGTATCTTGCAAGTCCCATTTGGCACTGTGGCTTAAATCGATCACATATGGCCCTGTTTCTTCAGTCTCATATTCCAGTACTACGGTCCAGTTGTCACGCATTTCCGTTTTCGCTGGCCTGCTGTCAAATGATACAGGGGATCGTCTGATAATATTTTTCATTACTTCTACCTCTAATAATGCTGCCCGTTCTCACATTCGTAATCTTTTTCCTTCAGGATCATAAAAGGGAGTTGGCACCACCGTTCCATAAAGATGCTGGCCCTTGCATTCGTCTTCATAAATCTGCAAACGCGTCCCTTCCTTGGCCAGCGGTGAATCCACCAAAGCTAGCCCAATGCTCTCTTTCAGCACAAAACTAAAACGAGCTATGCATACATAGCCCCTGATGGAACTATCCACAATAATAGATCCATCTTTAGGCGTGTGAGAGGGGTTTTCCATTTTAAACCCTGCCAGTGTCAAACGCCCTTCCTGTTTTTCGGTCTGTTTTAGTGCCACTGCACCTACTGTTTTTGCCTCTGTTTTGTTGCGGTCCCACAGGAAACTGAGTCCGACATCGTGCAGAGTTGTTCGCTGCTCAGATTCCGACCCGATGATGACGTGACCTTTCTCCATGCGAAGCACGTTTTGTGCCTCCAGCCCAAAATTTTGAATATCAAACTGCTTGCCGGCTTCCGCCACCAAATCCCAAAGAGACTGCATATATGATGAAGGAACGTGTAGCTCGTAGGAGAGTTCTCCCACAAATCCAAGACGCAAGGTACGTACAGGGATTTCAGTATTAATGGTAAATTCACGATAGCCGATAAACGGAAATGCTTCATTGGACACATCCGTGTCAGCGACTTTTTCAAGTACCTTGCGTGCATTTGGTCCAGCCAGATTGATGACCCCAAATGCATCGGTGAGGTTGACCATATTAAAGTCCCAGCCGTCATAACGTGTGTGATAGCGGAACCACTCGACTGTGTTGCCGACACGGCCGGTGGAGGTGGTAAAATAGTAATCGTTTTCGCCCCGTTTTACCACCACGCCGTCATCAATAATACAGCCGTCGTCATTGCACATAGCCGCGTATTTAACCTTGCCGTCAGAAATCTTTGACATGTTGCCTGCATAAACCCGCTGCAAGGCCTTTAGCGCATCCGGTCCCCAAATCCTGAATTTGCCCAAAGTGGACGCATCGAACATACCAACATTATAACGGACATTTTCAATTTCTTCACGGCAGCTGGAGTCACTGGAAAAATATCGCGCCCGTTTCCAGACGCCGCTGCGTCGCATGATACCGCCGGAAGATTTTTGAGAATCATGTGCCGGTGTTCGTTTACACATATCATGGTTTCTGCCTGCATACGTAGCGATAAACGCAGGAACCAGGGGAGACCTGACGGTTGTCGGCCGGGCTGAAACAGCTGAGTCTTCAAGATACTGCGCCACAAACAACGGGAGGTTATGTCCAGGAATTCCCCACTGTCCGGGCCCTGTACCGGCAGCTGTAAAGCGCTTAACTAACTCCGTTGCATCAAAGCCCATTTCCAGAGCTTGTTCCACATTCTTAATGGTCGTATCTTCATCGAAACAAATAAAGCTTTTGCGGCCCTTAACCGGAGCCTGGACCAGTTTACAGCCCCTGACCGGGCCGGGCAGATCATTAAGCCTCTCCCGGGTCTGTTTCAGATCTGCTTCAACGGTTGCGCCACAATCGGCCGCCGCCATAAGTCCCGCTAAGTTTCCAGAGGCCTCGATAGATAAAGGATCATTTAAACCCATCAAGCGGCCGGCAGCATGCATTTTGACCGGCAGTTTTTTCGGCAAAAAGAAACCGGTGTGGTTGTCGTATGCTAATTGCGCCTGGGCCAGGGTAAGCGGACCGGTCAACGGTGTCATCCCGGCCGATGCCACCAAAAGATCACAATCAACATCCCGATGGTGGGTTCCTTGGATTGTGCTTAAGGTCACTTTTTTTACGCTTTTATTGCCGTGGGCCAAGATGGCCACCCATCCTCGCAAGAATCGTATCTTTTTCTTAGCAAGATCTGCCACCAAACCGGGATCCTGTCCGTCTTCCCTGATATCGGCGACATACGAGATCTTGAGACCTAAATTAGAAAGATCCAATGCCGCTTCTAAGCCTAAATCATGTCCGATGCTGAAGACAGCTTTTTCGCCAGGAAGCAGGCCATAAGTTCGTGCCAAACGATGTGCACAGCTAATCTGCATGACACCGGGGCGTTCGTTATTTTCAAAAAGCAGCGGGCGCTCAATACACCCAGTCGCCACCACAACACTGTCAGCCCGGATTTCGATATAGCGTTCATCGAAGTGATCGGATTCACCACCCACTTGAAAGGCGGTGATGAGATTGTTGTTGTATGCCCCAACCATAGCAGTATGAATAAAACGACGAATGTTGGGTGTTTCCGAAACCGTTTTTGCAAGTTCCCTGGCTCTTTCGAATAAATGGATGCCATTGCTGTATTCTGCTGCCCGGTAGTCAAAAAAACCACCCAGCCAGGGACGGGATTCCAAAAGGATCACACGCAGTCCTTGCTTGGCTGCGGTTAGGGCCGCCGACATACCTGCAGGTCCTCCGCCGATAACACACACATCCGCTTTGGGATAGATTTCTTCATATTTTCCGTTCATCTGAAAATCGGGAGAAATTTTCCCAAGCCCGGCGGCCTTTCGCACTTGTTTGAGAGCGATAGGCCATATTGGGGCTGGTTTGTGCATGGTGCGGTAGTAAAACCCGGCGGGCATGGCCCAATCCAGCCTATCCATGAAACCCATAAGATCATTTTCAGCAGTTCCTATAACATTCTGTGCTTTTATGGTCATCCCGTTTTTAAGAAGCGTATTTTCAGTGCATACATTGGGTATGCCGTTAATTTCCATACGGGTATTGCTGCATTCGCCATCCAGGCTATATAGACCTCGGGGACGGTGATACTTGAGGCTTCTCGAAAAAATGCGGATGCCATTGGCATACAGGGCGGTAGCAATCGTATCGCCGCCTATCCCCTGGTAGATTTTACGCTTATAATTCAGGGAGATTTTTTGCGCGGGGTTGATTCGCAAGGTCGGCAGTTGGCTTAGCCGGTTCATTGGTTTGCCTCCGGTTTGTCTACTTCAAGGTTGGTTGTTGTGTCTCGGTATATTGTGAACCAGGCACCGCAACCATCCCGGTGAAACCACCATTCCTTCTGGATACCAGCCACACATTTATTCATATGGACGTAATCACACCAGCTTGTGGGGGTAAGGCCTTCTTCGTCAGGCCTTGGTCCTTTATCCACCCCGCCATAGCGGAATTCATAACCGTTTCGTTTATCGCAAATGGGGCAGGTAATGGTTAAGGCCATGGTAGATCTCCCTTTTTAATTGACGATTGCTGATTGACGATTGAATATTTAAGGAATTCTATCAATTTTAAATTAAAATAACGAAGCGAATCCCGCCAAGGCGGGACGCAAATAGTCAATTGTCAATATTCAATTGTCTAGTTGTCAGGACTGTAATTCATAAGAGCTGCGGTTTCACCCATCAACCGATGCTGCTCAAAGCGGCGCAGGTTGAAGGGTTTCAGCATGTCGGGACAATTGCCGGTTGCCATGAACTGGGCCATATATTTTCCGGTGGCGGCACAGGATTTGAAACCGAAATATCCCCAACCGCAGTCCATAAAATAACCTTCAATGGGGTCATTGCCATCCATGATCGGCGCCATGTCCGGGGTCATATCGGCCAGGCCGGCCCAGTGACGCATGAATTTAACTCCTCTTAAACATGGCAGCATTTCCGCAAGCGCTTCAGCCTGATGTTTGATGTAATAAGCCGTGGTTTGGGTGGTGTAATTAGGCCAGGGATCCATGTGAGCTCCGGTGGCTATTTCGCCTTTAAGAGTCTGGTTCGCATACGCGTGATACGTGCCGGATGAAACCACATGATTTAATATGGGTTTAAGCGGTTGCGTCACCATTGCCTGGATGGTCAAGACGCTGATGGGCAGCGTGATCCCCAGCATTTCATTGGAAATGGCTGCCGAATAACCTCCTGCCGCCAGCAAAACCCGCCCGGTATTAATTTTTCCATGATCTGTATCCACAGAGACGATTTTGCCGTTTTTAGTCCCAATGCCTGTAACTGCGATCTGCTGATGAATATGCACCCCATGTTTCGAAGCACCTTTTGCCAATCCCCAGACCACCGCATCATGGCGCACAATGCCGCCCGGGGGATGATACATGGCACCATGAATCGGATAGGTGATGTTGTCCTCTGATGTATTAAGAGCAGGCACCAGTTCCTTGCATTGCTTGGTATCAATCAGATGACTTTCAATTCCGTGAAACTGTGCCGTGGCAATATTCATACGTGCTGCATTCATAGCTGCTTCGCTGTGCATCAGATTCAGGTTCCCGCAATTAAAAAACATCAAATTGTAATCGAGTTCTTTTGTTAGTATGGGCCAGAGTTCAAGGGCTTCCTTATAAAGAGGAATATTTTCTTGCGTTCGCTGATTGGCGCGAACAATTGCTGTATTCCGGCCGGCGCCTCCGAAACCGATATAACGCTTTTCGAGAACCGCCACATCGGTGATTCCATGATCCCGAGCCAGGAAATAGGCAGTGGCCAGACCATGCAGACCGCCACCGATGATAACCGCGTCGTAGCTGGACTTGATCCGGGGTTTTTTGCCCCACAAGGGTTTATACCTCCTAAACATAAGTGCTCCCTTTTTTAAGGATGACGGTAATGCAAATCTTGGTGAGTAATTAAATAGTTGAGGTGGTTATGTGGTTGATGACCTCTGCACCTCGCAGGCTTTGTGCCAGTAATCCAACTTTGTCACAACTTATGTTAATGAAATAAATCATGTCAAGAAAAAAATAAAATAATAAAAAAATGAAACAATTCATTTCAAAATAGGTTGACAACTTGAAAAATTTGGTTAATATTGCGGAAAAGCGTAAAATTTAAAGGCACATTTATTTTGAATGAGCACTAGTAACATCCTGGCGAGTAACATCCTGGAATAAAAAAATACAATTAAAATCATTTTGAATTCCCTCCCCCCAACCGCCTCCCTCCAGGGGAGGGGGAACTTCTGAATGAAGACTAACTTATACCTTTGATATGACCTTGGGTCCGGTTTGAAGTTCCAAGATGATTTGTACGGCACAATAACGCCATGATTTGTGCCATTTTGTAAGGTTTTAACTCATTTGGTTAAAATCATTTTATTCTAGTTTATAAATGTAGAAAAAAATAAATACCATGATGGATCAGAAATCTCATCCAACGATGAAAGAGATCGTCGAGCAGCACCACTCGCTGACACCAAAAGCCCGGATCCTCGGAAAATATATTATTAAAAACCCCCGGAAAGCAGTCTTCATGACCACAAAGGAACTGGCTAACACGTGCCACGTTAGCGAAGCGACAGTGGTTCGTTTTGTGAGCCAACTAGGCTATAGAGGTTACAGTGCATTTCAACAGGCTTTAAGAGATTTTGTGGATACGGAACTGACGTTGCTGGATCGAACGGACATGTCGGACATGAAAGGGCCGGGCACCGATCGCCTCAGTCGCGTAGTGTTTGAAGAGATGGACAACCTGAAACATTTTTTTGAAACCGTCGACATGGATGTATTAAAAAGCGTAGTGGATTTTCTTGAAAAAAGTCAATCCATCTATGTCATCGGCTCCCGTCTTTCCTTTACATTTGCGTACTACCTGGGCTGGTCCCTGACCAAGATCCGTCAGGACGTTCGTATCATAAAAGGGAGCGACAGCACCTCGATCGATTGGCTGACTATCGCTGCTCCTGAAAGCCTTGTGATTATTATCGCCACGACGCGATATCCTAATGAACTGATCCGGCTGGGCAAAATGGTTCGTCGACTCGGTCTGACCCTTGTTGTTATTGCGGACAGCTCTTTGTGCCCGTTAACACATTTTGCCCACCTGTCGTTGATCGCACCGTCCAAAAACATCCCCTTTATTGGAAATCCGACGACGATTTCCTGCATCATCAATTACCTCGTTTTGGAACTGGCAAGCCGCAACGGTGCCAGACTTAAAAAACATCAGGAGAAACTGGAACAGGCTTACCTGGAAAATGATATCCTGTTTAATCTGGACAGAGAAGAATTTGGTATAAAATGATTTATTTAAGGGTGATTTTATAATTTTGAAACCGGGCGAAACCGTGATCCATCAATTGTTCCATTGTGAATATACCCTATAAAAAAACGGTTCGCCTATTCTTTTCACAAAGGAGGCAACACATATGAGTGAATTATTGGGAAAAATGGCAGAGTCTTTGATTGCAGGTAAAGTGGACGAAGTAACGGAGCTTACAAAGGAAGCCCTTGATGGTGGTTCATCGCCGCAGGACATTTTGGAACAGGGACTTCTGGCCGGGATGGAGGTTGTAGGAAAGCGGTTTAAAGCCAACGAAATGTTCATTCCGGAAGTTTTGCGGTGTGCCAAATGCATGCATGGCGCTATGGAAATTTTGCGGCCACTGCTGGTGAAAGCCGGTGTGAAGACTGCCGGCACATTCGTGATCGGTACGGTCAAGGGCGACCTGCATGATATCGGTAAGAACCTGGTGGGCATGATGTTTGAAGGTGCCGGGTTTCAGGTTATTGACCTGGGCATCGATCTGGAACCACAGGAGTTCATTGATGCGCTGAAGGAGCACAAAGCGACCCTCCTTGGTATGTCGGCGCTTTTGACCACCACCATGCCGAAGATGGGCGAAACCATTAATGCCATTAAAGAGGCGGGCATCAGGGACCAGATTAAAATTATGATCGGCGGGGCTCCCGTGACGGCCGAGTATGCTAAAGACATTGGCGCCGATGCATATGCCTCCAATGCCGCCAGCGCTGTTGATAAGGGCAAAGAACTGCTTGGTCTGTAATTTGTCAAAAGTTTTTCCATTAAAGCTTGGGCATAGGACGAGATAATTGGGTTGAGGCGGTTAGGAGCGTATAGAACTTAAGAGTGCATAGGTTTCTGTAAAAATCCGTGAAAATCTGTGCTGAACTATAAAATTGTTTAGGCAGGAGCCCGGATCGCTGGTTAAATATTAAGTCGAGAAAGGGGGAAATCCATGTTAGAAAAAACAATGCTGATTAAAATGAATCAACAGGTACACGGGACAACCATGTTCCAGATTCTCACCGAAGATCAGATCGAACGGATTTATTTTGCGGCTCTGGACGTTTTGGAGATTTCCGGGGCCCGGATATTTCACAAAGAGGCTCTGGAACTGTTCGCCAGCAGTGATGCCATGGTGACGGAAACGAATCGGGTACGGATTCCGACTTCCATGGTAGAGCAGGCATTAGGCAGTTGTCCTTCCAAATCCAATCTCACGGGCAGGAACGGCAAGCGTTCGGTAAAACTACAAAAAAACGAGGTCGCTTTCGGAAGCGGTGCGGACGCCCCTTTTGTATATGACCGAAAAACCGGGGAGCGTCGCAAGTCCACCTTCGCCGACGTGGAGGCCGCGGCCAAGATAGTGGATTATCTGCCCAGGCTTGATTTTTGTATGTCTCACGGCCTTGTGTCGGACGCACCAAATTCCAAAACTTATGACCGGCATCAATTTTTGGCCATGGTCAAGAACAGCACCAAACCCCTGGTCGTCACCAGTGTCGATGGGGACGGGTTGAAGGACCAATGGGAAATGGCCTGTCTGATACGGGGCGGCGAAAAGGAGTTTCGCTTAAGCCCACTCTTTGCAACTTATATCATGTCGGATTCACCACTAATGAGCAACAACGAAATAGTGGACAAGCTCCTGTTCGCCACGGAAAAAGGGATTCCGACCATATTTAGTCCATGTTCAGGTTTAGGAGTGAATGCCCCGGCCACTATAGCCGGGGGGCTGGTGCAGACTCTGGCAGATGCCCTGCTGACGGTGGTGTTGTGCTACCTTAAAAAGCCCGGACTGCCGTTAATCCTGGGTGGCGTTCAAACCATTATGGATAAAGATATAGAAACCCTTTCTTACGGATCACCCGAGCTTCATCTGGCCTCGGCGGCAAGTACCGAGATTTACAAATGGTTAGGGCTGTTGAGCTCTTCATCAGGAGGATGCACGGACTCGAAGGTCGTTGACGAACAGGCGGCCTCGGAATCCGTTATGAGCATATACAATAACTTTATGGCCGGGACCAACCTGATCCACCACGTAGGTTGCATCGATAGTGGTCTGAATGGATCACTGTCAAGCCTGGTCATGTGCGATGAAATCATCGGGATGATCAAGCAGATCGGTAAGGGGATTCAGGTCACTGACGAGAGCCTGGCGCTGGACATTCTCAAAGAAGTGGGACCGGGCGGTGAATTCCTGAGTCATGACCATACCTATGATCACTGGAAGGAATGGTTCCGGCCAACAATTATCGATCGGTCGAATTTCGAAACCTGGACGGAAAATGGCAGTAAAAATTACACCGATAGGCTCGAACCCGAAGTAGACCGGATATTGGAGTCGCATGAACCGGAGCCGTTGGATGAAAATATAATTCAGGAGATGAAAAAGATCATCAATCTGGCAGACAAAAAGGAGGTTTGATGATGAGCACCCAAACGAATCAGACAGTCAATCAAACAGCGCGATTTTCCATTTTATCGCAGGACCAGAAGCAAAGAATCTTTGAAGGGATGATCGAAACCCTGCGCAATACGGGGGTCCACCTTCACCATGAGGAAGCCCGCAAGCTGCTCAAGGAGCATGGAGCCCTGGTTGACGGCGTAGCCGTCAAGATTCCTCAAAATCTTGTTATGGATGCCCTTGCCACTGTTCCGCCGGTGACCATCGTTCAAAGCTGGGACGGCAGCAAAAAAACTCTTATCGAAAAAAATCAGGTCCTTTTTGGTCCCGGACCCACTCCCCCTAACTTTACAGACCCCCATACGCTGGAACGGCGCAAATATGTCAGAGCAGATGCTGCCATGGTGGCTCGAATCTGCCAGGCCCTTCCCAACATCGGGTTTGTGCAGTCACTGGGCACCATCAGCGATGTGACCGTATCGCTGGCGGACGTGTACGAGTTTGCGGAGATGATCCAGAATACAACCAAGCCAATTTTGTCCTGGTCCTATACGCGGGATACCTGCCGCGACATTCATCAGATCGCCATCGCCGTGGCCGGTGGTGAAGAGGCGTTTAGGCAATGCCCGAATTACGTCTTTTACGGAGAACCGATCTCACCACTGCTAAGTGATTTTCATGCCATGGACAAAGCCATGTACTGTGCGAAACACGGCATTCCCCAGGTTTACACTCCCTGCTGTATCGGCGGCGGCACAGTTCCGGCCACCCACGCCGGGCAACTGGTCTGTGCCTTATCTGAGTCGATGCTCGGTGTGGTGGTCGCCCAGCTTATCAACCCGGGCACGTGCGTTATTATGGGCGGCGTCCAGTCCATCATGGATATGCAATACTCGGTCTACGCCTATGGAGCGCCGGAACTGAGCCTCTTGAGTGCGGCCCTCACTGAAATGGCCCAATACGTGGGACTGCCCATGTTTTCTACTGCCGGCTGTACCGACACCAAGACCCTGGATCCCCAGGGCGCCATCGAAGCGGCCACATCCGTGCACTCAGCGATGCTTAGCGGAGCCAATTTCATCCACGACGTCGGATACTTCGAATCTGGAATGACCGGGTCCGTCCTCCAGCTCGTCATGGCGGATGAACAAATCGGCATGAGCCATGTGGTCGCAAAGGGTATTGAAGTCAACGAAGAGACCATGGCCGTAGAGGAAATTTGCAATGCGGGACCGGGGGGGAACTATTTCGATACCGACCATACAAAAAAGTTTGCCGCCTCCCTTTGGCAGCCCACCCTCATGGACCGCCAGAGTTACGAGGATTGGGCTGCCCAGGGCAAAAAGACGATGAAAGACCGCGTTATCGAAAAAACCCGTGACATCATCGCTAATTTTGAGGGACCCATATCAAAAGTGCCGGAAGACACAAAGAAGAAAATCGCCGATATCCTGCAGGCGGCAGAGATCCGCGAGGCTAAAAAGGCTGAGGCGGAAAATAAATGAAAACCTAAACTGAGCGGTTCCAGGTTCAGGGTTCAAGCCCGCCCTGGCGCGACGGGGTGTGGCTATGAAATTGTTTTCATATTATATGGACTTGGCTTTCCATCACCACATCTTGACATGCCAGGTCTGGGCCAGGGGTTCAAATGTTACAACCGATGGATACTGCTTCCAATATTAATCAAAATATAGAATACCCG
>Ga0209013_10004367_pt1 | contig 12408 bp, 8 predicted proteins | sample Cruoilmetagenom2_FD_187291 | JGI IMG/M metagenome (GOLD analysis project Ga0209013, IMG submission 187291) | Oil polluted marine microbial communities from Coal Oil Point, Santa Barbara, California, USA - Sample 2 (SPAdes) (version 2) | ecosystem: Environmental > Aquatic > Marine > Oil seeps ...
AGAGTATTATTGGTTTCCTTATACTGGGTGCAGGTGCGGGGGTCATTGTAGGTTCTTTAGATTCGTTAGGTGGAATTATTGATGAAGCCTTCCATATTCAAGGGGTAATACCGAATAATGAAGCAATTGTTGCTATTGCTCAGCAGATGTTCGGCACGGAAACAGCACTTATAATGGGATTTGGATTTATTGCAAATATTTTATTTGCGCGTTTTACACCTTGGAAGTATATCTTTTTAACGGGGCATCATACATTCTTTATGGCGGCTTTGTTATCGGCTGTCTTAGGAACTTCTGGTATGGATGGAGCTACTTTAGTTATTGTAGGTTCTCTATTATTAGGCTTTTTCATGGTAGCAATGCCTGCACTGGGTCAACCGTTTATGAGGCAAGTAACTGGAAATGATGATATTGCGATTGGGCATTTTGGGACGTTTGGTTATATTGCTGCTGGCTTGATCGGGAAATGGTTTGGTAATAAATCGAAATCCACTGAGGATATTAAAATCTCTGATAAATGGTCATTTTTGAAGGATTCATTGATAACTACTGCTTTAACAATGATCGCAATTTTCATCATTATAGCGGTTCTAGCAGGTTCCGATGTGGTGTCTAATTTCTCTGGAGACCAAAATTATATTATGTTCAGTATTATGCAAGGTATTATGTTCGCTGCTGGTTTAGCTATTATTTTACTAGGAGTACGCATGATTCTTAACGAAATTGTGCCGGCTTTTAAAGGCATTGCAGATAAGCTTGTTCCTGGTGCGAAACCTGCATTAGATATACCGATTGTTTTCCCGTATGCTCCAACTGCCGTAATGATTGGATTCCTATTTAGTTTTGCTGGGGGACTTATTAGTATGGCGTTGTTAGGTGTTTTGTCATTGCCACTCATCATTCCAGGTCTTGTTCCTCACTTCTTTACTGGAGCTGGAGCAGGAGTATTCGGCAATGCAACAGGTGGTAGAATTGGTGCTGCTGCGGGTGGATTTGTGAATGGTGTTTTGATCAGCTTCTTGCCGGCATTTTTGTTGCCAGTACTGGGAGAACTAGGTTTTGCTAATACAACTTTTGGTGATTCAGACTTCGCTGTAATCGGCATTATTATAGGGTTCATTGTTAATCTGTTTAGCTAAATATAGGTAGCCTTCTTTCGAGAGATTGGGAGAGGGTTACCTAATTTTGTTCCGCTATGGGTAGGAACAAAATCCTGCTGATGGAAGTTATATTTACGAGGAGAGGTAATTTATTGATACTGTCTATTGAACAACTAAAGATGACAGCTACTGTGCTGAGAAAAAGGATATTATCTACTGCTTATTATAAAAAACAGGGGCATGTGGGTGGTTCCTTATCGTGTGCAGATATTTTAGTAAGTTTATATTTTCATCATTTATCTATTGATCCATCTAATCCCAAATGGGAGGATAGGGATCGCTTTGTTTTGTCAAAGGGGCATACGGCATTGGGGCTCTATGCAGTCTTGGCACTAAGAGGATTCATTACCGAAGAAGAGCTTAAAACATTTGACCAATATGAATCTCGTCTCCAGGCACACCCAGATATGACAAAGTTAAATGCACTAGATATGTCAACAGGTTCACTGGGGCAAGGTTTATCGGCAGCAGTTGGTATGGCTATTGGTGCAAAACGATTAAAGAAAGATTTTCGAGTGTATTGTTTAATAGGAGACGGAGAATCGCAGGAAGGACAAATTTGGGAAGCGGCAAATATAGCGGAAAAATATAAGTTAGATAATCTGATTGTAATTATGGATCAAAACGGTCTACAGCAATATGGCTGGAAAAATGGCAATGAACGAATGAAACCAGAGAGTAACGGAAGAAGAAAGTTTGACGGTTTTGGATTTGAAACGTGGGAAGTAGATGGTCACAGTATGGAAGATTTAGTTACGTTGCTAACCGAAGTGAAAAGCAGAGGAAATGGTCAACCTAAAGCTATTATTGCCAATACAACAAAAGGAAAGGGCGTTCGTTTTATGGAGAATAATTATGTATGGCATTCTAAAGCCCCTAATGATGAAGAGTATGCAACAGCGCTAACGGAACTTGAGGAGGGGATTTAAGTATGTCGATAAGTGTGCGCGACCAGTTTGGGAAGCAATTGGCACAGTTAGCCAAAGATGATTCCAGAGTTCTCACTTTAGATGGGGACCTCGGAAACTCTACTCGTCTAGATTCTACGGAGAAAGAAACAGCAGATTCCTTTTTACAGATGGGGATAGCAGAACAAAATATGGTGGGTGTCGCAGCTGGTCTAGCTTCAGTCGGTTTTCAACCGTGGGTGTGCAGCTTTGCCACTTTTTTAACGAAAAGAGCATTAGACCAAATTGTTGTTAGTATTGCTCAAACTAACTTCGATGTAAAGTTAGTTGGCAGTTATAGTGGATTGCTGACTAGCAACACCGGTAAAACTCATCACTCCTTAGATGATATAGCCATCATGACAAATATCCCAAATATGACGGTCATTGCACCGGGTGACGCAAGTGAAACAGTTGCTGCTATGAAAGCGATGCATCAAGCGTGCGGTCCTATGTATTTAAGACTGACGAGGGATGAAACAATTCCATCCTTTTTACCTGATGGAAGCTTTGAGATTGGAAAGGGTAAAACATTGGCTGAAGGCACGGATATGTTAGTAGTAACTACTGGGAGCACTACCTATCGCGTATCTGAAGCGATTAAACAATTGGAAGATGTATCAATTACTCACCAACATTTTCCCACTTTAAAGCCATTTGACAAAGAACTATTATTAGAAGGTGCTAAAAAAGTTCCACTAGTAGTAACGGTGGAGGAGCATTATATACGTGGTGGCCTCGGAAGTATTGTTACGGAAATTTTGTCAGAACGTTTACCGAAGAAAGTTTATAGAATTGGAGTTCCCGACAGATTTTTCGGTTGTGGGACAGATGAGGAATTACTGGAGGCAACTGGGCTTTCGGTGGAAGCGATTAAAAAGTCGTTGTCCCTGTGTAAGAAACAATTTTGAATTGTTTCTTACACAGGGACATTTTAAATTTCAATTCCTAAAAGATTACCATTATTAGATGTTTCATCGTGTTGTTCAGTAAATTCATTTCTTTGATATCTAATTTTTCTATATTCTTCCAACCTACTCTTTGAAAAACCTCTATTTAGAAGAATTTGTTCAATCGTCTCAATCAGTTCATTTCTTTCCGTAATTAGCTGATTGATGGAATAGACAATGGTTGAATTTATATGACTAACCATTCTATTTTTTAAGAAGTACATTACTACATAGGGTGTAAGGATTAGATAAGCGATTGTAGCGGATAAAAATATAAGTACATAACCATTTATTGCGAAATTAGTAATATATAGAATTACTATACCTACTATTAGATATGCTACAAAAACAAGGAACCATGCATTAGTTTTCATATCACTTATTTTTGTCTGCAAATTATATTTTGATACTTTACCACTCAACAAACTAGTCAACTTGTACTCCATTTCGATATTTTTAAGTGGTTCAATCACACTAAATAATTCTTCATTGATCAATTTGTTTTCATTTTCTAGCTTTTTCTTTAAAACGAATATATCAGCTTTAATATGTCTTCTTTTTTGCTGGAAGCGACGATAATATAATTTATATCCAAAGTTAGTATCTTTATTAGAAATTAATGAGATGAATAAAATCGATAACCAAGAAATAGCTATTACAGCAAACCCGGGATTTATAGAAGTGTATGCTATCAGGAAATACGAACCAAGTAGCGTAATGATAATATTACTCACAAGAATACTAATACCGTACATTGTTTTACTACTAAATATTATATAGATAAAAGCAGTAATACATGGGTAAGACAATACGATATAGTCAAAAAATAAGTGGTCATGGAAGCTCATGATCAATACATTCGCTGCACCAGCAGCAAGTAAGCTATTGGTAATGGAATCTATGAACTTTCTATGACGAAATAAATTTGCAACCAAACTCAATATAACAAATACTGTTAATACGAATATACTAAACTCAACAACAGTTAAACTCGAATAAATATATGTAATTACGCTCGCTAATTGACATGAAATAATAAGATTAAAAATTAGTTGTATCGAATTAGTTTTACGAATCAAAAAAATAATAATAACTAGTATTAGTGGGAGAATAAGTGCTTTTGGACTTAATTGACTTATCAAACTGCTACCTGTAAAACCGCCAAATAGAAAAATTAATCCTACTTGCAAAATACTTCGATCAACCTTCATGGATTTACTCCGTTTCTATAGGACTCTATTGCAATATCCTAAATAACTATATTTTATACATTATGTTCCATTGATATAAGATTAAAAATTACTAATATTAGTCCAAATTCCTATTAGTTTTTTGAATATAAAATAAATAGTTTGCTTTATAATACGAATATACTATATTATTTCCTTATTGTGAATGCAATTCGTTCGACACAAGTTAAAAAGAATGTCGATAATAATAGAGGATTCAACCCGATTAGTATTCAGGGAGAGGTAAATTATGTATTTAGGTAGGGTCAAAAGGACTTTTTAGGAGAACGTGATTAGTTATTGGTGGGGTTACTAATGGGTTTGGACATTCAATCTATAGCATCTGGCAACACACCTCGCCGATAACGTATTTCGAAATTATTACTAGACTATTAAGTTTCAACGACATTAACTATTTTGAACAAAAATTGATTTACAATATGATTATCCCTGTGTAAGATACAATTTCGAATTGTTTCTTACACAGGGACAATCTTATGAAGTGGTTTTATTGGGAAAAATATGGGGTATTGGAAGGTAGTTCTTCAACTTGTAAATGAAGATATCTATAAAGTAATCATAGAGTTGATTGGAAAATTGAAGTGGCAGAAAAACCTGCTGTTCAGATATATTAAAATATTAATAGTCTATTGTATTTTAAAGTCATCATAGTTCTGGAAAGAATTTGATTTATTAATGTAGTTAATTATATAGGAGGAGTCTTCCATGACAGCAATTGAATTAAACGATGAATTCAAAAAAATATTAGAATACGGATACATATTAGGAAACGAAAATAAAACGATCAAAGCGGCGGAGTTTATCGAAGAGATGTCTGCTAAGTTGAGAGTCTTACTTGAAAATAATAATGCCCCTGTGTAACAAACAATTAGGACAACTTGTTAAATAAACCTATAAAACTTCGCCCTCAAGACATTAGCGCTTGAGGGCGGAGTTTTTGTTGTAGTAAATGGAAATAATGCCCATTGAGAGTGACTATCTCCTGAAGCACGAGTAAATAACCTACGCCCACAAGTACCAGTCATATAAGTGAGAGTAATTATCTAAATATGGCGGTTAAACAACCAGTGAGAGCAAGTGAAGGTTCTTTACCTAAAGAATTAATTAAACCTCGCAAAAAAAGTTAACAGAATATTTTGCTACACAGGGACCAAAAAAACGGAACAAAAAAGAAAGCCGCAAAACAACCGCAAAAAAATCCAAAAAAACAACTATTGATTTCTCAAAATATGGTATTATAATTAGTTTAAAATACATGTCATATACAGGTGTTTATAGAAGTAAACTAAATAATATAAATAACTCCATAAAACAAAAAGAGAATTTATGGTGCATATAAAAATACATATGTGTTTTTATACTTTGAAAGGTGAGGGAAACATGAAAGTTGCTAATATAGGTGTGGTTTTTGATGAGGTTAATGCGGAAATGAAATGGTCGAATGGAAGTAATGTTTTTGAAGGGTTTTTGTTTGAAATCTTTGATCATTTTAGACTTCCATATAAAAAAGTAAGTTTAAAAGATGAATACAATGACTTTGATGTGCTAATCGTGAGCCATTCGAGTAATAGTGTGGAAGCTAGCGCTAAGATATTAGCATATGTACTTGCTGGTGGGACGGTGATTTCTTATGGTGGTTTGGATGCGATTCGCAGTAAGCTAGGATTTTCTAAGATGTATTCCTCCAATAAAGGATATGCAGATTTATCTGCCTTCTTGAACCAACCTACTCCTTTACGTTTTCTAGAAGCACAGCCTTGGATTCAAGATGGTGAATTGGTAGTGAAGGAATTTGGTTCTGTAGCTGATGCAGAAAATACATGGCAAGGAGCAGCCGCATTACAACAGATTGAATATGGTCATGGAACGATTGAACGTTGGTCCATCCCGATCCCGCAAACAATAGTTGGATTGCAGCAAGGTACAAAACCTGTTTTGGAAGATGGAATACCAGCTCCGGATGGTTCGGCAAATTTAGATGAGGAAATCCTTAAAGCAGAGGATGGCTTCGAACTGGATTGGGTTTTGGATAGAGCATTTACTGAAACGGGGATGCCTTATTTTCCTCATCCATATGCAGACTTATGGAAAGAAGTTATAATGGAGCATCTAATAAATATAGCACTAGGTAAAGGCTTAACACTTCCATTCGTCGACTATTGGCCGGCAGGTGTAAAGCATGTGGCAATGATATCCCATGATAGTGATTTAAATGTAGATGAATCAGCGCAAGTTACTTTGGATACATTGAAGGAAGCAGATGTACAATCCACTTGGTGCATGATAGCACCCGGTTATAGTCCGTCGATTTACGATCAAATAAAAGAGAATGGGCATGAAATTGCCCTCCATTTTAATGCTTTAGAAATGGAAAATGGGATATGGTCAGAAGAAACTTTCCAATCTCAAAAAGAGTGGTTAGAAAAAACTGCGAATACTGACCAAATTATTTCTAACAAAAATCATTATACTCGTTTTGAGGGCTGGGGAGAGTTATATTCCTGGTGCGAAAATAATGGAATTCAAGTAGACCAGTCGAGAGGACCGAGTAAAAAAGGGAATGTTGGGTTCTTATTTGGAACATGTCATCCTTATTTTCCGATTGCTTGGGCTGATGAAAAAAATAGATTATATGACGTTTTAGAAATTGGTTTCTTAACACAGGATTTAAATCATCATTCATTGTCGGATGTGACTGTCGTTCAACCGTTCTTAGATGGAGTCAAACTTGTGAATGGTGTAGCACATTTTCTGTTCCACCAACATCATATCAATACCCAACAAAAAGTAAGAGAAGCGATTGTTCAGTTAATTGGGATTGCAAAAGATCAAGGGTTTGCCTTCTGGACTAGTAAACAAATCAATGATTGGGAACGAGCACGACGTACTGTAACGATTGATGTTCCGCGTCATTCTGGGATAAAGGTAACTAGCCTTGATGAAGAAAGTGATTTTGTGCTACTCATTCCTGTAGATGATTGCCAAGAAACTGATTTGGTAGTGAAGCGATTTGGCATTAGCTGTAAGCAAGTTAAAATAAACAGAGCCTAATATGGGGGACTACTAATGGGAGAAAACCTACTAGCATTAAATGGTGGTTCGAAGGTGAAGACAACATCCTTCGGAACAGGAAAACGTTTTGGGCTAGAAGAGGCAAAAGAATTACTTGAAGCACTTGAGCAAAATACGTTATTCTATCATTTTGGTACTAAAGTAAAGCAGTTTTTACAGGACTTTAACGATCTTTATCAAGTAAAATACAGTGTGGCTACCTCTTCTGGAACTGCAGCACTGCATGTTGCTCTTGGAGCAGCTGGTATTACGGTTGGAGATGAAGTGATTACAAGTCCAATTACTGATCAAGGAACAGTGGTAGGAATTCTCTATCAAAATGCTATACCAATTTTTGCTGATTTAGATCCCCACAGTTATACTTTAACTGCTAAATCGATCGAAGAAAAAATAACAGCCAAAACGAAGGCGATTATTGTTGTTCACCTAGCTGGTAATCCTTGCGATATGGATCCTATTATGGAACTCGCAAAAAAATATAATCTTATAGTAATAGAAGATTGTGCTCAAAGTTATTTAACGACTTATAAAGGACGACTAACCGGTACAATTGGAGATTACGGCTGTTTTAGTACGAATGATTTTAAGCATATTTCTACTGGCGACGGGGGGATGGTGACCGTAAACTCAGGGTACGAATCAGATTATTTTACGACGCATGCATTTGCAGATAAAAATTATCGCAGACAAGAAGACGCTGTGATGAAGGATTTAGAATACTTGGCGCCGAATTACCGTATGACAGAGTTACAAGGTGCAGTTGGAATTGCCCAGTTAAAAAAGCTTAACTGGATCTGTTCAAGACGCAATGAGTTAGGCGAAAGCTTAAGGCAGGGAATTACAAACGTTAAGGGCATTAATCCAATGAAAATTACCGATGAAGGTTGGTGTAGCTATTGGTTTTATATGCTAACCTTAAATTTGGAACATCTTACTTGCTCACGACATGAATTTTCAGAAGCTTTAGCAGCAGAAGGAATTCCAAACCAACCTGGTTATATTCCGAAGGTGTTGTATGCACAGCTGTTATTTCAAAAGGAACAGGCATATGTAAATAGCCATTACCCATTCGATCTAGGGTCCTATGATTATTCCATTGGAAGCTGTCCAAACGCTGAGAATATTTTAGAAACAGCCATTCGTTTAAATATTAGTGAATTTTATACAGACCGAGATATAGAGGATATGATTATTGCCATCAATAAAGTTGCTACCTATTATAGTAAGTAAATATTTCTGAAAGGAGGGTCACCGTGCTAGAAAATTTGTTTACCGACTACGGGATCCCCGTTTCAGCGGAAGAAGAAAGAACAGCAGCCATATGTACGAATTCCAATGGTGAATATAGATTTGTTATTGCAGCGAAAGGGTTTGTCATTATTGTTAATTTGGAAAATGACGATATAAAGCAGGTATTCTTTCCAGAAAATAATGATGAATATCCTTATTCCTCCTTTAGTAGCAATGGATTATTTTATACTGGTGCTGCAAATATGTTCATGGTATTGGACCCTTTTAGGGAACAATTTATCCATTATAGTGTGATTGAAAATGGGGAAGAAATTGTAGGCTTTAGCTTTGCGGAGGATGTAGCAGGTAATATTTATTTCACTTCGTATCCCCATTGTCATTTGCTAAAGTTTTCGCCTCATTCCAAAGAGATTATAGATTATGGCAGTATGGATCTGACGGAAAAGTATCCTGGAACTGTTGCAGTCGATCAGACGGGTTGGGCATATATAGGCATTGGAACGGAAAATAAAAATATCGTTGCCTTTCATCTAGAAAAACGTTGGAAAAAAGACCTTATCTTAGAACCGCAAAGGAAAAAGGGAACTGGATTTGTTTATCTAGGAGAAGATGATTTTGTATATGGACATATGGGAGTTACTGATTCTCAGCAATGGCTGAAGTTCTCTAACGGTGACTTCGAAACAATCGATACAGAAAAACTACCCCTTTCCTTATATACAGGCGAAGCATTCCAAAGAATTCATCGATATTTCGATGGAAATTATCGTATAGAGAGATATAGCCTGTCTGAAGGATTGATTGAACTTATTCATAGAGAAACGGTACAGAAAAAAAGCATTCGTTTTAGCTATACTTCGGATGGAGCAAAATTATCCACTATTTACCTTGGGCCAGACAATCATATATACGGCACATCCATGCATCCACTACAATTTTTTCAATTTAATAGTTCCACAAACAAGATAACTAATTTTGGTGGGGAGGTTATTGAAAAAGGCGGCGGTGGGAATATTCCGGCATATGCTTCCACTGGAAATTTAATGATAGGAGCAGGTTATGCAGGTGGAAAGCTATATGTATTTGATACGACAAAGACATATAAAAAGAGTCTAAATCCCAAATTGGTAGTACAAGAAGAGACTATTCATCGACCTCGTTGCGCCATTGCTTTAAAGGATCATGAACATATTGTATGGGGAGGATTTCCCGGATATGGAATGGTCGGAGGATCATTAGGTATCTACCATATTGAATCGGAAGTAAATCATCTGCTGACCCATGAAAAACTAGTGGAACATCAAAGTACTATTAACCTTGGTGAAATGAGCTCTGGGGATATTCTTGGTGGAACGAGTATTGAAACACCTGGTGGAGCAGAATCACGAGAAACAGAAGCTCGTCTGTATGTATTAGATTGGAAGACTAAAAAGGTGAAAAATAGTTTTGTACCAGTAGTAGGTGCTCGTGAAATTGCTCTAATTTTTGTTGACCAATTCGACCGCGCGCATTGCCTTACAGAACAAAGTATTTACTTTGTATGTGATCCATATTCCGAACAAATAATTTTCCAAAAAGATTTATCCTGCTGGGGGCATATTGTACGAAATGGATTTGCTTATGATCCACCATCAAATACGCTCTATTGCCTTCTTAGTGAAACACTGCTTCGAATAGAGATCGAGGAGAAACAATGTGTAGAACCGGAAGTAGTTCATTCATTACCAATGAGTGCTAGCAGTGGAGTAGTTCACCAAAATAACCGCATCTATTATGGTAGCGGAAGTCATTTATGTAGTATTCAAACTCGGGAAGATTAGGGGAGGGACGAAGACCATGTATACAATTAAAGAGATTGAAAAAGTCGGGGCACCACCATTATTACAGAATGTAAATCATATAGACGAATGGCATGAAAAAAGATCCAACATACACCGGAAATGGTTGAATTGTATAAGTGGTCTTCCTCCTTTAGTTATACCAGAGATGAAGATTAACTCCTGGGAGAACTATACTGATTATTACCTGATTCACATTTGTTACGCTACCGTTTACGAAGATTGGGTAACTGCCAATCTATTAGTCCCGAAAGTACAACAAGTCGAAGAATTAACATCAAAAAATGATGTACTCCAATTACTGAATTCCACTAGTAGGAAGAAGTTTCGGGCAGTCATTGCCCTCCATCCAACTAGTGATAATGGAAAAAAAGATATATGTACTACTGCAGGAAGAAAGAATAGACAATACGGATTGGAGCTTGTTAAAAGAGGATATGTGGTCTTAGCACCAGATACGATAACAGCGGGAGAACGCGTCTCACCGAATGAGAAACCTTTTCAAACAGCGTCATTTTATAAAAACAATCCTGAGTGGTCGGCAGTTGCCAAGATGATTATTGACCATCAACAAGGTATTAGCTTACTGGAAGAGTTATGTATAGTAGACAGCTCTAAAATTGGGGCTATTGGGCATTCGTTAGGCGGTTATAATAGCTTCTTTTTAGCTGGAGTAGACAGAAGAGTTAAAGCAGTCGTTTGCAGCTGTGGATTCTCTACTTTTGCACAAGATCCAGAGGTGCATCGTTGGGGCAAGAGAGAATGGTTCAGCCATGTTCCTAAGATAAGTGAATATATCAATGAAGGAATCGTACCATTTGAGTTCACCGAAATTGCAGCTCTTGTTGCTCCAACCCCCTTATTCATGTGGATGGGGCAAAATGATCCCATATTTCCTCATTGGGAGCCAGCTGCAAAAGGGGTAGCTGAACTGAACACATTATACGAATGGATGGGAAAAGGGGAAAGCTTTACATCGTTAATAGGAAACTCTGGGCATGATTTCCCACCTGATATTCGTCAACTTGCCTACACCTTTCTAGATAACTGGCTAAGTTGAAGTCGTCATTCAAGTTTTTATAGCAAATACGCTATTCTCATTACAAATAAAGCAATCATTCGACAAGGAGTTGTGACAATTGCTAAAAAGGAAAAGTGAATTTGAAGATCGATATAACAAATTCATCTTTGAATTAAAAGAAGAAATTATTTCAGGAAAGATTAAGCCTGGAGAATTCATTCTCCCTGAAAATACACTAAGTAAAGTGTATGATTTAAGTAGAGTTTCTATAAGAAAGGCATTGGCAGAACTAGTAGAGAATGGTCTAATTGAGAAGATACCCGGTAAGGGAAATAGGGTAACCATTCCAAGCGATACGCAAAAACAGACGATTACACTAGGCTGGTTTTCTAATTCTTATGAAATAGAAATTGTACGAAAAATTTTGGAACGTTTCGAGCAACTTAACCCATTTATAAAAGTAAATCTTCAAATACTACCTAATAGTCAATATGTTTACAATCTTAAACAATCATTAAAGCATGACAGCGGTCCCGATGTATTTATGGTATCTGATTATCACTTTCGCGAATTAATGGATTCAAATTCTTTAGATATTCTAGAGCCTTATTTACCTCAGCATATTGACGCAGAAAAGGATAGCTATAAGCAAGTATTTAATATGTTCACAAATAATCAGATTGTTCCTGTTACTCCATTTGTATTTTCACCAGTGATGATTTGCTATAATCGTCGAATGTTTGAAGAAGCGGGAATTGTAAAGGATTTCAAAATGGAAAACTGGGATGATTTATTAGAGTTAGCGACCAGAACTACGAAAGAAATGGATAAAGAAGGCATGATTAACGAATATGGCTTTTGTTTTTCCTCCTTAACCAATCGCTGGCCAGTATTTCTTTTGCAGAACAAAGGCACTTTC
>Ga0209013_10004368_pt1 | contig 12406 bp, 11 predicted proteins | sample Cruoilmetagenom2_FD_187291 | JGI IMG/M metagenome (GOLD analysis project Ga0209013, IMG submission 187291) | Oil polluted marine microbial communities from Coal Oil Point, Santa Barbara, California, USA - Sample 2 (SPAdes) (version 2) | ecosystem: Environmental > Aquatic > Marine > Oil seeps ...
ACATCAAGAAAAATTGCTCCTGCGACCCCAATTACAATACCAATACCTATATAAACAAATTCCATGACAATCCTTTAATCGTTTTAATTGAACCTTTAAGGTTCATGTTAATAGTATAACATAAATTTTATTTTACATATTCATAAATCCAAACTTAAAATTCATTTTTTTTAAACTAATGATTTTTTTACTTTTTCATTATTATTACTAAGATTAGTAGGAGTATACTATAAGGATATACGTATGAAAAAGGATGAACTAAATGGATATGATACAAGTAACAAAAAAAATGGAAAAAGCGGCAATAAAAAGTAGCGGAATTGATTTTATGAGACTTGGTTTTGCACTCTTTTTTATGGTTGCAGTTTTAACCTATAGTTTTTTAAGTTCAGGGGGAATACCTAACAATGTATTTTTAGCTATTGCTGCACTTTTTGGTGCATATATGGCTATGAACATCGGTGCAAATGATGTTGCGAACAATGTCGGTCCAGCAGTTGGTTCTAAAGCACTTACCATGGGTGGTGCTATTGTCATTGCAGCCATATTTGAAGCCGGTGGTGCATTCATCGCAGGGGGTGATGTCATTAAAACCATCAAAAAAGGTATTATCGACATAGATGCATTCGGTGGTAATGCGGATCCTTTTATCTGGGCTATGATGGCAGCTTTGTTAGCTGCTGCACTATGGCTCAATTTTGCAACAATGATGAAAGCACCCGTTTCAACCACACACTCCATCGTAGGTGGTGTAATGGGTGCAGGTATCGCTGCAGCCGGTTTCAGTATAGTTGCATGGGGGACTATGGGTAAAATTGCTGCTTCATGGGTCATTTCTCCTGTACTTGGAGGGGTTATCGCAGCGATATTTTTATATGCCATTAAAAAAACTATAGTATTTCAAAATGATAAAGTCGCAGCAGCTAGAAAATGGGTACCTATTTATGTAGCCATTATGTCTTGGGCATTTGTGACATACTTAACACTCAAAGGTCTCAAAAAGATCTGGCCTTCAATTGTGGATATTTTAGTGTTTCTTCCTGATGAAAAAAAACCTTCTTTCCTTATAGCATCAATTTTTGGACTTATTGTGGCTGGAGTAGTTTATATCATATTGAAAAAAACGGTTGCGACCAGAGCAACAAATCTTCATAACACCAGAGATTCTATTAATTTATTATTTACTGTACCTTTGATTTTTGCAGCCGCCCTTTTAAGTTTCGCACATGGTGCAAATGATGTTGCCAATGCCATTGGTCCATTGGCAGCTATCAACGACGCCGTCATGACTGGTGGTATCTCGGTAAAAACAGGTATACCCTTATGGGTGATGGCAGTTGGAGCACTTGGTATTGCTCTAGGCCTTGCTCTTTATGGACCAAAACTTATTAGAACAGTAGGTAGCGAAATAACGGAGTTGGATCAGATGAGAGCATTCTCCGTGGCTATGGCAGCTTCTATTACAGTTATTATCGCTTCCCAATTGGGTCTTCCTGTATCTTCCACACATATTGCTGTAGGTGGTATCTTTGGTGTTGGCTTCTTAAGAGAATATCTTGCTTCCAGAGGACAAGAAGAGGTGATAGAAAAGAAACAAGTCAATATAGAAGATGAGAAAAAAGTGTTAAAAGCATACAGCAGTGAACTTAAAACATTAGAAAATAAAACAGATAAAACAAAGTCTGATTATGAAAGAATCGTTGATCTTTATAAAGCTATTGACCATGAAGAAGCTGTGATCAAAGCATCTAAAAAACATATTAAGAATGTTGAGAAAGTTAAATATGTAAAAAGAGATGCTGTTAAAAAAATTATCGCAGCATGGGTTATTACCGTACCAGCTGCAGCTGTAATTTCAGCAGCCATATTTTTTATGATCAGAGGAATTGTACTTTAAATGCAAATTTTTAATAGTTATAAAAGTCTCTTTGCTCCAATCATTATATTACTGTTATTGAGTGCTCTGTTTCTTTTAGGACTATACCCTGATATCAGCATGATATTGGGAGGTATTGCACTTTTTCTCATTGGTATGGAATATATGGAAGGGGGATTTAAAGCCTTTTCCGGGGGAACCCTTGAAAAAGTATTGCAAAAATCAACCAATAATACTCCCAAAGCCATTACCACCGGTTTCCTTGCTACAGCCCTTGTCCAAAGTTCAAGTCTAATCTCTATTATTGTTATATCATTTTTGTCAGCTGAACTGATCACATTGACTTCAGCGGTGGGAGTGATCTTTGGATCGAACATTGGGACAACTGCAACTGCATGGTTGGTTTCTGTCTTTGGTCTAAAGATAAAAATTTCTGTTTATGCCATGCCGATGATCGTTATAGGTATTTTTATACCTCTGTTTCTAAAATCAAACTCTTGGAAAGGTATAGCTTCTATCTTCATAGGTTTAGGTATTATTTTTCTTGGTATCGGATATATGAAAGAAGGGTTTGAAACACTAAAAGAGGGAATCCATCTTGCCCAATACGCTATGGCTGGATATACAGGTATATTTATCTATGTACTTGTTGGTTCCATTGCAACCGTGGTGATACAGTCAAGTTCTGCCACTATGGCGATCATCATAACAGCTCTGGCTACTGGACAGATCGATTATGCCAATGCCCTAGCATTAGCTATTGGTGCAAATGTAGGTACAACAGTGACTGCCGTACTTGGCGCTTTAAAATCAAATGAAAATGGTAAACGACTTGCAGTAGCCCATTTTATTTTCAATATCACAACCGGATTCATTGCCATTGTCTTTATTTATCAGCTTGCTGATCTTGTAGATTATTTAGCTGTACATGTTGGCATTGGCATTGAAAATTACACGATGAAACTTGCTTTGTTTCATACTATTTTTAATATTATTGGTGTTTTGGCAGTTTCTCCCTTTATAAATATTTTAGTTAGGTATTTAGATACTCTGTTTATACCACAAGGCGTACATAGAGGGAAACCAAAATATTTGGATGATTCTATGTTAACACTTCCATCAACAGCACTTTCAGCGATTATAATGGAGACAAAACATCTCTACGAAAATGCCTTTGAGATCATCAGCCATGGTCTTAATTTAAAACAGTCAAATATCAAATCTTCCATACCCTTAGATGACGTTATCAAAGATAGCTATAGTAAAAATGCTGTCGATATTGATGCATTTTATCATCATGAGATCAAAGGTATCTATGGTGAAATTATCGACTTCTCAACTAGAGCACAATCTCATATAGACACAGAAGATATTGAAGTACTCTATAGCCTAAAACTTGCAAATAGAGACCTGGTTGAAGCTGTTAAAGATACAAAACATTTACAAAAAAACTTGCTCAGATATTCACAGAGTACAAATACACATATAAAGAAACAATACAATCACATTAGAAGAGATCTGGCAGAACTTTTAAGAACTATACATACCGTATCTATCACCGATGAGGAAGATGTTATCTTATTATTACTATCAAAAGCTAAAGTACATACAGAGAAGTACGATATCTTGGCCAATGGAACACTTGACAAACTCATTAGAGAGTCTTTGATCAACAATGAGATGGCAACATCACTTATGAATGACAGTGCTTATGCTTATGCTATAAGTAAAAATCTTATCGCGATGGCTGAGATCATTTTTACAGAGAGAAGTACAAGTGCTACCAGTATCAATGAAGAAATGGCTATGGACGCTGAAGATGTTAAAGAAATTTTAGAAAAAAAGGATGATTAATGGGTATCAAAAAGTTTATTAAGAAAGTACAACACACTTTGGGATTAAATAATTATGTGATTGAAAATAAAAAGAAGTCACTCAAGGATCTTTTAAAGAAACTAAATGAAAGAAAAAAAATAATCAAAAAATCATTAAAAAAACCTTTAGATACAAAAGCAGAAAAGGAACTTAATGAAGAACTTGACATTGTATGTTTACAGATGAAAAAAGGGAAAAAAATGCTCCATAAGCTTTATACAGAGAAAAATAAACACAAGACACAATAACGTACAAAAAATAAATCAAATCAGAGAAGGTAATAAAATGGCAGAAAACAACGAAAACATGATAGAAATAGATGGCGATTCAATTTCACTAGATGAATTAATAAATGTATTTAAAGCATCAAAATCAGAGAAAAGTTCTGAAAATAAAGCTGAGCAAAAAAGAAAAAATGAGCAACAGTTAAAACCATATCAGGCTGAACTTATCAAGCTTCAACGACATATAGAAGACAGCAATCAAAAAATGATCATTTTATTTGAAGGTCGTGATGCAGCAGGAAAAGGTGGGACCATTAGACGAGTAACGCGGTATATGAATGAAAAACATTACCGCATAGTAGCCCTTGGAAAACCGACAGAAGAACAAAAGACACAATGGTTTTACCAAAAATACATTCAACACTTTCCTCGAGGTGGTGAGATAGTACTTTTTGATAGAAGTTGGTATAACAGAGCCATGGTTGAATCTGTTTTTGGCTTTTGTAGCCCAAAAGAGTATGATGATTTCATGAGGGGAGTCAAAGGTTTTGAAAAGGATCTTACACGCCAAGGTATCATACTTGTTAAACTGTATTACTCTGTAACTAAAGATGAACAGGCAAGAAGATTTGAAAGAAGAAAAACAGATCCACTCAGACAATGGAAACTCAGCGAAATAGATGTTCAGGCTCAAGATAAATGGGATGAGTTTACTGAGACAAAATATAATATGATCAAACAGACCCACTCACACAATGCTCCTTGGACAGTGATACGATCAAATGATAAACAACAAGCAAGACTTGAATCACTCAAAGTTATTTTGAATGCAGTCAATTATGATGATAGAGATGAAAGCCTGGATTATACACTTAAACCAGAAATCGTAATCTCTGGTGCAAGAGAGATAGAGATCATGGATGCACAAAGAAGCAGTAGCGGGAAATTTATAGGTTAAACATCAAAGGATAACTATGCAAGAGAAAAATAATAATACAAAAAGAAAGAATAACACAGAAAAAGTCCAAATTTGGATCAAGAAAGAAACCTTAGCCTATGAAAAAGAGTTAACAAGACTTCAAGTTGAACTTTTAAAATTTCAAAACCATGTAAAAGACAAAGGTCTTAAGATCTTAATGATCTTTGAGGGTCGAGATGCTGCTGGTAAAGGTGGTACGATAAAAAGAATTACGGAACACTTAAATCCAAGGGGTGCAAGAGTTGTTGCCCTTGAGAAACCTAGTGATAAAGAGATGTCACAGTGGTACTTTCAAAGATATACTAAACACCTACCAAGTGCCGGTGAAATAGTTCTTTTTGATAGAAGTTGGTATAACAGATCAATGGTTGAACCAGTGATGGGCTTTTGTACAGAAAGACAACATCACAAGTTCTTAAAAGATGCACCAGAGTTTGAACAAATGATCGTAGATGAAGATATTCAGATATTTAAATTCTATTTTTCTGTATCCAAAGATGAACAGGCGAGAAGATTTAAAGCCAGAGAAACTGATCCTCTAAAACAGTACAAACTCTCGCCTGTAGACAAAGAGTCACAAAGATTATGGAATGAATATTCACTTGCTAAATTTATGATGCTGAGTGCAACACATACCGAATCAGCTCCTTGGACCATTGTAAAAAGTGACAATAAGAAAAAAGCGAGAATAAATTGTATAAAACATATCTTGAACTTTGTTGATTATCCAGATAAGATCAATAATAAAGAGATCAAAGTAGATTGTGACATCATTGTTTATGGAAGAGATGAAGCGATTTCTATGGAAAAGATGTTTAAGTTCTCACTCAAATAATAAAGTGATTATAATCACATTTATATAAGTTTACTCCTTTTCATATTTAAAAAGCCATTTAAGTATAAAAGGTGGTACAACTGTAGTTACAATGATGACAAAAATAAGTACTGCATAGATCTCATTATTTAAAATACCATTCACACGACCTACTTCTGCAAATATGAGTCCCACTTCTCCTCGAGGGATCATAGATATACCTATCAATGCTTTTTTTACTGTAGAGATATTTTTAAGTACTAAGGCACCTATATACTTTCCTACCACCGCAATCAAGAGGAAGATAAGTGCCATAGTCCAAAACATTGTTGATGAGAAGTCTATCACCCTTAAGTTCATCGAGAGCCCCACCATCACAAAAAATATAGGTGTAAACATCTGCGCTATGGGACGGATAGATTTTTTCACTTTTTCTAAAAAGCATTCATCATGTCTCAACCCCATACCAAAAGGTAAAATAAACCTTCGTGAAAGTGCTATACCAGCAGCAAAAGAACCTAAGATCTCAGGTGCTCCAACAAGATGTGAAATATACGCAAAAAGTGCAATTAGCGAGATAATGATCGTAGGGATCAAACCTGGGGTTTTTTTGTGTTCATCACATATTTTCATAAAATGAGAAAAAAGATGAGCAAATATTGGTGCAAAAACAATAAAAAGTAAAATAAACAACGTTGTATGTAGAGTATTGGTCATACTTAATTCTTGCGAAGTTGCATAATCATAAATAAATACAAGGATTATGACACCCAAAATATCATCTATCACGGCTGCACCTATGACTATCTGTGCAACATGACTATGTTCTTTTTGAAGATCTTTTAACACCCTCATTGTAATTCCTATACTTGTGGCAGTAAGTGTTCCACCAATAAAAAGAGAAATATCCAGTGCAAGATCAAAGAGATAGTATGAAGCCAATGCAGAGACCGTAAAAGGAACTACCGCACCAAATAATGCGACGATGATAGATTTTGTTCCAGCATCTTTAAGCCGTTGAATATCCGTCTCTAAACCTATTTCAAAAAGTAAAAGTAAGATACCTATTTCAGCAAGTACCTTGATGACATCATTTACTTCAATAATACCAAGTCCTGAAACACCAAGGAGTATACCTGCACTTAGTTCTCCTAATACAGAAGGGATACCCATACGGGCAAATACCTCACCCAGTATTCTGGCAGATATTAAAATTAAAAAAAGTATTAGAAAAAAATTATGTACATCCATTTATAAGCTCTCTGGTATTTTTTGTGATATTTTTTTATCTCCTATGATCTTAGTGAGTTCATCACTCTCAACAATCTCCTGATCTATCAATTTAAGTGCCAATGCCTCTATCATACTCCAATGTTCATCTACCAACTTTGTAGTATTATCTTTTGCTACTTGGGTCCAGTGAAGAAACCTTTTTTCTATTTGTTGACTTAAAAAATAGTTATCGAGTACTGTAATCGCATCAATGTTGATAAACCCAAGCTCTTTGTCCATACCAAGGTTCGTAATGGCTGCATAGATCTGCAAGGATGCTTGAGAAAGATCATTCACTGCCCCACTGTCCATATGCTCAGATCCCACTTTTTTTATCTTACCGACACGTCCCGCCAGGAGAACGCAAACATCATTAAATAACTCTTCTTTTGTCACATTTGAGAGTTCATCATCTGCATTATAAGAGACAAAACCAAGCATTTTACTTCTAGAAGTGATGGTCACCTGCTCTATCTTGACATGAGGCAGAAGGAGTAAAGAGAGTATGGCATGAGAAGCTTCATGATAAGCAGTCATTTCGAGTTCACGTTCGAGGTTTTTCACCATCTGTTTTTCAACTTTATGTCCATACTTAATGATATTTATCTGTTCGATCAATATATCTTCTGTGATTGCATCTTTTTGTTCTTCAAGTACACTCAGTACCACCATATGCCCCAGTCTCTCAAGTTCCAATGCACTCATCCCAGTGATATATTTTACTATCCGTTCAATATCTATCTTTGGGTCATGCGGTTTTTTAAGTATCTTCTCTATGAAATATCTTCTTGCATCTTTATCTAATTTTGAAACTTCAAGTAAAAAGTCAAGATTCTGTGGTGCTGTTAACACAGGATCAATCGCATCAAGACTCTCAGCAGTTGCCACGGTAAATACCTTGGCATCACTAGACTCCAACACTTTAGAAATATCGAAAAACGGCACATTACTCACTGATCCCTGGATGAGACCTTTTATATCAATATCATTCAAAATAACAACACAGGGGGCATGTTTTGATGCAGTTTCATACACTTCTTTAATATGTTCAATTTCAAACAGTTTAGAACCGGATATTTCATAATAAGGTAGTTTAGCCTCTTTACAAAATGCTTTGGCAAGCATACTCTTACCCACACTTACAGGACCGTATATAAGAAGACCTTTGGGTGGTGGCGTATCAAAACGCTCAAGTCTTTCAGGATTATTGATAATATTAATGATAAATTTCAAACGCTCTTTGACAAGCTTATGTCCAACGATATCCTTAAATCCTATCTTGGATGTATACATATTGGGGGTATCTTTCGTTTTATTTCTTGCCATACATCTAACCTTTATACAGATAATATATCTTATTCTAGCATAAGTCTCAACATGTAGGTATAATATATAAAAAGGCAGATTATGATTTATGAACTTTCCAATCCTATTATTAAAACTTTGGTCAATCATTTAAGAGAAACAAAGACAGATGCCCTACGTTTTCGTCATATTGTACAAGAGATAGCACGACTTCTAAGCTATGAAGCACTTAAAACAGAAACACTTGAAGATCAGAATATTACAACCTGGCAAGGTGAACAGTCATTTGCATTTATCAAAGAAGAAGATCTTATTTTTGTGACCATTCTACGTGCTGGACTTCCTATGATAGAATCTGTTACAGCACTCTTTCCTCAGGCATCTTCAGGTTTTCTAGCTATGAAACGTGATGAAAACACCCATCAAAGCGTACTTTACTATGACCGTGTACCTGAATGTAAAGATAAAACTGTCATACTCGTAGACCCCATGGTTGCTACTGGAGGTTCACTCTGTGATGCTATCACTGTGGTCAAATCCAAATTACCCAAAAAGATCATTTCACTTAATATTATAGGATCTCCGGAAGGTATGGCTATTCTTGAACAAAAACACCCTGATGTCGATATATATATCGCTCAAATAGATGATACGCTCAATAAAAATATGTTTATCATACCAGGACTGGGTGATGCTGGTGATCGATCCTATAACACACCCGAATAATATCTTGTATCAATCTATTCTCTTTCATCAATAAATAAGATTTATTATCTTCCATTTAATCAATAAAACATATACACTTTCACCCATTTACGCACAAAAATGTCTTCTTTTCAGTATCCGTTAAGAGATAAAATCACATAATCACCTCGCTTATAATTAGCATTAAAATATATTATAAAAAATACTTATGAAACACGAAAAGGTAATTTATGGAAAGAAGAGATTTCTTTAAAAAAGCAGCTGTTGTAGCAGGTGCTGCAGCAGTTGGTACAAGCACAACAGAAGCTGGAATCACACAACAACCTATAGACAACAGAAAAATATCACCTGTAGCTTTCCCTGAGAAAAGACCACTTATTATGTACTCAGACAGACCCCCGTTACTTGAGACACCAAGAGATGTATTTACTTCTGTACTTACACCAAATGATCAGTTTTTTGTACGTTGGCATATGCCGGATATCCCTACACATATTGATCCAGATACATACACTATCAACATTAATGGGCTTGTTGAGAAAGAACTTCACATTTCACTAAACGATCTTAAAACGAAGTTTGAGCAAGTAGAGGTTACTGCTGTACTCCAATGTGGAGGAAACAGTCGTTCTGCCTTTAAACCTATAGCCGGAGGGATCCAATGGGGTTCAGGTGCAATGGGTTGTGCTACATGGAAAGGTGTACGTTTAAAAGACATTCTTGATCAAGCAGGACTTACAAAAGATGCTGAATGGATTGGCTTTAACGGTTCTGAAAAAGCAGCCTATTATGAGACACCTGAATTCATTCGTGAACTCCACTTAGATGAGCTTGATGACCACGTGATTTTAGCTTATCAAATGAATGATGAAGATCTACCATACCTCAATGGTTATCCACTTAGACTTGTAATTCCGGGGTCTTACTCTGATTCATGGGTAAAAATGCTTTCAAACATTACAGTAACAAACAAATATAAAAGCCTCTTTTTTATGGATGTTGCTTACCGTGTACCGGACAATGATTGTGAGTGTGAAACACCTGAAGAAAAAGCACCAACAACAAAACCAATCACTAAAATGAATGTCAAATCAGTCATTGGTTACCCTACAAAGTATTCTATACTTACACAAAAATCTCACGTCGTTATACGTGGGGTTGCTTTTGATGATGGACATGGTATTAAAGAGGTACTTGTCTCAACTGATGGTGGAAAAACATGGAGTAAGGCGCTCCTTGATAATGGTAAGTTAGGACGTTATGCTTACAGAGCATTTAGATTTGCATATAAACCAAATACGCTAGGGAAAGTGACTATCATGACAAAAGCCATCAACAACATTGGTGAAGAACAGCCATTTGCAAAAGATATCAAATGGAATCACGGCGGATACAAATATAATGGTATCGATGAAGTTACTGTGGAGGTAGTATAATGAAGAAATTTATTTTAATTACAGTTCTATTAAGCACAATACTTTTTGCACAGACTAAAGAAAATGTAGAAGTACCTTATGTTGCTTTTCCTATCAAAATGGGGAAAGGTTTTGATGCTATTCAGACGAATTGCCTTATGTGTCACTCTTTTGGTTACATCATTAATCAGGGTAAACAATCAAAAAAGTTTTGGCGTGGTAAGGTGGATAAGATGATCACACACTTTAAAGCTCCTATAGATGAAAAAGCAGCTGAAGCAAGTACAGACTACCTATTCAAACACTACGGAAACGGAAAACTCCAGTAATCTTTCTCCCCCTTCTTTTGGGGACAGAGTAACTAATTAAAATCGATCAATACTTCTTTAAACTCTAACGCTATCTTCCCTTTACTTCTACGTGCTACGGTATCTCTATAGACCCAGGCTTCTTTTATCTCTTCGCGTTTTTCAAGACTCATTTGAGGCGTATCATATCTTCCTGCATTTTCCAACTGTCTTTGTGCCTCATAGAGTATGAGTGCTGTTGCTACTGAAACATTCAGGCTTTGTACCATACCCTGCATAGGTATGATGATAACTTCATCTGCCTGGGCTATGACTTCAGCGCTTACACCTTCTTTTTCATTCCCCATAACAAGTAAGGTAGGCTTAGTATAGTCGATCTCTCTATACGATACTGCCCGTTCTTCCAAATGGGTAACCACTACTTGAAAGCCCTGCTCTTTTTTCTGTTTTAAAAATGCTACTTTATCTGTATCATTCATACGATGGCGATGTGTCCAACGGTGTGCCCCCTGCGTAATCGTTTTATGTATCCGAGGTGTTTCATTATCTTTCGTGGAGTAGTAAATATCCAAAACACCCACAGCGTCAGCAGAGCGTATGACAGCTGAAAGGTTTTGGGAGCTATGCACATTGTCAAGCATGAGCTGAAGTGTGGGTTGTTTTCGAGTAAGTGCATCGTCTATACGTGCTAACCTTACATCTGTACTCATGAACTAAACACCTTCTACTTTAAGCAGTTTTGTTTTACCTACCATAAGTTCGACTGTCATATAAACCCTTTTAAAAACAGATTGTTGTCTGTATTCAAGATTATGTTTGGCACATATTTCTTTCACTATGGGCTGCATTTTCTGATATTGAGAAAGTGGCAGATTTGGGAAAAGATGGTGTTCTATCTGATAGTTCAGCCAACCATGTACAAAGTCAACAGGATTTGTACCTGTTTTATAATTTACTGAACCCATGATCTGACGAAGGTAAAACTCACCCTGTGTTTTATGAGGTGTCTCAAATCGGTAGATATCTCCTGCAGAGTGGTTAGGCACGATGACAGAAAAGGAATGGAAGTTTGCGATGAGTTCAGCTAGAAAAATCACCAGTAATGCATTTATAACCCCTGTCCAGCCAAAAGGGATGAACAGTAAAGGGATAAGTACAAACTTGATAGCAACATAGGGTAAAATATACTCTTTCCAAAGTCTCAACCCATTTTTAGAAAAAGGACTCCATACATGTTTTTTGATATCAGGAAGTTTATTTTTCCTACGTGTTTTATTATCTAATATACGTAAAGTGTTGGGTGCATAATACACTGGCTTCCACATCGTAGCAAAACCATAGACAATGATATATCGTAACCACATAGGTACTTTTGAAGTAGTGAGCCATTCAAGATTAAGTTCTACATTATCAGGATCATCATCTTCACCCAGATGATAATGGTGCATAATGTTATGTTCAAATGCCCATGCATCAGGTTTTATCCAGTCTAGCCAGTCTATGTAGCGTCTGTTACCTGTTGCGTAGTATTTACTAGTATATCGTGCAGGAATATTTGGTACTTTATCGTAAGCACCATGGAGGATGGGGTGAGTCACATTTGCCCAACGTGAGACATTACCCGTACCAATGA
>Ga0209013_10004369_pt1 | contig 12405 bp, 5 predicted proteins | sample Cruoilmetagenom2_FD_187291 | JGI IMG/M metagenome (GOLD analysis project Ga0209013, IMG submission 187291) | Oil polluted marine microbial communities from Coal Oil Point, Santa Barbara, California, USA - Sample 2 (SPAdes) (version 2) | ecosystem: Environmental > Aquatic > Marine > Oil seeps ...
CTCATCCGAAGGAGGAGCCCATGAACCACTCGCTGACGGTGGGGAGACACCGCGCCCGCAGGGCGCGAGTAACCCGGGACCACCGGATTAAAAGTCCACTGCGAATGCAATAGTGGCGGGGCTTTTCAGGACCCGCCTAGCCCGATCCTAGCCCGTCTGCAAAGGCCGATTCTCGACCACTGGTCCAACATCCACGACAATTCAAACCCCAAGTTCACGTTCCAATATTTCGCGCTACCACAATGCAACAATTCGGAACGTGTCACCCATGTTGAAGGTTATGAAGGTTTCTCCTAGCACTGCTTGTCACTACTTCTGCTTGAGTGAGGTCTTCAGGGCATCATTGAGGCTCGACACGAACCGACTCGACGCTGCCGCTGGAATAGGATGGCGGTCGGTCCTCAGGCAACTTGCCCCAGCGGTGGTTTGGAACACCTGACAATTCGAAGTCCAGGGTGACCGACTGGAGTACATGGGATTCGTCGATCCATGACCTGGTGCTGTTCTGCCCGTTCACCTTCAGCGACTGGACAAAAGTGCTCGCGCTCGAATGACCCTCCGCATGAATGGTGATGTTGCCGATCGTGGCATCGGAAAACGTGGGGCTGCTCAAGACCAGATCACCCCGCCCCGGGTACAGCGGATAGAGGCCGAGAGATGAGAAGACATACCAGGAGGACATCTCTCCCAGATCATCCTGGCCTGGGATACCGGTCGTCGAGGCGTTCCAGAGTTGTTTGAGAGTCTCGTTCACGGTTTCCTGAGTTTTATGAGCCTCGCCAGTGAACAGATACATCCACGGCGAATTGATGGACGGCTGATTCGAGACATCGGCGAACTCGGCGCTATCTCTGAACAGCACCCAGGCACCGTCCGGCTTGTGGAAGAAACTGTCCAGGCGACCGCCCATCACGTCGTCTCCACCCAGTTTTTCGGCAAGCCCCGCGCCGTCGAAGGGGACCATCCAGAGATACTGGGCGGGGCTTCCTTCGACGAAGAGGCCTCCGGCTGCAGGATTGAAATCACCCTTCCAACTTCCATCCTTGTTTCTTCCTTGGATGTATCCCCGTCGTTCTGTCGCCGCAGGGTTGAATAGGTTCTTCCAGTTGCCGGAGCTCTCCAGGAAACTCAGATGACTCGCTGAATGCCCCAGACGCTGAGCCAATTGCGACAGGGCGAAATCTGCGGAGGCCTGCTCAAGCGTTTCGGAGGCACCTTCCCAGGAGTTGGATTGATCCGAAATGTAGTTGAGCGACAGCCATTGGTCCAGTGATGGACGCTGCCCACGGCAGAAGACAGGGCAGCCTTCATCACTCAAGTCATATGCAGTCGGTGTCGTCGCCGCCTTCTCCAGCGACGCGTAGGCGCCTTCGACGTCAAAATGAGTGGCGCCGAAAGCAACAAAGTTGGCGATGGCGATTGTCGCCGGGTCACCACTCATGACCCCAGTGGCGCCGGAGTTGTGCGTCCACCGATCCCAAACCCCACCATACTGCGTCGCCTGGTTGAGCAGGGATTGGGCAATGTCGCTGGCTCTGGCTCTGTCGAGCATCGTGATCAGTTGAAGCTGTGAACGGTAGACGTCCCAGCCCGAGAAGTTCGCGTATTGAGCGTGCTGGCCAGGCGAGATCATATGGGGCTTGCCGTCGAAACCTAGGTACTCCCCGTTGACGTCACTGAAGACATTTGGATGGAATTGGGAATGGTAGAGAGCGGTATAGAAGGTTGTGATTTTCTCACGATTGGTCGCCGCGATCCGAACACCTTTCAAGCTGTCGTTCCATGCGGCATAGGCCCTTTTTCGTACAGTTTCCAGGGTTGACCCTTCCGGCTGCTCTGTCGCCAGGTTGTGTCGAGCATTTTCCAGACTGACGTATGAAATACCGACTCTCATGGTCACCGCGTCGTGGTTCGAAGTCTCCAGATCGACCCACACGCCGGACCCTTTGCCCAGAGGAGGCACGCCCTTCTCCCCATATGTGGTCCCTCCAGCAGCTTCGCCTTTGCCCTTTGTGACCTTGTCGTCTTCCCAGCTGCCAACAGCCGTGATCGGTGCCTCGAGTTTGAGCACGAAATGGAGCGTGTAGTAGCTACGCCGATTGTGCTCCCCCAGGTATCCGCAGAAGTTGCCGCTGGTGACCCATCCCGTAATCTCGTTGCCGTCGACATGTACCTCGGTGAAGGCATCGCTGCTGCCCAGCTGCGAGTACGAAGAACGAATGAGCAATCGAGAAGGCGAATCCTCGGGGTAGGCGAAGCGGGCGATGCCGCTTCTTTCGGTTGCGCTGAGCTCGACATTGACCCCATTGGCCAGTCGGACCTGGTAATACCCAGGTTCCGCCCACTCATCATCATGGGAAAACCCGGAGCTGTACGTGGCGTCCAGGAAATCGGCATCCGGTGAATGCCGGATCTCCGAGGTGAATGGCAGGATCGGCACATCCCCTGAAGCGCCGAGGCAGCCGGTCCCAGAAAGGCGGGTGAGCGAGAATCCCTTGACCCGACTCGCGGCGTAGTTGTAGCCGCCCGGAGAAACCGGCAGCCTCACTTTCTTGTCGATGACCCACTCTCTCGAACGTTCGCTTTCATCCAACAGGTCTTCGGTGTAGACATGCTCCGGGCCAAAAGAGAGCATGCCAAAAGGCATCACCGCGCCGGGCACCGTGTTCGCAGCCTGGCGATGCGTGCGCACTCCCTCCGTGCCGATGAATGGATTCACGAAAGAGGCGGGATCATCCACCCACTTGGTTTGGGCGCTGCTTTCCCCCGCCGGCCTGTCATCAGTGCATGCGGAGGTCAGAAAAACGCCTACAACGAGCAAGGAGGCCACTATGGCTCGGACGCCGTAGATCTGCCGGTCGAACGCAAGACCCCGGTTGTAACCTGTCATGACTGACCTCCACATGTCCTCGAGTTGTGCCCCAATTGCTCGAGCGATCCGTCCAATGCGTGCAGCGCGTAGGAATAAGCGCCCAGGGCCACAGCTTCATTGGTGCCGAGGACGCTGACGCCGACACCTATGCTCTTGTTGGCGAAGAACGGCACTGTGAAATCCGTGCCCGGCACTTGGAGTTCCCGCGGTTTCTCGCTGAGGAAGGCCGCACGTTGTTCGGCATTCTCCAGGTTGTAGGCCGTGACCTCCATCCGTCGGACCGAACGGCCCTCCATGGTCTTAAGGTCGCCGTTCATTCTCGCCACGGCTGTGTCGAGAAAGTGACGATGAGCCAAGGAGATACCGCCGCCGATCACGACCAGACTGTCGGTCAGACACACTGCGTCAGCCAGGCATTCGCCAAGGGAATTCCCAAGGGCAGTGAACGCCCGTGAAGCGGCCAGTCGATGTCCGGGCATCGTGCCGTCTAAGATGGCGCTGATCTGTTGTGGATCGGGCGCATCTTGCAGTGCAATTCCTGCTTCTGCGGCATAGACCCGGCGAAGCGCTCGTGCAGAGACACTGTCTTCGACGATGCCATCCTCGTTGAGGTGGGAGCGGGTTGACCAGATTTCCATCCCCGCGCCGTTGTCACCGAGGTACAACTTCTCCCTGCACACGAGGCCGGCGCCGAGTCCGGTGCCGATGGTGACGCCGAAAAGATTACAGGGCCGTCGGCTCGAAGCTTCTGCCTGCAGAGCCCGGGCTGTTATTGGTAGTAGTCCGGACATCGCCTCGCCGTAGACGAAGAGGTCACCGTCGTTGTTGATGAAGACGGGGATTCCGAAGTGTTGTTGGAGCATCGGACCGAGCGGTACTCCTCCCCTGAACGCTGGCAGGTTTGGCAGATCCCCAATGATCCCTGCGGGATAATCTGCTGGACCCGGAAAGGCGAAGCTGATCGCCGCAGGAGCGCCTGGAAGCCGCTTCCGAGTGCTGGTCAGGCCGTCGACAATGGTCTGCAGGCATGCCTGCAGATCGTCTGCCCGCGAGGGGAGGCAGATTGGCTCAAAAAGAGCTTTACCTCGTGCCATCGCGGAAAAGGCGATCTCGGTGCCCCCCGCATCCATGGTCAAGACCATACGTTCGTCGTTGTCGATGATCTCGCCGCTGTGCCCGGTTTCGCCAGCGAGAGGCCGGCTTCGAGTTCTCGCTTCGCCGGCAAATGGCTCTCCGTTGAGAGATCTCATCATGATTCGGACTCCCCATTGGGCTTCTTTGGCCCGGAACTCCCTGAGGTTCCGTTTGTCACGATCACCCTGTGCCCCGAAAACCCGTAGAAGGTGAGATAGATGTAGTTCAACGCTGGCACGAGAAAGGCGAGCTGAATGCCAACCAGATCTGCCACATGCCCCATGATAGGCGGTACGACGGCGCCACCAACGATCATCATGACCAGGAGGGACGAGCCCTGGGCCGTGTCATCACCGAGATCCTTGATCGCCAGCGTGAATATATTCGACCACATGATCGAGTTGAAGAGCCCGACGCCGATAGCCGCCCAGAATGCCAGATCTCCCGATCCAAGGGCCGCAACAACAAGCATCGCCATCGCGATGAGCGAGAAGATCCCCAACATCCTGCCGGCTTGGGAGCGGCCCAATAGAAACGCTCCATAGTTCAATGCGATGATGATCAGGTAGGGGAATATCTGCCTGGGTGTCATGAAGACCATCGAGAAGACACCGTCGTCGAGGCGTACAGCGGTCACCAGGTAGACCAATCCTGTGATCAAAACAGCTACCAGCACCATGAAGAGGTGCTGCCGTGCACCGCGAATTGAGTCGCTCAGGCTGATCGCGCCCAGCAACCGGCCGATCATGGCCCCGCCCCAGTAGTAGGCCAGGTAGAGGCTGCCAACAGGTTCCGCGTAGCCCATCTCCTGGGAGAAGTTCACGAGATAGCTGCCGATTGCCACTTCGGCGCCGACATACATGAAGATGGCGATCATGCCGAGCCGAAGATGGCGGTAGCTGAAGGCCCCGCTCCCTTTGCTCAGGGCACCCTTGCTGGAGAATGCTGGAAGGTTGCAGAACTTCACGAACAAAGCGAGAAGGAAAAAGAGCCCTCCATAGATGACGTAGGGAAGTTGGATGGATTGAATGGTGACCCCGTCAGGGCCGGCGAACACTCTGTACAGCAACAACCCTCCCGCAATCGGAGCGAGGGTGGTTCCGATCGAGTTGATGCCTTGCGCGAGATTGAGGCGGCTGGATGCATTCTCGGGCTTGCCGAGAATCGCAGCATAGGGATTGGCCGCAATCTGCAGGATGGTGACACCTGAGGCCAGCACGAAGAGCGCGCCGAGGAACAGAACGTACTGGTTGTTCTTTGCCGCAGGGTAGAAGAGACAGCAGCCCAGACCGCAGATGACGAGCGAGATCATGATCCAGTTTTTGTAGCCGAGGTGGCCGATCGGGTCGCGAATGATAGCGGAAAACCCGAAGTAGATCAGGGAAACGAAGAAAAATGCGCCGAAGAACGCGAACTGCACCAACCCGGCTTGAAAATACGTCAGCTCGAAGCTTTCCTTCAGAAAAGGGATCAAGACGTCATTCATCACCGTGATGAATCCCCACATGAAGAACAGCACGGTGATCGTGACGAACGGCTTGGTGTAGTTGGGCTCTAAGCCGGTTTGCGGTGGTCCGATCTGTGCTTCAGGCTTGTCCATCTGTGCTGCCCTCTCGGTGCGGGTGGCGCTTTCGGCCCCGGTTTGGCCGAATGCAGGATGAGATCCACTAATATACCGGTATTATTATGGTCTGAATATCCAAAATGCGCAACTCCAAACTAGCCCGGAACTGCTGTCGAGGCACGTTCGACCAGCTGGGGTTCGATCATCAGATGGATCGGGCCCCCTGAGTATCCTTCGGCCCTCGCCGACAAGCGCTCGAACGCGAGTTCTGCCAGTTCGGCCAACGGCACGGCGACAGTGGTCAGCGGAACCGTGGCCATACTGGCCATGGGGATGTCGTCGTAACCAACAATCGAGATCTCCCCCGGGATCGAGACGCCCAGCTCGAACGCTCGTTGGATGGCTCCGATGGCGGTGATGTCGTTGGTGCACAGAACCGCAGTCGGACGGTCCTTCTGTTCCAGCAACCGGTCGAAAGCAAGTCGTCCACCGGCGAGGTCGGGTGTATCGACCACTACAACCGGGCCGGGTTTGAGCCCTCGTGCGCGCAGCAACTCCGCTGTGAGCTCCATGCGGACGTCGCTCCGGTCATAGGCCATCGCAGAGAGAAAGCCGATGCGAGTGTGTCCGAGTTCCAGCAGGTGGGCTATGGCTGCGGTCATGCCTGCCCGATTGTCGGAGTCGACAGTATCCAGGGCAACGCCGGCCTGGCGTCCGCCGATAATGACCACGGGCAAGCGTTGATTCAGAAAGGACTTCATCGCCTCGGGATGGTGCAGGCGGTCGGGGACACAGAGCAAGACGCCACGCACCTGGAGCTCGCTCATCCGCTGCAGACAGCGCAGCTCTTCATCGGGGTTCTGGCCGGTGCCGGCCAAGACCATGTTCAGATCGTGTGCCCGCAATACTGCCTCCAGAGCGGAGGCGAAGGCCGAGTAGTAGGGATTGCTCAGGTGCTGCACGACGAAACCGATGTTGGGTGGCGTCGGGGGCGCGACCGGTGCTGTAGCCGAGATGATGTTTCCGAGTCCCGGGCGGCGGGTGATCATGCCGTTGCTTTTGAGGATCTCGAGAGACTTCCGAATCGTCACCCGGCTGACCTCGAAATCCTGGGCCAGATTCCGCTCGGAAGGCAGCTTCGTTTCAAGTGGATAGGTGCCATCGGCGATTCTCTGGCGGAGTACCCGCAGAACAAGAAGGGACCGGCCCCGCTTTGGCATCGCACTTTTTTCAGTCATCACAACACTCTCCGATGCGCACACATCTGCTCGCGCAGTCGTTCAAGGTCAAGCGAGTCATCTGGACATGGAGTAGGGCTTCGAAGCATCGCTCGATGCCCACTCCTTGGTCGGCTGATCACTCATCACAAACCGCAGCTCTCCGCCGTCAACGACTTCAGAATGGGTAATGAAGGCGCGTGAGAGCGGTTTGCCGTTCAGCCAAACCTCGTGTACGTACACGTTGTCGGGCGCCTGGTTCTCGGCAATGACCACAAAACGACGACCTCCACCAAGATCGATCTCTGCCCGCTTCACTGCCGGGCTGCCCAGAACGTACTGGCTGCTGCCTGGCGCCACTGGATAGAAGCCCAGGGCGCTGAAGATGTACCACGCCGACATCTGACCGACATCATCGTTGCCGCACAGGCCATCCGGAGCCGGCCGATACATCTCGTGCATGATCTGGCGCACTCGCGCCTGAGTCTTCCACGGCTGCCCGACATAGCTGTACAGATACGGCACGTGATGGCTGGGTTCGTTGCCGTGCACGTAGTTGCCGATCATGCCCGCACGCGTGATGTCTTCGTTTCCGGCGAAGCTCGCGTCATCGACATCCATGACGAAGAGACTGTCCAGCCAGTCCACAAGCTTCTTCGGGCCGCCAAGCAGACCAACGAATCCTTCGACGTCGTGCGGGACGAAAAGCGAGTAGTTCCAGGCATTGCCTTCGATGTATCCCTGACCATGGGTGGACATGGGATCGAAGGACTCCGGGAAGCTCCCGTCACTGTTCCGCGCCCGCAGAAAACCGCTGTCGGCATCGAAGAGGTTGCGCCAGGACGCGGCCCTGCGTTTGTATTCTGCCGCGACGTCGTCGCGACCCATGGCCTCGGCCATACGTGCGATGGTCCAGTCGTCGTATGCGTATTCCAAGGTCTTCGACGCCGAGTTTGTCTGGCGGTCGGCCGGTACCCAGCCAAACCGGCGATAGTCGTCGATGCCGTCGTAGCGATCAAAGGTGGCGCTGGCGATCATCGCCGCGAGGGCCTTCTCGGCGTTGATTCCCGGGATGCCCTTCAGGTAGGCGTCGGCGATCACCGGGACTGCGTGGTAGCCGATCATGCACCAATTCTCGTTCGCGTGATGCGACCATATGGGCAACACGCCGTGGACGCTTTGCTGCTGATGGGCAAGCATCGACCGGACCATATGGGCTGTCCGTTCCGGATGCAGAATGGTGAGCAACGGGTGCTGGGCCCTGAAGGTATCCCAAAGCGAGAAGATCGTGTAGTTCACGAAGCCGTTCGCGCGGTAGATGTTGCCGTCGAGACCGCGGTACTGTCCGTCCACATCGGAGTACACCACCGGGCCGAGATGGCTGTGGTAGAGCGCCGTGTAAAGGGATGTCAAGACTTCAGGCGCGGCATCGACTTGAAAGCGGTCCAACTCCTGCTGCCATCTTGCCTGAGCGCCTGCCCGAATAGCGTCGAAATCCCAACCTGGTACTTCGGCCTGCAAGTTCGCCACGGCGCCATGTGTACTGACGCTGGAGACCGCAACCTTGACCATAATCTGCTCGCCGGCCGTTGTCTGCCAATCGAAATGGCACTTGATGCGTCTGCCGACACGCTCAGGGAAGTTGCGATCCTGGTCGAAGCGGCGCCAGAAGCCCCGGTAGACCTGTTTCTCCTGATTCAGCAGACCATAGGACGCCACCGGTTTGCTGAACTCGATGGCAAAGTAGAGCGTGCGCGAAGGCGCCCAGCCGGAGGTCACTCTCGATCCGGTCAGGAGCGTGTCGTTCTCCATGCGCACCGAAGACCACACCGTCTTGCCGGGGTAGTCATAGATGTTCGCGCTCAGGTCAAGAATGAGATGCGCGTCCTGCATAGCGGGGAAGGTGTAGCGATGCACACCCACTCGTTCGGTGGCGGTCAACTCGGCCGTGATGCCATAGTCGTCCAGCATGACCGTGTAGCCGCCCGGCTCGGCCGTTTCTCGCTCGTGTGAAAACCGCGAACGATATCCCGACTCGGGATTCTCCGCAGTCCCGGGTTCGAGCTGCAACGTGCCCACTGTCGGCATGACCAGGAGATCCCCCAGGTCGGAGTGTCCGGTGCCGTTGAAATGGGTATGGGCAAAGCCGACAATGGTTCGGTCGCCATACTGGTAACCCGAGCAGTAGCGATATGCCTCCGGATTGTAGCCCTCTCCGAAACTGTAGGGAACCAGCTCGGTCTGAGGGCTGAGCTGAACAAACCCGAACGGAGCGCTGGCACCGGGGTAGGTGTGGCCCATGTCATCAGTGCCAATGAAGGGGTCGACGTGCCGGCACGGGCTCAAACCCGAGGCCGTGCTGGAAACAAGGAGTACGGCGAGAACTGCGCCGCCACGATTCAGATGCATGGACGCCTCCTGAAAGACCAGTCAAATACCGGTATCATTGTGCTCGGATGGTCGGTCGAAGTCCAGCGAATCTGATCGGCCGGCCGTCGATTTCAACAACCCCATGGCCTCGCGGACAGCAATGAAGGGAATTTTTCGAACAATGCGGTACGTGGCACTCACGTGGCAATCTTGGCTGTCGATCACCTCGGGCATTCGGTCGCAGATGTTGCCAACCTCCTCCAGAATCACCCTCGATCAGTCAGTCGGTGGCTCAAGACACCGCGAAGTACTGTTCGCACGACGACTCAACCCTAGCGATTTTGGAGGCTGTCGCAGACCTCTGTATTGACCTCCACCTGAAAAAGATGTGAGGTTGTAATCAGTGGCACTCATCTCATCTGAAAGCTACGCCGTGGCGGCCTTGCCAGGGCGTAGTTCGAGGTCAGGTATCGGCGTGGAGGAGGATGTCCGGCTTCGCCTAAAGGCTACGCCGTGACAGACTTCGTTTTCACCCTTCGGGTCGAAAACGAAGCCTGGTGGGCCGCCCGGGACTCCGAACTCGCCGACGGCAGCGATATGTGGTCGAGGCCGGGGATCGCCGGCCATCGACCACTCGCTGACGGTGGGGAGAGGCCGCGCGCAGGGCGCGCGGTCAACCCGGGACCACCGGATTAAAAGTCCGCTCGCAAGCCTATTAACCACAATAACTTACAACACACGACTAACCGGAACAACAAGAAACGAACGGACTTGCGAGCCGCCCAGATCGCCTCTGAATGTGGTCCCTTGTTGGCGAAAACTGTGGTTTGTTGAGTTCAAGTGTCCCACCAGTGTCCCGCGGACTGACGGCAGGGCGAGCGAAGCAGTTTCGACGAGGCGTGAATATTGACGCGCACGATGGGCGCCGATCTGCTAGACGATGCGGTAGTGGCCGAGGGTGGTGCCGATCATCTTCAGTCCCCCGGGAGATTCATCCGGCGCAGCAGGTCCTGGAAGCGTGGGTCGGAGCGCAAGGGGTCGAAGACAGGCATATCGATGTACGGCAGACTTGGATCGTGGACCTCGAAGGCTCGCTCGAGCCAGTCGAGGGCCTCGTCGTGCTCTCCCGCCATGGCATAAAAGCCAGCGATATCCACAGGGAGGGCGAACGACGTCGAAAATCGTCTCCCCAGGGCCGTGGCCGCCCGCCTCATCGCCTCCGTGAAGCCGCCCTCCGCCCAGCCCTTCTCAAGAGCCTCCTCGAGGGCGGGGTCGGCATAGCAGACGTTCAGATATGCCTTCGCCGCCGCGAAAGCTTCCGTGTGTTGGCCATTGCCGGTTGCCGCGAGCCAGAGGGAACCCAGGCCGACAGGATTATCGGGTTGCATGGCCAGCGCCGTGTTGGCCTCGGCCACAGATTCGTCGTAGCGCCGATCGAAATACAGGACTGCCGCATACAGGCCACGGAAAAGCGCATTCACCGGGTCCAGCTCGAGCGCCCGCTCGCTGTGCTGAACAGCCTCGTCGATGCGCCCCATGATCGCCAGGAAGTGGGCATAGAAAGCGTGGGCGTTCGCGGCGTTGGGGTCGAGCTCAAGGGTGCGTTGCCACTCCTGCTCGGCACCAATCCAGTCCCATTCTCTCCAGGTCCTGGCCAGGGCCAGCGCCTCGTGCGCCTTTGCGGATTCGTCGTCGAGCTCGACCGCCCGCAGGGCCGCCGCTATCGACTTGGGCCCGGCCTCACGGGGCGGCGTGATGCCCATCTGCTCGCGGGCTCCCCATACGATCGCAAGGCCTTCGTAGGCCGGGGCGTAGGAGGGGTCCTTCTCCAGCGCCAGCTCAAAGTAGTGCTGGGCGGTGTCGAAACCCTCCGGCGTCATCGTTTTCCAGTGGTAGGAGCCCTTGAGGTAGGCCTCTTGTGCCTCGGGGTTGACGGTAGGGGCAGAGGCCAGACGGGCCTCCTCCTCGGGAGTCAGTGCCAGTTTGATCTCGTCGGCGACCGCCTGCGCGACATCGCTCTGCAGCGCCAGGATGTCGGTGAGGTCGCGTTCGAAGCTGTTGGCCCACAGGTGGTCCTCGGTGCTCGCTTCGATTAGCTGCAGCGTGGCGCGCACGGTATCGCCCGACCGCCGCACCGAGCCCTCGAGTACCATCGCGACGCCGAGCTGCCTGCCGATCTCCCGGATCGGTGTGTCGGAGTCCCTGAAGGCCATCACCGAGGTGCGGGCGATCACCTTGTCGAAGGCCGAGATCCGGGCGAAGGTGGCGATCAGCTCCTCGTGAAGACCATCGACGAAGTAGGCCTGGTCAGGGTCTCCGGTCAGGTTCTGCAAGGGAAGGATCGCGATGGAGCGGATGGGCTGCGTCTCCTCTTCCGAACCGGAACGGTCGAAGAGACCTGGGCCGAGAAGGACCGCAAGTGCCACGAATCCGAGCGCGATGGCAGCGACGGCCACCACCATCGTTGTTCTGGTCTTTCGCTGAGGTGGCGGCAAGGGCACCGCCTGGTCGGTCGAAATCGACTTGAGGTTGTACGCCAGGTCCGAGGCCGACTGGAACCGCGCATCCGGGCTCTTTTCGAGGCAACGATGGATGCTCCGCTCAACCTCGGCAGGAAGGACGGTACCGGTAGACGACACCCGTTCCGGCTCCTCCTTGAGGATGGCCGCGGTGGTCTCGGCAGTGGTCTTGCGCAGGAACGCGGCCTTCCCCGACAACATCTCGTAGAGAACGCACCCGAAGGCGAAGATGTCGGACCTGGCGTCTGACGGCTCGCCTCGAAGCTGCTCGGGCGACATGTAGCCCATGGTTCCCAGGACGGTGCCGGCCACCGTGCCCGCCGGGGTCATGGTGGCGGTCTCGGCCTCCTCCTCCACCGGCACCTTCACCTGGGCGAGCCCGAAGTCGAGTACCTTGACCCGGCCGTCCGAGGTGATGAAAACGTTATCGGGTTTCAGGTCGCGGTGGACGATTCCCTTGCCGTGTGCGGCGGCGAGACCATCTGCAATGGCCACTCCGATCTCCACCACTTTCTGCCAGGGCATGCCGGTGGGCGGGATGCCCTGTCTGAGGGTCTGACCATCCAGAAGTTCGGTGACAGCGTAGGTGACTCCTTGATCAGTGCCGAAGTCGTGGATGGCGAGGATGTTCGGGTGGTCCAGCTTTGCAACCGCCTTGGCCTCACGCTCGAACCGGGCGAGACGGTCGGCGTTCTGTGCCACGGCCTCATGGATCACCTTTACCGCCAC
>Ga0209013_10004370_pt1 | contig 12405 bp, 9 predicted proteins | sample Cruoilmetagenom2_FD_187291 | JGI IMG/M metagenome (GOLD analysis project Ga0209013, IMG submission 187291) | Oil polluted marine microbial communities from Coal Oil Point, Santa Barbara, California, USA - Sample 2 (SPAdes) (version 2) | ecosystem: Environmental > Aquatic > Marine > Oil seeps ...
AATGCGCTGTTACCACCATCAGAAAATTGTTACCGGATTGCGGCTACGAAATAAAACTTTACCGCTGAGACGCATAAGTGCAGAGGTTTTTAACGTATTTCCCTGCGCTCTATGCGTCCCAGCGGTGGAAAAATCTCAACGATAGAAGGACACAACATATTATGACATCAGAAAAAAAAGAAAGAAAGCAGATCACCCTGAAAGGAAAACAAAAAAAATATCTGCGGGGTCTGGGACACCACCTGGAACCGGTGGTCTATGTGGGCAGGGAGGGATTATCGGAAAGCCTGACCCAGTCCACGATGGATGCCCTGAAGACCCGTGAACTAATCAAGGTCAAGCTGGGCCAAAACTGCGCCGTTCCCAAAAAAGAGGCGGCAACCCGCCTGGCGGAGCTGACCGGCGCAGCGCTAGTTCAGCTCATAGGCAAGACCATCATCCTGTACCTGCCCAATAAGGATTTAAAACCAGACCAGCGTATTTCCCTGCCCAGATAGCAGAAGCCTTGATCATGGGAGCAAACTGGTTTAACCCCGTCTTTTCATTAACATTCAGACTAACCATATCCCCGCTGCCACGGCAGACCAGCACTGAAAAAAATATCATTCACTCGTTACCGCCGAAGGAGGACATCACTGTAACATCTTACAATTAAAGCGTAAGGCTGCTTGCATACAGTCCCTATATCAACATCCCGTTTACTTTTTTCCCGAATATATGAAAAAGGGCATACCATTCAAGTCGATCTTTGAACCTGACCCCCACTCCTTGCTCGTCACAGGAAACAATCTCGCCGGCCAAATCATCAATAAACAGGTTGCTCCTATCTCCACGCAGCATGATTTTGACCGTGCAGGACTCCCCAATATCAATAGAGTCCCCTGACACCAACGGCTGCATAAACAAGCCGGAAATACTAAGATTTTCAGTATGGCCACTGACGACCAGGTTCTGATCCGACAATGTTAAAACAACATTGGTAATAAAATCAATCCAGTTGCTTGTCTTCCAATCATTCACTTGCGAATTAAGCATGTGCCGACTCTCCTCGTTTCACATGGGTTGAGTTGAAAGTCGGACATGCAATTAACTTTCAGGCAACCCGGCTATCTTCTAATAGACCCGTGGTTTTCCGTCCCCGCCTCACAACGGGTTTGGCTTTTACTCTCGTTAATTTATTTTTACATACAATATATTAGGAAAGCAGCAGCTCAAGATGCCTCCTGTGCATGCAACTTCCCATCAATACCTATGCATAAGTTAATCACATTTGAACTATTTTTAACAGAAATTCTGAAAAAATAATCAATAGGATGCCGGCGGCGGGGTTAACCGTTTAAGGAAAGCCACCGGTTAACCTTGAGTTGAGACGGAACACGATAAAAACTATGTTTTTTCTTCATTCAGAGAACTGGCGGCTGAAAGGCTGGGGGCCCCTAAAAGCGAACAAGTAAATGCGAAGCTTGTGTGCCAAACTTGTCCCACATCCTACTCGCATTCCGGCCAGCCGTATCCCCAGCGCCAGGGCAAGCCTGTACAGGGCATGCCGCCGATGCGTACAGAGCGGTACATGAGTGCTGCGATGACGCTGTAGAGGGTTTCCACTTCCCGGGGCGGGATGTCATACTCTTCACTCAACTCCGGGATTTGCTTTATGCCCGTCTTCAGCACACAGGCCTTCAGTGCCAGGTCTGCCTCCCTGCGGGCTGAAAAACTGTCAACTGCAGTGGCATAACGATCCCCTCCGGTGTGATAGGCCCGGTCATGGGTAATACAGCATGATTCCCAGGCCGGTTTTGTTCCGAGCCTGTCATGAAAGTTTTTGATTTTGCCGGCCAGGTATTCCCAACCCACAGAAAGCCCGCCGCTGCAGCCGTCGGTGCTAAATGGAGAAAGGACACTTTGCGGCTGCGCTTTTTCGGCTACAAGTTGTTCGTGCCGCCCCATCTCCAGCTGACGTTCAAGCGCCTGAACACCTGATTCCAATGTGCCGATAGTCTCTGCCCGGGCATTGGCTGAAAAGAACAGCACGAACACCAGTAACAGCAGCCATTTTGCGGCCAACAAGAACTGCATCAAAAATCCTCAGGGTGAGTCATCACGATATGTCTGCTGGGGAACCGGTCGCCCCACCAGTACAGCCGTGTGAACCAGCAAGCGCTCAATTGAACTCATCCCGGCCCGTTCCGTCAACACGGTGCGGGCCAGTTCAGGTTCATCGGTAATAATGCCGTCTACCCCCATCGACATCATGCGGGACATGGAGACCTGATCATTCACGGTCCAGACAAAGACCTGTTTGCCGGCTGCATGACTGCGACGAATAAAACCGGACGTTGCCATGGCCATATTGACGGCAAGAAAATCAAGGTCCAGATCAGACAGGTTGCCCATCGCCTTTGAAGACAACAGCCCGATAACCCAGCCTGGCCGTAGTTCACGAATTTTTTTAATACCATCGTACTTCAACGACATAATAGCAACTTCATCAATCATACCGGTCTGTTCAACGAGGTTCACAACCCGTTGCTCCAACTGCTGGTCATGTCCATAGTACTTCAGCTCTATAAGAAGCCGGGACCTGCCGCGTACCTCTTCCAGCACCGTAGCCAGGGTCGGCACCCGTTCAGCCGAGAACTTCAGGTCAAACCAGCTGCCCACATCGATATCCTGCAGCTGCTTAAGTGGAGCATCCCAGACCTTGATATTCAGTGCCGACAGCTTCATAAAATCACTGTCATGGATCACAACAACCTCACCATCTGCAGTTTCCTGGACATCAATCTCAACCCAGTCGGCGCCGTCAACCATTGCCTGACGGATGGAGGCGAGTGTATTTTCAGGTGCCTTTCCGGCGGCCCCGCGATGGGCGATGACTTCAACATGATCATCTGTCCGGATGCCGTTCATAAGCCAGACTCCGACCAGCACAGCAACAGCAGTTCCGCCGACCAGGAGCAGAGCAAACCTGGGAGCAGTCATACTTCTTTGCCTTTGCTGTCGGCTTTCTGCAAAATCGCTTACCGTTATCTCTGATCCATACCGTTCAAATAATGCCACCAGCAGAGCAGAAAAACTGCCCGAGGTAAGAGTTGTGACCAGCAGATTACCAAGGGCCCACAGTGCCACAAGCCCTCCCAGCACGAAAACCAGTACATTAATCGAATCAAAAAACAGAGGAGCCAGCTTCGATCCCAGGAGCTGAACCGCACCCAGCAGTACTGAACCGAGCAGGAATGCTGTCAACCCCCAGGTTCCAAGAGTTATGACAAACAACCGCTTGTGCCCCAGGGTGAGCTTCTCGCTCTCGGCAAAGGAGCGGGCCGGACTGACATCGGTAAACAGGAGCAGGGGAAGGGCAAGCGACCAGGCAAGGAGCCTGCGAAGCAAGATCACCAGCATTATCAGCAGCACCAGCACGATAACTGCGGCCGCAACCAGAAAGATGGGTGGTTTTTCAGCCAGGTAATAGTTGATATCATAGTCTGTGAGCAGAAACCAGGCAACCGCACCGCTTACGGCAAGAAACGGCAGCACAATGATCAGCACCCTTACAACCAGTCGGATTGCAAATAAAAAAATCCTTTTCGCCCGCCTGGCTGCAAAATACAGTCCGGACATAACTCCGATGTGCAGCCCATGTACACCGGCGGCACTGATGGCCATCAGCGAGGCCTGTTCAAACACCAGGATGGTGATCAACAGGGCGGCAAGCACTATTAATGCCGCCATTCCCAGTGGTGTTAGCAGGAAATAGGCAATATCAAAATCTGAAAGCACAGATTGGCCGGAGAGACGCAGCAGGGACCGGCCGACAATACCAACCAGCGGGGTGAACAGAACCGTACCAAGTGCCACATAGGCAAGATGTGTTGTAAAGATCCGGCCACTGCTCTTTCGCAGGACCGTTAAAACCTTTTCCCAAATAGAGGTTGGGCTACTGATCATTATTGATCTCCCTGATCAAATGTAACGATTGTCGATACTGACTGTCAAAACTGGCATCTACATATAAGCCATAAAATACACAAAGACGCTAATAGTTTTTTTTATCATATTAGATTTGATGCTCTCCAGAAAGAACCTTGAATGTTTTATCTTGTATTTATTCGAGGTTAGTCTATCTTGAGCATATGCTCAAAATAGACTTTACATATAATATAAATAACGCTGAACACTCAGAGCAACAAAGACCGAAATCAAAGGTATAAGATTCCCTGTCTATTGTGGTTAGGTTCGGCATGATTCATGCATCGTAAATACAAAATGACACAAAACTGCTGCTGCAATGCTACACTTACGTTGCACAATGTGTGGTGTTGCACACATTGGTGCCACATAAATGTAGTTTAAAGCTTCTGTGAAAAGCCATGGTAGATGGAATGATTGATACGGAAAAGACAATCGAACTGCTGGAGAGACGGTACCGCCTCCTTCGTACCATCAGTAACTTAAACAGCGATTACAGCCCCGGTCATGACCATGCCTTCATTCTTAACAAATGCTGTTCCCTGCTCATGCAGGACAAAGAATACTGCCTCTGCTGGGTGGGAAGATGGGATGAGGATCAATCCGGCATCACACCTGTGGCCCTGGCGACCTCAACCGAACTGGCTGAAAAAGAATGTTTTCTGCTGGTTGAACAGGTATTAATTGATAACATAGCAAGCAATCCCGTGGCCAGGGCACTCAACAGCGGCGAAACGGTAACGATCCCGGATGTGATCAACCAGAACACAATGCCCACCCTGCAGAAAATAGCCAGAATGACAGGGTTCCGCTCCTGCTGTTCCATGCCGATCTTCTATCACCACACCCTGTACGGCGTCCTGACCATCCATTCAGAACAGGTAAACGCGTTTACCGGCAGTGAACTGGATTTTGTAAGTAATGTTGTAACTGATATCGGATCCGCCCTGTATGCCAATGATACAACCCACCGCCTGCAGATTGAGCGGGATTTTACCAGTGAAATATTTGATACGGTCCAGGCACTTCTGGTCTCCATTTCACACTGCGGTGAAATCCTATCCTTCAACAACAAGGCAGAACAGGTAACAGGATTCAGTGAAGCGGAGGTAAAGAAAAAATACTGGGTTGATGTCCTCATGGACAAGGAAAGCCGTAGACAGAGCCAGCAGTTGCTCTCCCGGGTTTTAAAAAATGCCTATTCAGATATCAACTTCCAATCAGTACTCCGGACAAAAGGTGGTGCAAAAAGAACCATTGACTGGCACGGCTCTATACGTCAGCATATAGAAAAAGGGCTGGTCGGCATGGTTCTGTTTGGAACCGATATCACCGACCAGCTGGCAACCAACATGGCACTAGACCAGGAGCGGGCCAAGTGGCAGAATATATTTGCCGCCATGCAGGATCCGTTGCTGATAGTGACCAGACAGGGGATTATTCTTGACGCTAACCCGGCTACTCTTGCTGCTGCACGAAAAGAACGGCATGAAGTTGTCGGCAGGAGTGTGTGCGACATTCTCCATGGCGGCAGGCAACCCGGTGTAATCTGTCCCCTTGAGGCACAACTCAGCACCGGGGTCAGCCGGATTCTTGAGACTGAACTGCTGGGACTGCATGGCAGCTATCTGCTTACCATCAGCCCGTTGCATAAATTCGATAGCGACGAGGATGCCGCCCTTCTTCTGGCCCGGGACCTGTCAGAGGAGGAACAGATGAAGGCGGAGGCACTACGCGCCGCTCAACTTGCCGCCACCGGAGAACTGGCAGCCGGTGTCGCCCACGAGATAAACAATCCGATCAACGGCATCATTAACTATGCGCAGATCCTGAAGGATATCCTGCCGAATGATCTCGGCAGCGAATACCTGCACAACATTATCCATGAGGGAAAACGTGTTGCAACCATCACCTCCAACCTGCTCGACTTTTCCAGAAAAAGTGAGGAATCTCCGGAGCCGGTCAATGCAGCCGATCTAATTGACCATTGCCTGCAACTCGTTAAGCACCAGTTCAACAGGGACGGCATTGACATCAAGTTGCATATGGACGAAAATATTCCAAACATCTTGTGTAATCCCCAGCAGATACAACAGGTACTGTTCAACGTTTTCAGTAATGCACGCTATGCCCTGAATGAAAGATTTCCAGGCCATAATCCGGACAAAATGATCGAGATCCGGGGACAGGCGATTGAGCGTGGCAGTATACGTTACGTAAGACTGACAGTCACCGACCAGGGAACGGGCATCAAACATGACATTCTTGACCGTCTGATGGACCCGTTTTTCTCCACCAAGCCCAGCGGCCAGGGAACAGGTCTGGGACTCAGCATCAGTCACGGCCTGATCAAAGATAATGGTGGCTACTTTAAAATAAACAGCAAATGGGGGAGCCACACAACTATTACCATTGACCTGCCTGTCACAGAAAATATGTAGAACGTCTTGAAGAAAGTATTTTCCAGGACGGCCTGCTACAATAATAAGTAGCCAACAGGGGAGAAAACCATATGTCCAGTAAGCAAAAAACCATGCTGATAACTGCTGTCTTTTTTCTCATCACCGGCGTAGCAGTAAACGTTATTACCCGTCAGGCTGCAGCAAGTACAACCTCAGCACTGCCCTACCCTCTCCTCTCCGTACTTACCATAGCCCTGCTCTTTGTCTGCACTGTTGCTGTTTTCAACAGCTCTATAAAAGATCTGGACCAGATTGCTCAGGAGGCACGGGAAGACCGTGACAGAGCAATCAAAGAACTCGAAACCAGCAAGATCAGTCAGGAGGAAAGGGTTGAACGGCGGACATTTGAGATCTCTGTGGCCAATGCTGCCCTGAACAGGGAAATTGCCGAAAAAATACAGACTGAAGCGGAAATGACACGAATCAAACAACAGATGGAGCTTATTCTGGAGTCCGCAGGCGAGGGAATTTTTGGACTTGATGCAAAGGGAAACGTGACCTTTGTCAACAAGGCGGCCAGCCTGATGCTCGGCTGGCCGCCTCAGCAACTGATAGGAAAATCCCACCATGAAATGGTCCATCATACCAAGGCCAACGGTGAACATTACCCGATTCGGGAATGTCCCATATCCCAGGCATTTCAAGACGGTATTGTTCACTTTGGTTCCGATGAGGTATTCTGGTCAAAAGACGGAAACAGCTTCCCGGTTGAATATGTTTCCACCCCGATAATGGAAAACGGCCGTCTTACCGGTGCAGTTGTTGTCTTTCGCGATATTTCAACACGAGGCGAAGATAAGGCTACTGCCGATCACCTTTAAAAAACATTGATCCAGAGGATTTTCCATGCCTGACCTTACCCACCAGGAAACAGCCATCCTCGTTGTCGACGATGAGGAAAGCCTGAGGAATACCTTCCAGTTTTTTCTAAAGCACCAGGGATACGGACCGGTCATCACCGCCGCTTCTTTCCAGGAGGCTATTCAGGAAATAGGCCTGCGCTCTTTTGATCTCATCATCAGTGATATTGTCCTGGAAGGGCATTCCGGCATCGACTTCTTAAGAAAAGTGCGGGAAATGGGTATTGACTGTCCGGTTGTAATGGTGACCGGTTATCCCAACGTGGAAACCGCTTCCGAAGCCGTACGCCTCGGCGCCTTTGATTACATTCCCAAACCGGTGGAAAAAGAAACTCTGCTCAAGACAGCTCGCCTGGCCCTGCAGCAGCGCCGGCTTGAGATGGAAAAAAACAAGGCTGAACTGGAACGTGAACGATACCGTTCCTTCCTGGAGACCATGTTTAAAAGTGTTACCGATGCAGTGGTTACCATTGATAACAATTTCAACATCATGGAAATGAACCCGGCGGCAAAGGTCATGTTCAACGACCTGCATCCGGGGATTGGTGAACAAGATTCCATGATGGCGCTATGTGGTAACGAGGAGTTTCAATCCTTAAAAAATAACCTGCTGCAAGTCCTGCAAAAGGGGGAAGAGGCCGTTGATCATCGTCTTGAATGCCATGCTGATTCCGGCAAAGGAGCAAAAAAGGTACTGAGCATCTGCAGTGCACCGCTCAGGGACGGGTCAGGCGGAACAGACGGTGTAGTCATGGTTTTGAGGGACATGTCACCTCCTTCACTACCTGCTGAAGGCGGGAAACGCAGCAAGTTCCATCGGTTTATTGGGCAGAGTGATGCCATGCAGGCCGTCTACACCATGATCGAAAACGTTGGCCGGGTCGATCTGGCCGTGCTTATCACAGGTGAATCCGGGACTGGCAAGGAACTTGCCGCCGAGGCCCTGCATCTTGAGAGCCGCCGCCGTAAACGTGCCCTTGTCAAGGTAGACTGTACAGCCATTCCGGAAAACCTGCTTGAGAGCGAACTGTTCGGCCATAAAAAAGGTTCCTTTACCGGTGCGGATCAGGACCGGATGGGACGCATCCTGCAGGCGGACGGCGGCACCCTGTTTCTTGACGAGATAGGTGACATCTCGTCCATGATGCAGCTCAGGCTGTTGCGTTTCCTCCAGGAGAATACCTTTTATCCAGTTGGCCGGGACACTCCGATCCAGGTGGATGTCCGAATAATTGCCGCAACCAATGCAGATCTTAAAGAAAAAGTACGCCAGGGAACCTTCCGGGAAGACCTCTACTTTCGCCTGCGGGTTATTGACGTAATCCTGCCAGCCCTCCGTGAGCGCGGTGATGACATTATTCTGCTGGCAAACCATTTCATTGACCAGGTCGCAAGGAAAATCGGCAAGGAAATAAATGGCATGTCAGAACAGACGGCCGAAATCCTCAAGCGATATTCATGGCCCGGAAACGTAAGGGAACTCGAACATGTGATGGAACGTACCTGCGTACTCTGCCAGGGACCGACCATTGTTGTCGAACATCTGCCCGAAGAAATCGTTCAATGGCAGCATACTCAGTTTCAGGAACAACCACAGTTGATTCCGACTGGTTCTCCCATATCGTCTCATGTTGCATCTTCGGTTGCCGCAACCACCCCCCCGATTCATGACCTTGGTGCCATGCCCCAGGAGGAGCGCATTATCTTTGCTCTGACCAAGGCTGGAGGGAATAAGGCAAAGGCAGCCCGACTTCTTGGAATTGACCGGACAACGCTCTATCGAAAAATCAAAGAACTCAACCTCGATCTTACAGTGCTTGATATCTAATTTTCCGTATACCACACTTCTGTTGACGCAGAAGCGTGGTATATCCATCAGAAGTGTTGCACCCTCGTCTATATCCTCCCAATTCTCATCTTACCGGCCACCCTACATCTTGCCGAGAAAAATCTGCTCACAACTAATTGACATTACTACTTTTTAAGAAAGCAATCACTATTTCAACAACCTAAAAATCCTATTTCCCAAAGGAGTGATACCTATTCATACAGAAAAAGGTTTTATCCACCTATGTGGAAAAAATATGCTGTGAAATCAATTAATTAATCGACAATAGTCTTTGCCACGCTATAGACTGGCATCATCCATGCATTAAAAGCATCTAAAGTGGATAAGTCAAACACGGATGATGCATGAAGACAACGCACACAGATCAATTTGCAGGGACGATCACAGAGTTTTACACACTGTTTCCGGGTGAGAGCGAGGCTGTTGATTTCCTGTTTGCCATGCGCTGGCCGGATGGATTTACCTGTCCATCCTGCAGGGGAAAAAGCCCAGGTATCCATCCTGCCCGCAACTTTATCTGCCCCAAATGCGGCAATCTCAGTTCCCTGACAACGGGGACAATAATGCACGGAACTAAAAAAAATCTCAGCCAGTGGCTGCTTGCCATCTGGTGGCTCAGCGCCAATGAAAAAGGAGCAAGTGCCAGAGAATTGCAGAGATTGCTTAAACTGTCAAGTTACCAGACCGCCTGGACCTGGCTGCAGAAACTGCGCATGGCAATTGCCTTTGCCGACCGCGAACCCTGCAAAGGAGTAGTGGAACTGGGATGCAGTGAAGTAACTCCGGCCTGGGAGCGGCATGAACAGGCACTGGTCTTCACTGCCGCAGAGTTCATACTACCAGTGGGTGTTACCGGACGAATTCGAATGAACATGGCTGTCAATTGCAGTGAAAAGGCAATGATGCAATTTTTACACACAGCTGTTCAGGAAAACAGTTCTCTGATAGCACCCGGTTTTGCCCCGTTCAGCCATCTCGAACAATCCAGCTATTCCTACGTCATAGACTCAAAAACAGAAATCCCCAAGCGTATTGAAGAGATCAACTCCAGTTTTGAAATATGGCTCCATAAAATACACCGCGGCGGTGTCAGTCTAAAGCATTTACAGCTCTACCTTGATGAGTTCTGTTTTCACAACAACGCTTCCCTGATGGCCAATAGACAGGCAATATTTAGCGCCTTGGTGCAGGGTGTCCTGGAAGCTACGCCAACATCTTATAAAGAAATTGTCAACACCGGTACAAGAGGAAAAAGAACATGAAAAACCCGGTACAGGCAGGCTTGCTGCTGATTACACTGACAGTACTTGGAATCATAGGCTATAACATCTGGCTTTATGAAACAACCCCGCCGGATCACTCCTATACTTCTTTTCTCGATGAACTCAAAAATGACCAGATCCTCAAAGTACACCTGCACGGCCAGGAGATTGAAGGAGAAGATACTGCCGGCCGGACCTTTACCACTGTAACGCCTGATGTTTCATCTCTGCTGCCGCTGCTCCTTGAAAAGGATGTCGAAATCAGTGCAGACCCGGTCAAGACAGGTGGAACCGGGGACTATATCAAATCAATGCTTCCCGTGCTGCTGATCCTTGGCGGCTGGATGATCTTTTCCAAAATGCAGCGCAGCGGCTCCACCGGTTCCGGTAAAAAAAGCAGCCATCTTATACCGGTACTGGATGAATCCGTTACCTTTGATGATGTCGCAGGAATTGCCGAGGCCAAGGAAGAACTCATGGAAATCGTCACCTTTCTGAAGCACCCTGAAAGGTCAAGCAGACTTGGCGGCCGCATCCCCAAAGGCGTCCTGCTGCAGGGCCCTCCGGGAACAGGCAAGACCCTGCTTGCCCGGGCAATTGCCGGTGAAGCATCGGTTTCATTCTACTCCATAGGCGGTTCCGACTTTGTTGAAATGTTTGTCGGTGTAGGCGCTTCCAGAGTCCGCGAGCTGTTTAATGAGGCCAAAAGTAAAGCTCCCTGCATCATCTTTATTGATGAAATTGATGCCATCGGCGGCAAACGGAGCGGCGGCAGCGCCACCGGTTCCAATGATGAACGTGAGCAGACCCTCAATGCCCTGCTGGTAGAGATGGATGGTTTTCGTTCCGGTGAGACCGTCATAGTCGTCGCCGCAACCAATCGCCCGGATACACTGGATCCTGCACTTCTCCGGGCAGGCCGCTTTGACCGCCAGGTCACCATTGCCCTGCCTGATGCCAAGGGCCGTCATCAGATTCTTGACGTTCATGCCAAGAACGTGGTCATAGGCCCCGGGGTTGAACTGGGAGCAATAGCCCGTTCCATTCCCGGTTTCAGTGGTGCCGAAATTGCCAACCTGGTCAATGAGGCAGCCCTGATGGCAGCACGAAAAGACCAGAGCGCCATTGAGATGGTTGATTTTGAAGAGGCAAAAGACAAAATTATCATGGGGCTGGCCCGAAAAAATGTAGTTATCAGCGAACAGGACAGGAGGGTAACCGCCTACCACGAGTCCGGTCATGCCATTGTCGGCCTGTTTCTCGAAGAAACAGACCCCCTGCACAAGATTACCATTATGCCCAGGGGCCAGGCATTAGGACTTACCCAGCAGCTCCCCTTAGGTGAACGGTACACCTATTCCAGGGAATATCTGGAAAACAGAATCAAAATCCTAATGGGTGGTAGAGTTGCCGAAGAACTGATCTTCCATCGCCTGACCACAGGCGCCAGCAACGATCTTATTTCCGCTACCGATATTGCCCGACGAATCATCTGCGAATGGGGCATGAGCCCTGCACTTGGGTTTATTGCCTACAGCCAGGAACAAGACAGCTTCCTGGGAGGCACTACCGTAACCAAGCCGTACAGTGAGCAGACCGCTGAAAAAATAGACAGCGAGGTCAAACGGGTTCTCGATGAATGTTATTTTGAGACCAGAGAAATCCTGCAAAAGCACAATAAATTTCTGCACAGCCTCTCTGAAATTCTCCTCATTCACGAGACCATGGACAGCGAAGAGGTAGACATTGTTTATCACCGGTATCTTAGAGGGTTAAAAATGCAAAAAGATATTTCACAACAACAGAAGGAGGTTTTTTCATGAGGCAAAAGAAAAGGAAACTGGTATTTGGCCTGGCGGCAATCACCCTTTCCGCGTCATTGACCCTGCTGGTACATCCTGGCTGGACCATGACTGCCGATGATGCGCCGGAGAGTGTCGAAATTGACAGTTTGTCTCATCTCTATGGACCTGTGAGCTTCGATCATGCTGCTCACGTATCCA
>Ga0209013_10004371_pt1 | contig 12405 bp, 11 predicted proteins | sample Cruoilmetagenom2_FD_187291 | JGI IMG/M metagenome (GOLD analysis project Ga0209013, IMG submission 187291) | Oil polluted marine microbial communities from Coal Oil Point, Santa Barbara, California, USA - Sample 2 (SPAdes) (version 2) | ecosystem: Environmental > Aquatic > Marine > Oil seeps ...
GTTGAGATTTCGGGGCCGCGGCCACGCGGGGTACATGTTCCAGAGTTCTGTCATAACACTCTTGGCAGGCACGGGCGCCACAGGCAAGAGCCCTCGAGGCGGAAAGGCCGGGTGTTGAGTTCTTCAGCTTAAGGGATTGGCAGCAGATTCAATTTGGGCTTCAGTGGGTCGAGGGGCGCCGCGATTTTGCGGTCACATCCCGATTCGCCCATGCCGCCTCGGTGACATTCGATTACGCCGGATCGGCCGATCGATTGCAGGCCGTGCTCGCGCAGAACGGCATTGGCCTTTACGAGCGGGACGGCACGCTTGTGATCCGTGCCCGGTAATGGCATGCCGCTTCCTTGATACGATTGATGCGCCGAAATTCGGCCCCGCGCCGATGGCAGTCTGATAGTCTCCGTGCCAAACGCAAAAAGCGATGCGGCCGAGACGCCAGCAAAGAGACCGAAGAAAGACGCTCTGGAGAAGCGCCGGTGAATATCCCTAACACGCTGACATTCGCGCGGATCGTTTCCGTCCCGCTTCTGGTCTGGCTCATCATCGATCAGAGTTTCTTCGCGGCCTTCATCGTGTTCATGTTGGCAGGGATCTCGGACGCGGCCGATGGCTATCTGGCCAAGCGCTATGGCTGGCATACCGAACTCGGCGCCTATCTCGATCCGATTGCCGACAAGGCCCTGCTCGTCGCGATCTACGTCTCTCTGGGGCTCGCCGGCCACTTGCCGGTCTGGCTCGTCATCGCCGTGGTCAGCCGCGATATTCTCATCGTAGGCGCGGTGGTTCTGGCCTGGATCATGGGGCGTCCGGTCGAGGTCAAGCCGCTCGCCGTCAGCAAAATCAATACATTCACGCAAATCGCCCTGGCCGGCCTCGTGCTCGCCAAGCTGGGGCTGGGGTTTGGCTGGGACGGGCTGATCAGTGTGTGGATCTGGATCACCGGTGGCCTGACGATCTTATCCGCCTCTGCTTATTTCCTGGGATGGCTCCGGCACATGATGAGCTACGAGCCCGAGCCCCCTGAGCCAAGGTTGCGCTCCAAGGGGAAAGCGTCCCAGCCCGCCGGCCACACATCGCGTGCGGACGGTACCGCGGTACGCGCGAAGAGTGGCGGGAACGGCGCTTCCCGGCCTGAGGTCAGGACACCGTGAGTCCCGGTCAGCTTGCGTTCGATCTGCCGCACCGGGCGGCTCTGGGCGCGGAGGATTTTCTGGTCAGCGACTGCAATCTCGCCGCGGTGCGGATGGTCGATGCGTGGCCGGATTGGCAGGGGGCGGTTCAGGTTCTTGTCGGGCCGGCGGCGAGCGGAAAGACCCATCTCGTGCGGGTCTGGCAGGAACGGTCGGGTGCGGAAGCGCTCGATCCGGAGACGCTGGACATCGCATCGCTCGATGCGCGAACGCCGGGCTCGTCCATCGCGGTGGAAGATGCCGACCGCGCCGGCTTCGACGAAAGGACGCTGTTCCATCTCCTGAACCTCGCCCGCGAGAAACGCTTTGCCGTTCTGTTGACGGCCCGGGTCAGCCCCAATCGCTGGCCCTTCTCTCTGCCGGACCTGCTGTCGCGTCTGAGCGCCGTGCCCGTGACCGCGATCGGCGCCCCGGACGAGGCGCTGCTGCGCACGGTCATGCTGAAGCATTTCTCCGACCGTCAGCTGACGATCGAACCGAAGGTGCTCGAATTTCTGGCGGTTCGGATCGACCGCTCGCTAGAGGCGGCCGCGGCCGCCGTCGATGCCGTCGATCGCGCGGCTCTGCGCTCGGGCCGCAAGATCAGCCGGCAGCTCGTCGCGGAGGCGCTTGGGCCGCCTGCGACGATGGAGTAACCAGGCGGAATTGACCTATACCGTTACGCTGGTGATACAGTTGTAGGCTTAACATGACGGCTCTGCCGGGCGCACAATGCGCTTTGTTTCAAGAGGATATCGATGAACGTTCCGGAAACGTTGGAGCCGGAGGGCGCGGTTGCCCGAATCGCGGCCTATGGCCCAAGCCGCTACTTCAATCGCGAGCTATCCTGGCTCAACTTCAATAAGCGCGTGATGGAGGAGGCGGAGAACGATCGCCAACCGTTGCTGGAACGCCTGCGCTTTCTGTCGATTTCGGCCAACAATCTCGATGAGTTTTACATGGTTCGCGTCGCCGGACTTCGGGCGCAAATGGTGGCCGGAATCGAGACGCCGAGCCAGGACGGGTTGACGCCGGCCCAGCAGCTCGACCGGATCAATCGCTCTGTTGCCGACCTCACGGCGCTCCAGCAAGAGAATTGGGTGACCCTTGAGGCGCAGCTCGGCGAAGCCGGCATTCACGTGCTCAGCGCCGATCAGCTCACGGATGGGGAGCGCGACTGGCTCGAGGATCATTTCCTCAATCTGATTTTCCCGGTGCTGACGCCCATCGCGGTCGACCCCGCCCATCCGTTCCCATTCATCCCGAATTTCGGGTTCACGCTCGGACTGGAACTGGTGCGCGAAGGATCGTTCCGCACCATGCACGCGCTCCTGCCGATCCCATCGCAGCTCGATCGCTTCATCCGCTTGCCGCAAGACATGGACGACGGCACGGGCATTCGCTTCGTCCGCCTGGAAACCGTGGTCGGCATTTTCGTATCGCGGCTTTTCCCGGGCTACCGGGTGCGGAGCCAGGGTGCGTTCCGGGTGGTGCGTGACAGCGATATCGAGGTCCAGGAAGAGGCGGAAGACCTCGTCCGCGTGTTCGAATCAGCTCTCAAGCGCCGGAAGCGCGGTTCGGTCATCCGGCTCGAGATGGAAGCGACCATGCCGTCGCGGTTGCAGCACTTCGTTATGCAGGAGCTGAAGGTCTCCGAGCGCGAGAGCTTCGTACAGAAGGGCCTGATCGGGCTTGCCGACACGGACCAGCTCATTGTGGCCGATCGTCCGGACCTGAAGTTCCCGCCCTATGTCAGCCGATTCCCCGAGCGGATCCGCGAGCACCATGGCGATTGCTTCGCGGCCATCGCCAAAAAGGACATCGTGGTTCATCACCCCTACGAATCCTTTGACGTGGTGCTGCAGTTCCTAAAGCAGGCCACGGCCGATCCGGACGTGGTCGCGATCAAGTGGACGCTGTATCGGACCAGTAAGACGTCCCCGATCATCGAAGCGTTGAAGGACGCGGCGGACGCAGGCAAATCGGTGACGGCGGTTGTCGAGCTGAAAGCTCGGTTCGACGAGGAAGCCAACATCAAATGGGCCCGCGATCTGGAAAGCGCGGGCGTCCAGGTGGTCTATGGCTTCATCGAGCTGAAGACCCATGCCAAGCTCAGCCTCATTGTCCGCCGCGAACGCGGCGAGCTGGCGACCTACTGTCATGTGGGGACGGGCAACTATCACTCGGTTACGGCCAAGATCTATACGGACCTGTCCTATTTCACGGCCGACCGGTCGATCGGCAAGGATCTGTCTCGCATCTTCAATTACGTGACGGGCTATGCCGAGCCGGCAGAGCTCGAGTCCATGGCAGTCTCGCCTGGCGGCATCCGGGCCCGCATTCTCGATCACGTTCGCGAGGAGATGTACCACGCCAAGGCAGGACGGCCGGCGGCAATCTGGATGAAGATGAACTCCCTCGTCGATCCGGAGATCATCGATGCGCTCTACGAGGCGAGCCAGGCGGGCGTGGAGATCGACCTTGTCTGCCGGGGCATATGTTGTCTGCGGCCCGGCGTGCCGGGGCTGTCGGAGAATATCCACGTGAAGAGCATTGTCGGGCGCTTCCTGGAACACTCCCGCATCTATTGCTTCGGCGCGGGCCACGGTCTGCCGCACCGGAAGGCCGCGATCTATATCAGCTCCGCCGACATGATGCCGCGCAACCTCAACCGCCGGGTCGAGGCCATGACGCCCATCAAGAATCCCACGGTGCACGAGCAGATTCTGGATCAGATCATGGTGGCGAATTTGAAAGACAACCTTCAGAGCTGGCGCGTTCTGCCGGACGGAAACTCCGTGCGGATCAATGTCGAGGAGGGCGAGGAGCCCTTCAGCGCCCAAAATTACTTCATGACCAATCCCAGCCTGTCCGGACGGGGCACTTCTCTACCGGAAAACATGCCTCCGCGCTTTACGCGGGTCGAGGAGAACCTCTAATCTCTGCGCATGGTTGGGAGGAAGAAACGCGCGCCGGTCGCGGTGGTCGACATCGGCTCCAACTCGGTTCGGCTCATCGTCTACGATAGCGCCACCCACGTGCCCGCACCGCTCTTCAACGAGAAGGTCTTGTGCGGGCTGGGCCGGTCGATTGCGACCACCGGGAGCCTCGAGCCGGCCGGCGTCGCGCGCGCCTTGAGGGCGCTCAGGCGTTTTCGCGCGCTGATCTCCCAACTTCATGTGCACCGGACCGAGGTGATTGCCACGGCGGCCGCGCGCGATGCGAAGAACGGCCCCGAGTTCATCGCCAAAGCCGAAGAGGTCCTAGGGACCAGAGTCACTGTGCTGTCCGGTACGATGGAGGCGGAACTCGCCGCGCTCGGGGTCGTGTCCGGGATTTACGCGGCTGATGGATTCGTCGGCGATCTCGGCGGCGGCAGTCTGGAGCTGGTCGACGTGCGGGGCGGGCGTCTGTCCGATGCCCTGACACTGCCGCTCGGGGGCTTACGTCTGATCGACGTCTCCGGCGGGAACCTCAAGAAGGCGCGCGAGATCATCGATTCGGAGTTCTCAAAGGTGGGCTGGCTCGAAAAGGGCCGGGGCCGTGATTTCTATGCGATCGGTGGGACCTGGCGGGCCGTGGCGCGCTTACATATGGCCCAGACGAATTACCCTTTGCGCGTGATGCACAATTACCGGATGGGCGCGCAGGACTTGCTGAAGTTTATCTCGGGTTTGTATGGCCGGTTAGACGACGACATGCCGGGCTTGCGCGATACTTCCAGCGCTCGGCGGGAGACCTTGCCCTACGGCGCCCTGGTGCTCGAACGGCTCATCAAGCAGATGAAGCCCCGATCCATCGTGACGTCGGTCTTTGGTATCCGCGAGGGGTTGCTATACAGCCTGCTCAGCGCCGAGGAACGGGCGAAGGATCCGCTGATCGAGGCCTGTCATACGCTCGCGCTGCAACGGTCGCGCTCGATTGAGAATGCTATCGAATTGCTGGCCTGGACCGATGGGCTCTTTCGTGTGCCGGGGCCGGTGGAGACGCCCGAACAGACCCGGCTGCGCCATGCCGCGTGTCTCCTGTCCGATATCGGCTGGCGCGCGCATCCCGATTATCGTGGCGCCCAAAGTCTCAACCTGATCGCGAATGGTGATCTCGTGGGTGTCGATCACCCAGGCCGCGCGTTTCTGGCGCTTACTGCCTATTACCGCAACGAGGGTGTGGTGAGCGACGAGTTGAGCCAGGGCCTGGTGGAATTGGTCGACAAGGACGCCCTGAAGCGGGCGAGAATCTTGGGAGCGGCGTTCCGTGTTGCCCATATGGTCTCGGCGGCCATGCCGGGCGTTCTGCCGCACACCCCACTCATCTACGATGGGGACCAGCTGATCTGGACGCTACCGGAGCCCTACGCCGATCTCGAAGGCGAACGCGTCAGCCGCCGCTTCAAAACGCTGGCCAACCTTCTAGAGTGCGAGCCGGAGATCCGCATGGGTGCACCGGTTCAAATGGTGGCCAGTTGACGGCGCAGCGCGAGGTTTGCCTTGCGAACTTGCTGAATGAAGAAGCAATCCCCAAATCACTTGGAGTAAAGGGAAAAACACCCACAAGTGGCCTCCCCATACTCTTTGAACTCACCCGTTTTAACATCACCCAAGCCCTAAGATTGGCCCAGACCTAAGATACCGATGGCAGAGGATCTCTATTCCGTTCTAGGCGTCGCGAAGACTGCGAGCGCCGATGAAATCACCAAGGCGTACCGCAAGCTCGCCAAGAAGCTGCACCCGGACCTCAATCCCGGCGATACGGCCGCGGAGGAGAAGTTCAAGGAAATCTCCTCCGCCTATTCGATCCTCAACGATGAGGACAAGCGCGGGCAGTACGACCGGGGCGAGATCGATGCGAGCGGGCAGGAGCGGCCAGAGGCGCGCTATTACCGCGAGTATGCCGGCGGTCCGGAGGGGACGCGCTATCGCTCCTCGGCTGGTTACGAGGACATGGGCGATTTCAGCGACCTCTTTGGCGACATGTTTAGCGGGGGAGCCGGTATGCACGGCGCAGGAATGCATGGCCGCGGTCAGCGCGGCGGCGCTCGCTTCTCTATGCCGGGTCAGGACGCGCAGTACCATCTCGATATCGGGTTTCTCGACGCGGTCAACGGCACCAAGACGCGCATCACATTGCCTGATGGGAGCACGCTCGACGTGACCATCCCACCCGGTGTCACCGGAGGCCAGGTGCTGCGGCTGAAGGGCAAGGGGCACCCGGGTCTGGGCAAAGGCCCCCCAGGGGACGCGCTGGTCGAGGTCGGCGTGAAACCCCACCCCGTCTTCACGCGCGAGGGCAACGACATTGTGGTCGACCTTCCGATCAGCCTCGACGAGGCGGTGCTCGGGGGCAAGGTGGAGGTGCCGACCATTGCCGGCAAGGTGGCTATGACGGTGCGGCCGGGCGCCAGTTCCGGGCAAACGCTCCGGCTTAAGGGCCGGGGCGTCAAGGGCAAGGGCGATCAGCTGGTGAAGCTCAACGTGACGATGCCCGAGACGATCGACGATGATCTCAAGCGGTTCATCGAGGAGTGGAAGCAGACCCACGCCTATGACCCGCGGCGGACGATGAAGGAGCAGGCGTGATGTTGACCGAGGAGGACATCGTCGCTCGCGTGTCGCGTCTCACGGTGACGCGGTTGCGTGTATTCGTATCCCAAGGACTCATCAAGCCCGAGGCGGTCAGGCCTGAAGACGTGGCGCCACCGGGCTATTCGGAGGCCGACCTCGCCCGTGCGGCGCTGATCTGCAATCTTGAGGACGAGATGGGCTTCAATGAGGATGACGTGCCGGTCCTCTTGAGCCTCATCGATCAGATTCACGGGCTGCGCTCGGAGCTGCGCGGTTTCGTCGAAGTCGTCGAAGCGCTCCCGCCGGAGGTGCGCACAACCGTGCGCCTGCGGATCGAGCAGCGGCGGAGGGGCTAGCCCATGCGCTCTCCCGGTGTGGCCGTCTTCTATGTCCTTCTGGTGATCTTGCTCACGATGGCGAGCGTGCAGTACGGCCTTGGGCGACTGCCGGGCGACATCGTCGTGGATCTCGGCAACTTCTACTTCTATGTGCCGTTCACCACGGGGTTGATCATGGCTCTGCTACTGGGCGGCGTCTTCTGGTTCTTCCGCCGCTAGCACCGTGACCGAGCCTTCACGGATGGTGAGGGACAGTGCGCCGCGCTTGAGCGCCAGCGCGTCTTCACCAAACAGCTTGCGCCGCCAGCCGCGCAACGCGGACGTATCGGCCTCATTCGATCGGGCGATCTGTTCCAGCTCGTCGGAGGTGGCGATCAGCTTGGGGGCAACGCCATGGCGTCCTGCCGTGGCTTTCAGAAGCACACGAAGCAGATCCATCACCGCTTGCGCTTCCGGCGGCATGGGCTCGCCGCGCTGAAGCGGGGGCACCGTGGTCGGATCGCGCTCGAGGCCGCGCTCCACGGCCTCAAGAACGGCGCGGCCGCGCGAGGATCGGGCAAAGCCGTTATGCAAGGATCGCAAGGCGCCTAGGTCCTCGGCCGAGCGCGGCGCCTGGCCCGCGATGTCGTAGAGCGCCTCGTCTTTGAGAACGCGTGAGCGGGGAACATCTTGAGTCTGGGCCTCGCGTTCGCGCCAGGCCGCAAGTTCCATGAGCACGGCGAGTGCCTTTTGCGTCTTGATCCGCATTTTCAGCCGCCGCCAGGCATGCTCCGGATGGAGTTCGTAGGTGGCGGGATCGGTCAGCACGCCCATCTCTTCGCTGAGCCAGCTTGCCCGCTCGGACTTATCGAGCTGGGCCTGGAGCTTGGGATAGAGGTCGCGCAGGTGGGTGACATCGCCTAAGGCATAGGTCAGCTGCCGCTCCGAGAGCGGGCGGCGGCTCCAATCCGTAAAGCGGGAGCTCTTGTCGAGACTGCGGCTCAGCAGGCGCTTGACCAGCATGGCGTAGCTGACCGCCTCGCCAAAGCCGCACACCATCGCCGCCACTTGCGTGTCGAAGATCGGATGTGGCACGACGCCCGCCATATGATGAACGATTTCAATGTCTTGGCGGGCGGAATGAAAAACCTTCAGGACATTCTCGTCAACCATCAGGTCGAAAAACGGCGTCAGGTCAATTTCGGGCGCCAAATTGTCGATGAGAATCTCGGTTTCGCCGCCGGCGATCTGGATGAGGCAGAGGCGCGGCCAGAAGGTCTGCTCGCGCATGAATTCGGTATCGACCGCAACAAAGGGGGCTTTTGCGAGGTCGGCACAGGCCGCCTCAAGATCTTCTGTGGTTGTGATGAGATTCATGGATCGCGGATATAGCCTAATGGAAGGCGCATGGCCAAGGGGCCTAAGCGCCGAGGCTCAAAAAAACGAGGCTAACGGCGGTCATATCGGGCTGGAAGGGGCGCCGAAAGCTGCCCCTCCGCCTTGACAAGGGGAGCCTTCCCGTGCGGTGTTCCGCTCGCCTTCGAACCGGAGGCGTCAGCAACATTTCAGTTCCTCCGCCACAGATTATAGAGCCATGCACGCTTTTCGCACTCATTCTTGCGGCGCGCTTCGCAGCGCCGACGTCGGCAATACCGTTCGCCTTTCGGGCTGGGTGCATCGCATCCGTGACCACGGAGGGCTGCTGTTCATCGATTTGCGGGATCATTACGGGATCACGCAGATCGTCGCCGACCCGGATTCGCCTGTTTTCGCGACAGTCGAGACCCTGAAGCCCGAATGGGTGGTGCGCGTGGATGGAACCGTCGTCGCCCGCTCCGACGACACGGTCAATTCGAGCCTGCCGACAGGCGAGGTCGAGGTCCGAGTCAAGGATCTGGAGATTCTGTCAGAGTCCGCCGAACTGCCTTTGCCCGTGTTCGGCGAGCCGGACTATCCGGAAGAGACGCGGCTGCGGTACCGCTTCCTAGATCTCCGACGTGAGACGTTGCACGCCAATGTCATGAAGCGGGCGGAGATCATCTCCTCGATCCGCGAGCGCATGCGCGACGCCGGCTTTTTCGAGTTTCAGACGCCGATCCTGACCGCGTCCTCGCCCGAAGGCGCGCGCGACTATCTGGTGCCATCCCGTGTGCATCCGGGCAAGTTCTACGCCTTGCCGCAGGCGCCGCAGCAATTCAAGCAGCTCATCATGATGGCCGGTTTCGACCGCTATTTCCAAATCGCGCCCTGTTTCCGCGACGAGGATGCGCGCGCGGACCGCTCGCCGGGCGAGTTCTATCAGCTCGACCTGGAGATGAGCTTCGTCACCCAGGAGGATATTTTCGACACGATCGAGCCTATCATTCGCGGGTTGTTCCAGGACTTTGGCAACGGCCAGCCCGTGACGCCGAAATTCCCGCGCATTGCCTACAAAGAGGCGATGCACAAATACGGCACGGACAAGCCGGACCTGCGCAACCCGATCGAAATGGAAGACGTGTCCGAGCATTTCCGGGGCTCGGGCTTCAAGGTCTTCGCCGGCATGCTCGAAAAGGACGCGAACGCGCGCGTCTGGGCCATTCCAGGCGAGGGTGGCGGTAGCCGCGCGGTATGCGACCGCATGAATTCTTGGGCGCAAGGCGAGGGCCAGCCCGGCCTCGGCTATATCTTCTTCCGCGGCGGCGAGGGGGCGGGCCCCGTCGCCAAGAATATCGGGCCGGAGCGGACGGCGGCGATCCGGACGCAGCTGGGGCTCGCCGACGGCGATGCCGTGTTCTTCGTGGCGGGTCTGCCCAAAGAGTTCGTGGAATTCGCCGCCAGGGCGCGCACGAAAATCGGTGAGGAGTTGAAGCTGACCTCTTCGGGCCGCTTCGACTTCTGCTGGATCGTGGACTTCCCCATGTTCGAGTGGAATGAGGACGAGAAGAAGATCGACTTCTCCCACAATCCGTTCTCGATGCCGCAGGGCGGGCTCGAAGCGCTCGACACGATGGAGCCAGAGGAGGTCCTGGCCTACCAGTACGATCTAGTCTGCAATGGCGTGGAGCTGTCCTCGGGTGCGATCCGGAATCACAAGCCGGAGATCATGGAGAAGGCCTTCGCCATCGCCGGATACCCGACGGAAGAGTTGGAAGCGCGGTTTGGCGGCATGCTGCGCGCGCTGCAATACGGCGCGCCGCCCCATGGCGGCATCGCACCGGGCATCGACCGCATGGTCATGCTGCTCTGTGGCGAGGAGAATTTGCGCGAAGTGGTGATGTTCCCGATGAATCAGCAGGCGGAAGACTTGCTGATGGGCGCACCGTCGGACGTGTCTCCCGAGCAGCTCAAAGAGCTCAGCATTCGGATTTCCCTGCAGAAAGCAAAAGGCTAGCGCGTGGCCGGGGGCTTTTGTGCCTCTTACGAGCAGGTTCCGCTTTCGTCATTTTCATGACAGCGCTGACAGCGCGCGCCATTCCCGGTTAACATGGCTACGAGGGTACGGCTGAAAACACAACACGACGGACGCAGTCTAGGATTTAGACGCAAATCCGTGGGCGGTGTTCTGCATGCCGTTGGGAGGGGACTCTTTCCTGGAGTGATGGGCGAAAGGACAGGGGACCATGACGTTAGGCGAGCGCGTCTTTCTTTACTGCGAGCGGGGAACGAGCGAGGCCCTGTGGGCTGAACCGATCAACGCCATTTCCAATGCCGGCTTTTTTCTGGCCGCACTGATCTTCTGGCAACTCGTCTTGTGGCGGCCGCCGGAACAACGCAGCCCGGACCATTATCTGTTCGTGGCGCTCGTCTTTGCGATCTGCTTCGGCAGCACCGCCTTCCATGTCTATGCGGATCGCGGCACCGAGCTTGCCGATATCATCCCCATCGGCGTGTTCATGCTGGTCTATCTCGGCTTTGCCTTGAACCGGTTCTTGAACCTACCGCCGGGATGGACAGTTCTCCTCGTGGTGGCGTTCGCAGGGCTTATCGCTGGATCGATGCAGATTCATTGCTGGGACGGCGGGATCGGCTTGGCCGGCGACGCAACCGATGCCAAGGTTTGTCTGAACGGCAGCATCGGCTATCTGCCTGCCCTCGGCGCGCTCATCGTCATCAGCATGTTGGTCACCGAGTGCCGGCACAAGGCCACGCCGTATCTGCTCGCCGCGACGGTCGTGTTCGCGGTATCCATTCTGCTGCGGTCGCTCGACATGGCCTATTGCAGTCAAGTGGAGATTGAGGGCCGGGACGTGGGCACCCACTTCATCTGGCATCTTCTGAATGCCGTGGTGCTCTTCCTCCTGATGCGCGCGAGCCTCGAGACCGGCACGAAGTCATTGCCGGCCTCAGCCGCCGCGAAGGAACCGATCGACGAGAAGCCCGAGGAGGAGACCGCCGAATCCGAACCCGAGCCAGAGGCAAAAGCTGAAGAGGCATCCGCCGGTGAGGCCGAAGCTGATTCTGACGACGCTGACGAACCGGACGGTGAGGAGACATCGGATGTAGACGCGGGGGACGAGCGTTCTGATAACGTGACTTCCGAGGACGAGACTTCGGATGACGAGTCCTCAGAAGATGACTCCGGCACTAAGAAGAAACCCTCCTAAGGGGCCCACCGCTGACGCGGGACACACAGCGCCCTTAGACAAACCGTAACGCAACGGTTAGTAGGGCTATTCTGGAGGTTGGGCCCTTCTTTGGAATGGCCCGCCCCGGCGAGGGGGTGCGCTTTTCCGCGCGCCCGGATCGCCTCGCGGACGTGGTGGAATTGGTAGACACACAGGACTTAAAATCCTGAGGCCGAATAGGCCGTGCGGGTTCGACTCCCGCCGTCCGCACCAAAAAAATTACTATTCTATAGTGTCTTATTGGAATTTTGGGACTGAGTCTTAGGTCCCAACATCCGCTTTGGCCAAGGCGTTGACCACATGTTGACCAAACAAGCGTCAGCGGGTCTCCTGCGATGGCGAGCATACGTGGCTAACTCGCAGTGAACTTGTCTCGCTAAGAGCGCGGTTGTGCTTCCCCCGTGGGGGTATGGGACCCAGCGTTGGGAGATAGGGGGGGTTCCCATCCTCCGCGCTAGTCGCAAGCAACCGTTGCGGTGTTCCGGGCGGGGGGTAGAGGTCTCACCCCATCGATGTCCGCTTTACGTCCAAGAGCAGACATCCACAGAAGGCGTGATGACGTCCGCTAAGTGCCAATAGCGGACATTCGACACCCTATCGACGGGCAAGAAGGTCTTCCCCGCGGCCAAGGAGTGCGCGAAAAGGGCCTTTGGCCAACGACCTGCGATAGCTTCTCAGATCAGCGGCATTGATTTCCGGCGTTTCCGGCTGTGCCGTCTCGGCCTTTATCGTGACTGTCCGGCCGAGCCGG
>Ga0209013_10004372_pt1 | contig 12404 bp, 10 predicted proteins | sample Cruoilmetagenom2_FD_187291 | JGI IMG/M metagenome (GOLD analysis project Ga0209013, IMG submission 187291) | Oil polluted marine microbial communities from Coal Oil Point, Santa Barbara, California, USA - Sample 2 (SPAdes) (version 2) | ecosystem: Environmental > Aquatic > Marine > Oil seeps ...
CACATCGACGACAATAATCAACATCATGCCAAGAATTGCAAGACCACTTACAAAGACGCCAATTTTCATCAACCAATGATTTATTTTTTGTAAAATTTGCATGGTCACCTCTCCTTTACTTCATCTGACTCGGCAGCCAAGTGACGAGCTCCGGGAATATGATTAACAGTCCAATGACAACAACGGATGCAATTATTGCAAATACCATGGAAGTACGGAAAAGTTTTTCTATTGGTATGCCCGTAACACCACCTACAGCGTAGACGCTCATTCCTACAGGAGGTGTAATCATTCCTAGAGTACAAACAACCGTCAGCATGATTCCAAACCATAATGGATCCGTGTCAATTTGAGCTAATATTGGTGTAATAATTGGTACAGTCATTAAAATAACCGCTACCCCTTCAATAAACATGAATAAGAAGAAATAGAACACCATGATAATGACAATAATGAGCACCGGTGATTCCATTAATGGTCCTAATAACTCTATGATTTTTCGTGGTACCAGTGACAAAGAGATAAAGCGACCGAATAACGACGCCCCGATAACAATGAACATGGCCATCACGGTCACTTTTGTTGTTTCCAGGAATGATGTAAATAGGAAATTCTTATTCACCTTTCCTAATAACAACGCAAGAATCAATGCGATGAATGCTCCTACTGCACCAGCTTCTGTTGGTGTGAAAATCCCCATGTAAATCCCGCCAAATATCGAAGCCATGATAAACAGTCCGGCAACAATCACAATCACATAGCGAGAAATAGAAGTTTCATCTTTTTCTCCGCTTCCTTCAGGCGTCACCATTTTATTTCGATAGGCACGTAGATAAAACATGGTCGTGATACAGAAAACTAACATCACGATGATGCCTGGAATCATTGCAGCGGTAAACAATGAACCAATCGATATTTGTGCTACCACCCCATACAAAATCAAGATAACACTCGGTGGGATAATCGCGGATAATGAACCAGCAGCAGCAGCAAGAGTTCCTGCTAAATGATCTGGATATCCTCTTCTTTTTAGTTCAGGTACAGCAATTTGTCCAAGAGCAGCGGAGGTTGCAGTTCCTGAACCAGACACACCACCCAGCAGTCCACCAATTAAGACAGTTAACACGCCAAGAACTCCTCGACGACCTCTTGATAATCGATAGGCAAGACTATACAAATCCTTGACAATTCCCGCTTGCATGATGAACTGAGCCATTAATATGTAGAGCGGAATAGTTGTAAGCGTATAACTGGCTACTCTGGTGAACGATTCACTTTGTAAGAATCCATTTAATAAATCCATGCCGCCAAGTAAATAAATCCCTAGCATTCCAACTGTTAATAACAACGAGCTAATATATTGACCCATCACGAGTAAATATAAAAATAGTAGTAACATAGCGATTATTACGATATTTTCAAACATCCTTTTCGCCTCCCTGTTAAAAAAGAAGAGGAGCTGTCTTAGCTCCCCATCTTCAAAATTATTTCAAGTCCAAGATCTCTTGTGGCACTTCTGCTCCAGCTTCTACTAACATATCTCTCCAAAGAATGGCCATTTCTTTTCCTGCTAGATTTTGTTCTTCCAAGTTCTCAATCCAGTCCATCCAAGTTTGTACCATGGCTTTTTTAAGATGATCACTTACTTCAGTTGGCAGATCGTCCAGATGTGTCAGTTCCCCGCCTTTTTCAATGTTACTGTCTCTGTTTAATGTTGTTTCGTCCGCTGCGAGTTGTGCACCGTCAAAAATAATTTCATCAGCTGCTGTAGCGAAGAGTTCTTGCGTTTCTTTTGGCATGCTATCCCATGTTTCTTGCGTCATCGCCGTGTGACCAACAAAATGACCAAGGTTCGCACCTTCAATCGAATGTTTAATCAGTTCGTCAAGACCCATTGGAATCCAGTCCGGGATATTATAGAATAGTCCATCCAAGGCATTTCTACTTAGTCCGTCGTACGCATCTGTAATCGGCATGGATAATGAGGTGATTCCTAGGTTTGCCGCAAGAATTTCATGCACACGAGAAGCTGTACGCATACGAATGGCGGGGCTGAAATCACCAACTGTTTCAAATGTCTTATCAGTTGTGGAAATGACATATGGTGCTGTCGGTGGATTGGCGAATGCCACTAATTCTTTGTCCTTAAACTCCAATTCATAATACGTTTTCCCATCTTTCACTTCCCTGTCACTCTTCATCATATTTGCCATCGCCGTTGCTGCAATATGTGTATCAGATTCTAACAATGGCAACATGACCACTTCTGTATACGGGAATCGTTGTGGATCATATGGAGCCATGAGTGTGAGTGCCACATCAATCGTTCCTTGACGTAGTGCATCGTATTCAGTTCCAAGTCCAACCAACTCGCCGGAAGTAAACGAATCAAATGTCACGCCACCATCTGTTTCCTTTTCTACCCGTTCCATCAATGGAGCAAAAAATCCTCGATGCCAGAAATGTTTGTCCGTTACGCCAGAAGAAGCGCGGAAGTTCACATTTTCATCAGTAGTCTTTTTTCCGTCTGCAGAAGAGTCGCTACAAGCGCTTACGATAAGCATGGCTGAAGCAACAATCGGAAGTAATAATTTCGATACTTTTTTCATGAATGATATCCCCTTTGAGTGTTTATTTCCCTTCGAAAACAGCGGTTCTTTTTTCGAAAAATGCTCGAATACCTTCTTGATGATCCTGTGACTGTAGCAACAATGTTTGATGTAAATTTTCTATTTGAATACTTTCGACTAACTGTGGGTGGACTAACTGATTGACGATTGTTTTGGAATACTGCTGGCTTAGCGGACTACCATTTACCAAATATTCCGAAAATTCTATAGCTGCCTCTACTACAGGTTCGCTAACGACGCGATTAATAATATCCCTTTTAAACAAGTCTTCTGCTCGCAAAACGGGTGCAAACGCAATCCATTCTTTCAATAAATTAATAGGTACTCGTTCCCCAAGTAGTCTAAACAATCCTAAATCTGGGACAAGACCCACTTTCGAAAAACTTAATGTAAACTTCGCGTGTTGATCCGCAATGATGAAATCCGATGCCAAGGCTAAACTAAACCCAGCCCCTGCTGCATAGCCATGTACAGCTGCAACTACATACTTTGGAATCGTTCGTAATTTCACCGTTATCTCTGTAACTTCTTTCATCCAGTTAAGTGTTTCGTTGCTCGTAGCCAGTTGTGACATCATTTCCAGGTCACCTCCTGCACAAAACGAAGAGCCGTTCGCACTTAATATGATTACTTTTGCCTCATGATCCGTCGCGGCGAGATCAAGTGCTTGATGAAAATCTTTAATTAACTGTCGCGAAAACGTATTTAGTTTCTCTGGCCGATTCAGTCGAATATGCGCAATCCCATCTTGGACGTGATAATCAATCGTTTCCATGGTAGCCCCCTATGCTTCCCGAAGTAAGTTCTTCAACACTTTTCCACTGGCATTTCGAGGCAGACTCTCAGTAAACATGACTTCTACTGGCAATTTATAATTGGCAAGTTGTTTTGAACAGAAGGTGATGACATCTTGTTCACTGAGCTGTTTTCCTTCTTTTAGGACCGCGAAAGCTTTTGGTACTTCCCCAAGAACTTGATGCGGTACCCCCACAACTGCCGCCTCCAAAAGTTCAGGAATTTGATACAGCACTTCTTCCACTTCAACTGGGTACACATTTTCTCCACCACGGATAATCATGTCTTTTTTACGGTCCACGATATAAAGTAAACCATCTTCATCAAAACGACCTAGATCTCCGCTGTACATCCATCCGTTACGAAGTGCCAGTCTTGTCGCCTCTTCATTTTTCAAATAACCTTTCATGACTTGAGGACCTTTCACTACGATTTCACCAACTTGCCCTACTGGAAGTGGATCTCCAAATTCATCCACTACTTGTACTTGTGTCATCGGTAATGGTTCACCCACTGAACCTACTTTCTCAAGTGCATGGTGGTCTTTTAGTGAGGTTGCAGCTGGAGAATTTTCTGTCTGGCCGTATAGGTTTTGAACTTTCACATCAGGATAAAGCTCTTTCACTTTCCGAACTAGTTCATAAGGCATCGGTGCGGCTCCATATGTAAATAGTCGAAGATGTGGTAATTCTAACCCTGCCATTTTAGGCGTATTTAATAGAATGCTATACATCGCTGGAACGCCAAAGAATATCGTGATTTCTTCTTGTACCATCGTATTTAGTGTTTGTTCTGGCGAGAAGGCCTCTTCGATTACCATCGTTCCGCCTGCGTAAATAACAGGAATGCTAAAAACATGACAGGCTGCACAATGGAATAAAGGAGTGACGACTTGCATTCGATCTGAAGAGGTCAGACTCATCGATTCTCCCCAAATTTGGGCAGTAGCTCGAACAGCACCAGCTGATAGCATGACGCCTTTTGGTTTTCCTGTTGTTCCCGACGTGTAAAATACAACCGTTGTTGTATCATCTTTCACTTCAACTTCATTAAATTTGATGGATGCATCACTTAAGACCTCTGCTAAACTATCGTCACCACCAACTTGGAGATAATCTTGGAAATTCTCAAAGGTGTCTTGTATTTCACTCAATAATGGGTTGAAACTAACATCATAAATCAGGAATTTCGCTTCAGAATGCGTGAAAATATAATTCACTTCAGTTGCCGTTAATTTGGTGTTTACTGGCATGATGCTAAATCCACCAATTTGGCAAGCGTAATAGCATACTAAAAAGTAATCCGAATTAGGTAAATAAACGGCGATGATATCTTCTTGTTGATAGCCTTTTGCATGTAAATAACCCGCAAGTCTTTTTGCTTGTTCATAAAACTCTGAATAACTTGTTTCGCGGCCTTTGAATGAAGTGATAATATGGTCTGGCTGTTGTTGCGCATGAGCTGCTAATTTTTCAGTTACGTACATCTCCCAAAACCCCTTTGTATTGAAATGATGGTACTTACTTAACGACCTTCAACAAATAATCAGCATAAATCTCTTGAATCTCTTCTATTGACTTGCCGCCTTCTGGGCTATACCACTGTTGAATCCAGTTCATCGATCCCAACAAAATCATGCGTGCAATTTTCGGTTCCTTTATGGTGAATTCCTCATGAGTGATTCCTTCTCGAATCACGCGGTCAAACATTCCCGCATATTCATGACGTTTCACCAAGATCGGATTTAATTGTTCTGTAGAAAATGTTTGATCCGGCTTGATGATCATATTAAACGTCTCTTTTTCTTCAATTGCATATTGAATATGTGTTGCAATCATTTTTCGTAACTTTTCTTCGTAAGTGATGCATTCATTGAAATGCCCTGCTAGTTCTTCAGTGGCTTGTGATAACACCATTTCATGACACTGGAAGACTAAATCTTCTTTATTTTTAAAGTAGTAGTAAAGCGAGCCTTTTGTCATCAAAAGTTCCCCAGCAATTTCTTCCATCGTTGCCCCCCGGTAGCCCTTGCGGTTCACAATCTTTACAGCGGATAAAATGATTTCTTCTTTTTTCTTCAATAGTTTTTTCTCCGAGAGCTTCACTTAACTCCCTCCTTTTGACCGACCCTATAAATCGAGTTTCTTGGCGATGATTGTCTTCATGATTTCTGTAGATCCAGCATAAATACTTGCCACTGGAATATCACGATATCTTCTAGCAATCTCGTATTCTTCCATATAGCCATATCCACCATGAAGCTGTAAACATTCAGCGGCTACGCGTTTCGCCATTTCACTGACCCACCATTTGGCCATCGACACTTCTTTTACAATTTCCTCTTCCGTTAAATGACGTGCAGTTAAGTGATTAATATATGTTCGACCTATGTCAATTTCGGTAGCCATTTCGGCAATTTTAAATTGTGTATTTTGAAACTTACTAATTGATTGACCAAATGCTTTTCTTTTCTTCACATACTCCATCGTAATCCGGAGCATTTCTTCGGCTTCGATTTGGCACTGGATTGCCACAATCAAACGTTCTTGTTGTAGATTTTGCATTAAGTAATAAAACCCTTTTCCTTCTTCTCCTAGTAAATTACCAACTGGAACCTTCGCATCTTCAAAAATCAATTCGCCAGTGTCCCCACTATGAATGCCGATTTTATCAAGTTTTTTACCACGCGAGAATCCTTCCGTTCCTTTCTCTACTACGAGTAGACTCATCCCTCTGTGTGCAGGATTTGCTTGTGGATCTGTTTTGCAAACAACCACTGCTAAATCAGCCGTTAGACCATTGGTAATAAAGGTCTTTTCACCGTTTAAAATATAATAATCTCCTTCACGTCGGGCGGTCGTTTTGACACCTGCTAAATCCGAGCCAGCACCTGGTTCAGTCATGCCAATTGCTGTGATTAAATCTCCGCTAATACAACCAGGCAACCATTTTTGCTTTTGTTCTTCCGTTCCAAACATCGAAATGTAAGGGCTTACAATATCTGAGTGCAAACACATTCCACTAGCAAGTCCTTGTCCAACACGTTCTAATTCTTCAATTAAAATCATCGAATAGGAAAAATCGAGCCCCAATCCACCATACGCTTCCTCCACCCATGGACATAGAAACCCGTTTTGTCCCATTTTGTGCCAAAAATCCCTAGGAATCTCTCGATCTAATTCCCATTGATTAAAATATGGATACGCTTCTTTATCTAACATTTTTCGTAAAGACTTGCGAAACAAATCATGTTCTTCTGTTATAAAAGCCGCTTTCATACAAGACACCTCTTTTCTTAAACCTCGTTTAGTTATCTGAAAATTCTTTCTCTACTATTCAGTATAAATAGACTTTATAAAAAGTAAATACATTTTTTAAACAAAGTTTAAATTTTGAATAAATAATTTGATATGTAATGATATGCAGTCAATCTGTTAAATACCCCACTTTATTTCGTTTGATTTTTGAACGTGTTAGTAAGATAAGCAGAAAAAAGTAGTAGAACTAGGTGTAAATTCTTAATCAAAGCTACAAAAAATAGCACTTTCCATTAAAATAAATGGAAAATGCTATTAATAATGTGTAATCTAGAAACCTAGTAAATATCAATATTCGTTATTTGATAAAATCCATACTCATCAATGACAATGAAATAGTCTTTGTAGCGTTCATACGTATACCATGTACCAGATGCATCCATGAAATCGAATACTTCAAAAGTACTGACCACTGCATAATCAGATTCAATCATTACATTTGTGACTTCATTGGAAATGAAATCGAAAAACAGTCCTTGACCCGTAATTTCATCAAAGTAGTCCTTCATTTCCCAGTAGACGGGGCTATCGTACAAGATCATATTTTCAATGTAATAATAGTCTTCATATAAGAGGGCCGCTTCATAGCTATCCCTGAAATAAAGAATAAAATCGGTCAGACCCACTTCTTCAAAGTAGTAGCCCTCCTCATATTCTTCGTAGGTCTCTGCATCCTCGGAAACATCATAAGCAACATCCTCATAAAAAGAAAACACACTTGCCACTTCAATAGCGTCCATCGGTGAAGTAGACCATGAGCGCAACAAACTTTCCATTGTATACATTGGAATAGAAAAACCAATTGATTGATCTGCATTCAATATTATAGAATTAATTCCAATTACTTTCCCGGTTTCTGCATCTAGGAGAGGGCCACCACTGCTACCTGGAGAAATTTGCGCATCAATTTGGTAAAGGTTTTCGTATTGGAAGTCCGACTCAAAAGATCGATCCAAACCCGTTAAATAACCGATTGAAGCCGAATTTTCTAACCCTTGAGGACTACCCAAAGCAATTACTTCTGTACCAATGGCCGTCTCACTTAAAGCTAACTCTAGCGGTTCCATGCCAGCAAAATCATCCACTTGAATCAACGCCACATCATACTGATCGGATATGCCAATCACTCGTCCTGTCGTTTGCTGACCATCCAAATTGCGTACTATCACTTCTGTAAATCCCGCAACAACATGAGCATTCGTGATGACCGTACCTTTCTCTTCAAACAAAAAACCAGATCCCAGCCCAGTATCTGTAAAAATCGTATACACTCTAGACTGAGATTCTTTAATAATTTGCGTCTTATCCTTTATCTCTTCATTGACGACTGGTTGAGCTGCTTCTTCTGGCTTCTCTTTCACGATGGGTACAGGTTCTTTTTGAATAATCGTTTCGACCTTAACAATTTTTTCAGACGGATTAAGTGCAATTGATAGTCCAAATCCAATGCCCCCTATAGCTAAAATGGAGGTGACGATCGCGATTACTACTAAAAGAGTTGGTTTCTTTATTTTTACATGCTTCTCTTTTATAAGAGTGCCACATTCTGAACAAAACATTGAGTCTGGCTCATTTTCCAACCCGCAATGTAAACAAATCACAACGTCTCTCCTTCCGAATATTCCATGATCCTATACCCTACAATATTCATAGGTAAATAGACATATTCGGGTAACTGTCGACATATTGGTATATAGAGAGACATTTTTTTCATGGAATAAGTAACAACTATTAAGATATTGGCGAATTTAAAGAAGATTGCTGATAGCTGGGGCGAGAAGACAAGCCATAATTTGTCCGTTTACCGCTGCGCTCTGTAAAGAACTGAGTGGGATTTGATTTCTACCCGTTCCTAACCCATTTCTACCCTTTCACCCAATTTCCCCCATAAAAACAACCTTTAAATGAATGGAAATAGTCTATGAAATAAAAAAGATGCAGCTGAAAAATCCTCAGCCACACCTGGATTAAGCTTGTGTAAAATTGTGTTCAACTACTCTAAATATCTGTAGGATTCACCGATGGGTTACTAGATAAGATCCCCATATCTTGAATATGCTTTTTGGCGGCTGTATCCCCTAATGCATAAATCACTGCATAAATCATTCTCATCGATTTATCATATTTCTTATTGACCGGATCGTCAAAATATTCGAATGTCGGAATATGCGCTCGGATATACGATTCAGTATCCACGTCATGGTTTTTTTCAAAAAGACGTTTCAGTACATCCACTTCTTGTCTCGTGGCATAGATGACAAAACTTGGACTTTCCAACGGTTCTGGCATTACGGTTTCATTCGTCATATCGACATAATACGTAGACTTTTCTTGAATCATATGCTCATCTCCCTGCATGATTTATAGATGATTTACCCGTAAACAACTAGATAAAACATAGCGAAACAAGATATCGAACTCAAAAAGTCCCCGAAGGCATGTCGTGCATATGCCTTCGAGGACTTTTCAAAATTAAACCTTTTGTTCAACTTTACAAATCATTGTGCCGTGCTGTTTAAGGTTCGTATGCCAAGAGAAAGCTTTCTCCAGAATATGAGGAGTTTGACCACCACGAGTTAACGCTTCTTGGTAATACGCCCATAACTGCTCACGATACATCGGGTGAGCACAGTTTTCGATAATTAATGGTACACGTTCGCGTGGAGCAAGCCCACGTAAATCAGCATACCCTTGCTCGGTTACAACAATATCCACGTCATGTTCAGTATGATCAATATGTGAAGCGAATGGCACAATACTCGAAATCTTGCCGTCTTTCGCAATCGATTTCGTTACAAAGATAGAAAGACGTGCGTTGCGCGCAAAGTCTCCCGAGCCACCAATCCCATTCATCATTTTCGTTCCAGACACATGAGTCGAGTTAACATTTCCATAAATGTCGAACTCAAGAGCTGTATTAATCGAGATCAGACCGAGGCGTCGGATAATTTCTGGATGGTTCGAAATTTCTTGCGGACGCATAATCAATTTGTCACGATACTTCTCGAAATCTCCAAACACCTGCGACATCTTTTCTTCTGATAAAGTGATTGAACAACATGAAGCTGATTTCACTTTTCCAGCATCAATCAAATCAAAAACCGCATCCTGTAACACTTCTGAATATACATCCAAGTCCGTGAACTCCGAATCAATCATTCCGTGCAATACAGCATTTGCCACAGAACCAATACCTGATTGGAGTGGAGCCAACTTGTCCGTCAGACGTCCCACGCGGATTTCTTCTCTCAAGAAATCTAGTAAATGCCCTGCCATCAGCTGTGTATCCGCATCTGGAGCGACAATCGTAGACGGCGAGTCGAGTTGATTAGTAAAAACAATACCTCGAATCTTTTCTGGGTTAATTCGAATTCCAGTTGTTCCAATACGGTCATCCGGATGCATCATTGGAATCGGTTGGCGATCACCTTGCTTGCCAGTATCATAAATATCATGAAGTCCCTCAAGCATTTCGGATTGTGCCATATTAATTTCCACAATGACATTCTTCGCATGTTCCGCAAAAATAGATGAATTCCCTACTGACGTAGATGGAATAATCATCCCATCTTCCGATATTGAAACCGCTTCCAAAACGGCAAAGTCAATAGGGCCGATTACTTCGGAACGAACAAGTTCAGCCGTATGAGACAAATGTTGATCCACAAACAACATGTCCCCGTTATTTATTTTCCCTCGCATAACAGGATCTGCTTGAAACGGCAATCGCTTACCCACAATACCTGCTTCCGCAAAAGCCGTGTCAATATCTGACCCTAAAGAGGCCCCTGTAAAAATGTTCACCTTAAATGTCTCAGTTTCCGCTCGTTTCACAAGTGCAAATGGAACCGCTTTCGCATCACCCGCACGCGTAAAGCCACTTAACCCAAGCGTCATACCGTCTGTAATCCATGAAGCAGCTTCTTCTGGTGTCACCACACGCCCCTTAAGAACTGTGTGTTTAATACGTTGTAATTTAGTTTCCATAGTATAATCCATAGTAAAACCTCGTCTTCATTACTTTTTAAATAATTCTAACAAGTAATGACATAATTTAGACAATTTATGTAGAAATCAGGTATTTATCGTACGAATTAGAATTCCACGCGTCTAAAGCAGCACATTAGAAATCCAGCAATTTACGGAAATAGCTCGCATAGGACTGGCTTACCGGAATTTTCACGCCATCATCCATCAACAGCAAGAATGTGGAATGCGTATCCGGATAAACTTCGCTAATATGATGGACATTCACAATGAACGAGCGATGGCATCGGACAAACAAATCATGCGGTAAAACAAACTCAAACTCCTGTAAAGACTTTCGGTGTGTTCCTGAAACCCCATTGGCCACAACATGCGTTTTACGCCCCCGCACTTCCATATACTTCACTTCAGCAAACGGCACCGGCTTCCACCCATCCTGTGTCTTCACCGTCACTACGGACTTACCTTCAGTAAATGCTGGATAAATAGCCGTCACACTTCCTACAACCTCTCCATCACGATGAAACGGAACCGCCATCCCATGATACGCAACACCAAACACTTGGCGATCAATAAACTCCGAAACCTTTTGTCCACTCGTAAGGGCCTTGTAAGCAAGCGAACCCGCCTTCACCAAATCACCCGTTTTTATCTTCAAATCCACTCGCACACTCGGACGAAAATAAACATACTGTGTTCCATCTGAAACCGCAATCGAGATTTCATCTGAAAACAGCTCCCCTATCACATCCAACATCTCATGATCTTGAAATTCCTCCATCATGTTAAAGCACCTCTCATTAACCAACTTTTAAACTCTATCCCTCTATTATAACGGTCCTTCCTCGTGAAAGGAAAATACACGTAGGAACCACCAAAAACAAACTTAGGAAACCCTACCATAAAAAAGAGTAAAACGACTATCTTTTATCACCCATTAATATAAATATCCCTTTTTAATAGATTCGCCTATCTATTATTCACACCAGTACATATATTACTAAATCTTGAAAAAAAGGAGGTGAAAAAATATATGAAAAATAGTAATGAAGAATGGAAACATTCTGTACACAAAAAATATGTTTATAAAAATTGTGAATCTACCACAAATGATGAACAGGAAGATTGTGACTATGCTGACAATAAAAGTGATTCATGCCCTTGTAACGAACACCCATGTATATGTTGTAAGGGACCCAAAGGAGATCCAGGTCCAAGAGGACCAAGAGGATTTGAAGGTCTAATGGGTGAAACTGGATCTACTGGACCTCGAGGACCGATTGGACTTACGGGAACTACTGGGGCTACTGGACCTCAAGGACCGATTGGACTTACTGGAGCTACTGGACCTCAGGGACCAATTGGACTTACTGGCGCTACTGGATCTCAAGGACCTATTGGACTTACGGGAGCTACTGGACCTCAAGGACCAATAGGACTTACTGGAGCTACCGGTGCTACGGGTGCTACTGGAGCTGAAGGACCTCAAGGACCGATTGGACTTACTGGAGCTACTGGCGCTACTGGTGCTGAAGGACCTCAAGGACCAATTGGACTTACTGGAGCTACCGGTGCTACTGGAGCTGAAGGACCTCAAGGACCAATTGGACTTACTGGAGCCACTGGCGCTACTGGTGCTGAAGGACCTCAAGGACCAATTGGACTTACTGGTGCT
>Ga0209013_10004373_pt1 | contig 12402 bp, 7 predicted proteins | sample Cruoilmetagenom2_FD_187291 | JGI IMG/M metagenome (GOLD analysis project Ga0209013, IMG submission 187291) | Oil polluted marine microbial communities from Coal Oil Point, Santa Barbara, California, USA - Sample 2 (SPAdes) (version 2) | ecosystem: Environmental > Aquatic > Marine > Oil seeps ...
GCGCTACATGGCCGTGATCCTGGGCGGCGCCATGGCCGGTTTCGCCGGCGCTTATTTCACGCTCGGTTCGGTGGGCCGCTTCGATGAAGTCATGACCGCGGGGCGCGGTTTCATCAGCCTGGCAGCCATGATCTTCGGCAACTGGATGCCCTTCGGCTCTTTCGCTGCCGGATTGTTGTTCGGCTTCTCAGACGCCCTGGCTACTAAGCTGGCCATCCTGGATGTCCGGATTTCTTCAGAGTTCCTGTTGATGCTGCCCTACATCGCCACCATGGTCGCACTGGCCGGCGTGGTCGGGCGCGGCCAGATGCCCGCCGCCGACGGTATACCGTACGAGAAAGAATCAACGGATTAGTGCTCTATCAAGCATGACCGTATTATTTGATAATCCGGTAACATGCTGCTTGACAAAGCTGCTTAATTAAGCTTAAAGTGTTCCGTGAACAATCTATCAACCTAAACAATGATGTTTAACGGAACACTAGATTAATTGTGTGGTACGTCAACCAGCCCCTTTCTAAGCCCCTGGAAGGGGCTGGTAACTTTTAACTAGGCGTTATGGTTGAGCAACCTGCGCATGTATCCGTCTCCGTCTGGGCTTCAACGCCTGGGGTTATCTTGCCCACCCCGGCGATGAAGAATTAAGGCATGGGTATTCATTCTTCTTGCAACGTTTTTTCAGCTGCCAGGTCTTGGAACTCTTTGACATGATTACTCTCCAATGAGTAATGTATCAGTTTAATAAACTCAAACCGGTTATTCTTTGTTGGATTATAATTCTCGCATGCCCGGAACCAAAACCATCGAAGTCCCCATCCATGGCATGGACTGCGCCGAGTGCACCATGCACGTGCAGCATGCCATCGCCGAACTGCCTGGTGTCGAGTCGGTAGACGTTTTACTGGTGTCGGAAAAGGCCGTAGTGAGGCTTGACCCGGCTCGAGTGGATATGGATCATATTCGCCGGGCGGTCGACGGCGCCGGATATGCAGTGCCTGAGGAGGCAGAAGAAGATGGTACGCCTGGGGCTGATTTCACGCGCCCAATTTTGACTTTGCTGGGCGTGCTCTTCGGCGTCGTGCTCTTCGTGGTAGTTGCCGGGGAGTGGTTGGGGCTCTTTGAAGCGGTTACCGAGCAGGTGCCCTGGTACGTAGGCCTGGCGATCGTGATCGTGATTGGCTATCCGGTCTTTCGCAACGTCATCCGTGCAACGCTGAAGGGGCAGGTGATCGCCCACACCTTGATGAGCCTGGGTGTGCTGGCGGCGCTGGTGATCGGTCAGTGGGTCACGGCGGCGGTGGTGGCGTTTTTTATGCGTGTAGGTGATTACACGGAACGCTTTACCACCGAACGTGCCCGTCGTGCGGTCAAGGACATGACCGCCATGGCGCCTCAGACTGCTCGCGTAGAACGTGGCGACCAGGAAATCGAGCTGCCCGTTGAGCAGGTCCAGATAGGTGAGCGGGTGGTTGTGCGACCGGGGGAAGTCGTTCCGGTGGACGGTGAAGTGATTGCCGGGCATGCGTTTGTTGACCAGGCGACGATTACGGGCGAGTCAATGCCTGTTGAGTGCGGTCCGGGCTCCCAGGTATACGCAGCCACCATCGCGCACCAGGGAAGCCTGCGTATCAAGGTCACGCAGGTGGGAAGAGATACCACTTTTGGCAGGGTGATCAAGCTGGTCGAAGAGGCCGAAGCGCACCGCGCAGATGTACAGCGCGTGGCGGATAAATTTTCTGCCTATTATCTACCGGTCGTGGCGGGAGTGGCTGCGCTGACGTTCTTTTTGCGCCGTGACGCGATGGCAACGGCGGCCGTTCTGGTGGTCGCCTGCTCGTGTGCCTTCGCCCTGGCGACGCCCATCGCTATGCTGGCTTCCATTGGAGCTGGCGCCAAGCGCGGTCTGATGATCAAGGGGGGCAAATATATTGAATTACTGGCCAAAGCGGATGTGCTGCTGATCGATAAGACCGGTACGCTGACCCTGGGAAAGCCAGAGATCACGGACATTTACGATTTCAAAACCCTGAGAGGGTCTATGATTGGTATTAATAATCAATCCGAGCTCCACGAACCGGCTTCTGAAATCCTTCGCCTCGCTGCCTCCGCGGAGAAGTACTCCGAACATCCCCTGGCCGGAGCCGTGCGTGAGGCTGCGCGCAGTCAGGACCTGGAATTGGGTGAACCGCACGACTTCCAGGCGCTTCCCAGCGTGGGCGTGAGCGCCATCATCGGGGACCAACGCGTCCAGGTTGGCAGCCGTCGCACCCTCGCAAACGAAAACGTAGGGCAAGTTGCCTACTTGCCCAGAGCTGCCAATTTGCTTACCGAACTCGAATCCCAGGGTAAAACCCTGCTCTTCGTAACTATCGACGGTCAGCGGACCGGCCTTCTCGCTGCCAGCGATACGCTGCGCCCTGAAGTGCCGGCGGCTATACAGGAGCTCCGCGAACTGGGCATCCAGCACATCGAACTGCTCACCGGTGACAATCACCGCACTGCCGCAGCACTGGCTGAGAATCTTGCCGTCGATTTCCGCGCCGAGCTGCTGCCGGAGGATAAAATCCGCATCGTGAAGGAATATCAGTCCGTGGGGCACACGGTTGTGATGGTGGGTGATGGGGTAAACGACGCACCTGCCCTGGCGCAGGCGGACGTGGGTATCGCCATGGGCGCCGCAGGGAGTGACGTTGCCGTGGAGGCTTCGCACGTTGCCCTGATGCGCGAGGATTGGAACCTGGTCCCCGATTCGATCAGGATATCACGACGTACCATGGGGGTGGTGAAGACCAACATCGGCTTTACGGCAGCTTACAACCTTGTGGGGCTATCTCTGGCGGCATTCGGAATTCTGTCGCCCATCCTGGCCGCGGCGGCTCAATCGATCCCTGATCTGGGTATTCTGGCGAATTCGTCGCGCTTGCTACGGCAGAAGTGAAGTAATGGAATGCAAATGCCGCAAGTGGCTCAAGGGTCTTGAGCTTCATTGATTTTCAACTCTGGGGGTTAGGGATTTTTGGACAGAACATGTATTATCGGCAGATAGATAACTTCACCGGTTGTGAAATTGAAAGCTCTCCAGGCGTCGATACGACCCCAGCCGTAGGTGTTGTTTGGTACCTGGGAGCCGGATATATCTCCGCAGGATTGGCTCGTGGTGCGCGGTTGGGCGGATTGCCGGATGATGTACTCGATGGTATCCACCTGGCCGTGCAAATCTGGGTCCGCTGAGATCAGCAAAGCGACCAAACCGGCTACATGGGGGGAAGCCATGCTGGTGCCGCTAAGTGTGCCGTAACCACCACCCCGGGTGCTGGAAAGGATCGATACCCCAGGAGCGGATATCTCCGGTTTCAGACGACCACTGCCATCTATGGTCACAGGGCCACGGCTGCTGAAACTGGCGATGTTGTCGCTGCTGTCGGTGGCGCCAACCGTGAACGAGGCGTCGTAAATGGCAGCGGGTGTGTTCACGGTGCTGCAGCTCGAGCCGCCGTTGCCCGCGGAGTGAACGGTTACTATGCCCGCCGCGCGCAGGTTTTCAACGATGGTCAGCATTACGTTTGGATCCTCACAGCCCGCCTCATCGGGTGGGCAGCTCCAAGAGTTGTTGATCACGTCGGGGGCCAGTTCGGGGCGCGGATTTTCATCGTTCGCATCGGTGGGCGCCAGGAACCATTGGTAGCATTCGCTGTACGATGCCGAGCTGCCAACACCGCCGTTCATGTTGCGGCATCCGATCCAGCGTGCGCCCGGCGCCATGCCTATCTGGTGGCTGTCCCCGTCGTCCCCGACCATGGTCCCCATGGTGTGCGTACCGTGACCGTGGTCATCGCAAGGTTCCGGTGAATCGAAGCCGCAAACGCCCTCACTTTCGTGGATGGCGTCGTGCCAATGGTAGTTGTGGTCGTCCGTCTCCCCGTCCCAGCCGCGATATTGGGATTTCAATGCAGGGTGGTCCCAATCGTAACCGGTGTCCTGCCCGCCGATCACCACCCCCCTTCCGGTGAAGCCGATTTCCCAGACGCGTGGTGCGTCCACTAGCTGGATGTTCCATTCAACTGTCTCAGGCGCTTCAACCCCCAACCGGACTCCTGGCTCTGCTCCTGCATCCGAGCCTGGGGTCGGCACCTCAACCCTGACGGTTGGGTTGGCGTAAATGTAAGCCACATCGGGACGTGCGGCAATGCGCCGGATGATGTCCAGGTCAGCGCGCACCCAGAGCATGTTGGTGATCCAGTATGGACGAAAGTCCACACCCGCCGCCATCAACGTCTTGATGAGAGGTGGCTGGGTCTGGTCGGCGATGCGGGTCAATTTTTCGAAGACGTATTGACCTTTCTCTTTTTTGGTAAGAAAACCGGCCGCCTTGTTCAGATTGGCCTGCTGCGTGAGGTAGACCAGGAACTCCGTCTCTCCGTTTTTTGCGCTGGACAATACCCATGGATCAACCCTGGTCTGCCAGGAAGGTGGCGCGGCCGAGGATAATCCAGGCGCGCAGAGGATAACCAATAATACGATCGTGATGAAAATCTTTTTTCGCAGGTGCATGAAATGTTATAGTTTTACGAGCAGTTTAATTTCCGGCCAGATGAAGGGTAGGATTACGATCATCCCTACACCCAGGGCGGCGATAGCCAGCGGAAGCCCCGGTAAGGGTAGATACAAAAGTGTGGAGACAACCAGGGCGCTCATTGCAGTCCCGAAAATCACACGCGGCAATGTTTTGCCAATTCTGAGCACGCCCGAATAGCGGCGGTTGAGCAAGACCAGCAGAAGTATAGCTTCACCCGTGAAGGCGATCGCATTTGCCAGGGCGATGCCCACCACGTCCAGGAAGGAAGATAGCACTACGGCAAGCAGGGTAAACGTGACGGCCATTAAGAATGATGCCCACAGTGGAGTTCGCGCATCCTGCTGTGCGTAGAAGGAGCGTGCACCCAGCTCGAGAAGCGCGTGTCCGGCCAGGCCGAGTAAAAAGGCGCGTGCTGTCCAGATGACCATCTCGGTCCCGGCTGCTTCGAAGTTCAACAGCTCCACTACCGGTGGAAGAACGATCGCCAGCAGCACCGCGCTGGGTATGGTGAGTGCCAGGAGCACCCGCAGGCTGTGGTTGATGGAGCGGCGGAATGCGCTTAGATCGCGGCGAGTGATATACTCGGAGATAGTCGGCAGCAAGGCGGTGGCGATGGCTGTGCCGATCAAGGTTTCGGGCACCTGCATGAAGAGCCAGCCATATACCAGCGCTGTCACCGAGCCTTCATCGAGTCGCGAGGCGATGTTATCGGGGATGTAGATCAGCACCAGGTAGATAAAAAAAACCGTTCCAATGCGGGGACCCATTACGGACAGCACCTGCCGCACTCCCGGGTGGCGCAGATTGATGGCAGGAGTCCAGCGGAATTTGTAGCGGATCAATCCCGGGACCTGGATCGCCAGGAACAGGAAGGCGCCCAGGATGGTGCCGTATACCAGGCCGTAGACGCCGAGTCCGAACGATGGCAGCGTGACAGGACCGATGGTGTACCCTGTCTCGGGCGCCAGGATGATCACACCAAACAGTGTCCCCACATCGTACATGCTGCGCGCCAGCGCGGGTAAGAGGAAGTGCTGGTTGGCCTGCAGTCCGGCGATCACCAGGCCGGCGACCGAGAACAGCAGGGTGGCAATCAGGTTCAGGCGCATCAGGTTGACCACCAGGGCTTGCTGTTGGGCGTCGAACCCGGGAGCGATCCCCAGCCCGGATCCAACGAGCTGCCGGGAGAAGATCATGATCAGGAGTGAGAGCCCGATGGTGACCAGAAAACCCAGGTTCAGGATACGCGAGAACAGGTCCCACATTTCCTCTCTGCCGCGCTTTTCCAGGTGTTCTGTGAGCACGGGGATGAAAGCCACGGCCAGGGCACCCCCTGAGACCAGGGCAAAGATCAGGTCGGGCAGGTTGTTGGCCGCGTTGAAGACGTCCAGTTCTGCGGAGAGCCCAAACTGGCGCGCGATGATGACATTGCGCAGGAACCCCAGGCCTTTTTCCAGGGCGATAAAGACAGCGATGATGAGAGCAGAACGGGCGACGTGGGACATGCAGGTTTGTGATGATCGGTCAGTAAGTTTTAATCAGCAATCAGGCAGATTTGTTTGTGAATGACTGATCGTTGCATAAGTTACTAAACGTCTCTTGCGTTGTTTGATCGCTGATTGGGTTTAGCCTTCAATGCAAGGATCAGTAGCTAATAAGTAAACCTGGACTCAGATAAACAAGTATAGCACGAATGTGGGCAGCGGCTGATTTAAACATATATTGATGCACCAAATTCCAAAATTCCTTATCGTACTGTTTTCGTTATAATTGATTACTGATGGCTGATTGCTAAGAGCCTGACCATCGATTACCTTCTTGCATAATTGCCTTCTTACTTTCATTATGGTAGAATACAACGCACTCGGGAGGGACTCCCCTCCTGAACGAAGGAGGGATGGCCGAGTGGACTAAGGCGGCTGTCTTGAAAACAGCTGTGGGTTTCAACGCCCACCGGGGGTTCGAATCCCTCTCCCTCCGCCTGTAGATCGCAGATTGGCGAATCCTGAATTATTGGGTGTGAGCGACCTTCAATCTAAATTCACCAATCTAACATCTAAAATCTAATTTCTAATATCTGTTTTCTCCCATAGGGGAGGTGCCAGAGTGGCTGATTGGGGCCGCCTGCTAAGCGGTTGTAGGGGCAAAAACCTCTACCGCGGGTTCGAATCCCGCCCTCCCCGCCTGAGAGAGCGTCCGTTAATTCGGGCGCTTTTCGTGTTTTATTGAACGCATATGGCGTTGTACTACTACAATGGGTTGAGATATTAGAGGAAGATTGACATTGTTTAGCAAAATTCAATGAGAAACAATTTGACTGATGGAATACCTGGCTGATGGAAAAATTCGCGGACCAGGGTATTATCTAATGGGGGGACGGGGCATGGATCGTGAAACGGCGCCGGGGACGGCGCCTGGATCATGGGGAGCTGCATTAGTATCGTAAGGGCGGTCGTTGTAGATCAACCTGTATCCAATTTCTTTCCATTTGAAGATACAAACACCGAATTCCCCTGAGATTCAATACACCATGGATTTAATCAGTTTGTTCTGTTACCAGGTCAGGTTGAAGCTGAACAGCTGCCAATCATCATCCACTTTGACCATCTCGAGTTCCACAATCCCTTCGCGCCCATCCTGGTAGATCAGCTTGCCTTCTACCGTGGCGGTTTGGATCCCATCCTCATCGGTCGAGAGGTTGAAGGAAGTATAAGACCACTCGGATGGCTGGGCCTGGTTGTCCTCAACCATCGCTTTTAGATTTTCTGCCGACCCGACCTCCTGCTGCAGCGATGTATGAAAGAGAGCGTAAGCCCCTGCGTAGTCCCCGTCTTTGAGTGCGGTGAGGAATTCGTCACCGCTCGCATAGAACTCCTGGGCGTTTTCCACTACGGAGCATCCAAAAACCGAGAGCGCGAGCGCTAGGACTGCAAAGATGGTTAAGACAAAAAATATTTTCTTTTTGTACATGATCGTCCTCCTTAAACATTGTGAATAATTTGCTGTTCCACGTATGTGGATTAATCTCAACATGCGCCTGTGGATATTCAGATTTCAGGATCCCCTACCGGAGGGTTTGCGGTGTAACTATGGTAGATGTCTTCATAACGTTGGAGGTCTGGTTTTGAGCCAGGCGACACTTCCTGTATAGTGGAATAACTTCCACTATACAGGAGTGTATTATAGAATATGCAGCTACTGCATATTCTGAGTTCATTTCTCCCCTATCTGTTGCTGGATATGATAAATAATGGAGTGCTGTAATTAATTTTAGAGCAGTTTTATGAAGTGGTCAAGAAAGTGGGAGGGAAACCAGCTCTGTATCCAACAGGTTTGGTATGGTGAGATGCGGGGCGAGATCGTTTGGTAGGTAACGGTTTGCGGCGCCGGGGACGGCGCCTGGATCGTAAAGTAATGCCTGGAACGTAAAAGATGTACAGATGCCGGTCGAATGTGTTCTTTGTGTTCAGGTTGGTTTATGTATCAGGGTTAAAGACAATAACCTCGTACGTAAAATCACGCGGGCTGCCGTTTATGAGTACGTTGCTTATTGTGACCGTGTGGCTGGTGTCCGAAGCTGGGGGACGGCTGAAATTTACTTCGGGTTCCCAGACAAGCGTATTTTCACCGTATCCAATAACGATTGTTTGAGGATGCGTCGTGATGCTCACTCCCCCTGACAGCATAGAAACAGAGGCCGAGGAAAAATCTGCCTCATCGTACGAAAACGACCAGCGCGGGAAGACAACCTGGTAGGGTACGTACCCGGGTGGTGGCCAGGCAACGAACTCTTCGCGGGTTTCTGGCCTTGGTCCCCAAATATTGTCATCAAAAACCCACAAGGCGTTGGCCGCCTGATGACCGGACCCGGGAGGGATATCTCCAGTTCCCATAAATTGAGTTTGGGGAAAGAGAACCCAGCGTCTGTGGCCCGCGGCATAATTGCCAATCCCTGGATCTCTGACATAACCAGTAATGGCATCCCATCCAAAATAGCCATAGAAAAGGTTCGAATTTTGAGCCGCTTCGTCGCCCTCTTCAGTGAAACACTCCCATGTTGATGGCGGAGTATGATTTACTTCCCCGTTTACACTCATCATCAATGCGGCTTGCTGTGCTTTGCGGTTGTATACGTCAGAAAACGCTACATTGGCTGGGACCCCTGCCATCGCTCGGAAGTAGTTGATTCGCAAGCGAACCGCTTGCTTAAATTCCGGCGAGGTTGTTCCTGCGTTGCAGTTGTTAAAATTGCCGGTCCAATCTTCATAAGTCCCCGCAGATGCATAATATACGTTGTTGAAAAATCCCGCCGAGGAAATCCGGTCCTGTGTGTCGACTTTTAAGTCCATGAACTCTTTGTTGACCAGGGGCAGGTAGAGACGATTTGTAACGACGTTGTTGACCTCTTCCTGTGATTGAGGTGAGGGAGCGCCAGCGACCGCGTTCGGTGAACTGGCATACGCGTACACTACAGATAATGCCAGGCTCAATACGAGCGTTAAAGTGAAGAGCAAGAATTTATGCTGATTTTTCATCCCAATTTTCCTCCCCATCCAATAAGCTGATGGGCTAGAATGGTAGATTAAGTAGCGCAGAAAATGTCTAACATGTGTGGTTTCTTTCTCGTATAGAGCGCTGTGTATGCTTTACTGCCCTTAAGATGTCCATGGTAAATCTAATCGCCAGATGGAGCACGGGGATGTGTGCCAACTGCCTAGGGTGTTTTTTGGATCACTCCCAGGTAAACAGAAGCGGCCGTGTTTTTTAATCCGGAAACCCATTTCTCGCCCGGCGCTCTCCAGCCGCATGTTTCAAAAATAATCTGCGGTTGGTCCGGAAAAACAAACGGATCGAGGGAAGAGTTGACTTCAGCCGCCAGCCCGAGTGCGTCGGGAAACGGCAGATCGAAGTAGGTGCGCGTGAATTTGGATGGGATACGAGCTGAAGCGCTCAGGGTGAGTCCGCTGATGACGGTGTCGCCCTGGTAAATGATCACCTCTGCCCCAGCCAGGGCCTTTACATTTTTCAGAATGTCTTTCACAGTGTAAGCGGCCTGGTTGTAGCCGGTGCCTTCTAAAGCGTGACGGTAGGCCTGAGCCTCGCCGCCCACACCCGAGTGAATGGTAAGATAGATGGTTTCACCGTTATCTCCGCTTTTGGTCGTGTTGACACAGGCCTGGTGAATCCCGAAGTCACATTTCTGACCGGGGATGAATGAAATCACGATCGGTTTCCCGCCGTTCACCCGTTTATTCGATGGGATGATCTTGATCCGCACCCAGTCCGTGTGGTTGTTGAAATCGATCCCGTAGAAGTTGGCTGAAGTTTCTGCTGACGCATTTGCAGACTGCTCAGGTGAGGGAGGGGGAGGTTGGGTAGGCGTGGGCGAAGGATGGTAGGGTTCAAATGGGGTTGGAGTGGAAGATGGCAGGATGGGAAAGACTCCTTCACTCAGCGCGTCCCCGTAACCCGGCCCACCAGATGGAGGACGTTTCGTTGCCGTGGGGGTGGCTGTGGGTGAGGGCGTCGGAGTTGAAGTGTATGTCGGAGTCGGCGTAGGTGTGTACGTGGGGGTAAAATTGGGTGTTGGTGGTGGAGGCTCGGGATACTCCTTGACTGGTTGCACCCCAGCCCCACACCAATATGTGAGTTCCCCGGTGCGAGTGCACTGAGCTCCGACCGGGGGATTGGGAAGATTGGGGTTCAGGCAGTAACTCTTAATTTCCCAGCCGTCCGGGTGGCACACGATGAAACGCTGCCGGTCTCGCACACGCTCCGGGACCGGACCAACACCGAGGTCCATGCAGATGTACCAGTCATCGATGGGTTTAGCACTGGTTGTAAGGGATTGCAGGCGTGGGATAGCGAAGCTTTCAACTGGCTCTGGGGGAGCTGAGACAACGTTATAGACCAGGAAAATTGCGACGACAAGCGCAATTCCCAATGCCCCGCAAATGAAATATATTCGATATTCTTTAGGCATTGTGTCAGCGCTCTCCTATGATTGCTAACGAAGGAATTCTACAGACAGGCGAATATCTGCGATCTCTTATGTTGCAAGTTCCATACCTATTCTGACTGAAAAGGTCTTGAATGGCCGTTAGGTCAGGCAGCGGGAACGCAAAAACCCGCCGCGCGACGGGTTTTTGCATCCATCTCGATCTTTCTTTGATATTTTGGAGAGCTTTGTATGCTTTTACCAGTTAAATGAAGTCTTCATCCTGGGGGACGACCCTAAGTGGTATTCTTCGATGGCCTGCCTGACCCGTGCAATGCGATCACTGAATGGCGGGTGGGTGGAGAACATAAGCGCCATTGGATCCGTGGGTCCTTCACCCTCCTGCTGCATGCGTTCGAACAGGTCGATGATCTCAAGAGGGTGGTAGGTTGCTCTGGCCATGTAGACCGTGCCATGTTCGTCTGCGTCCAATTCGTTTTCACGCCCCCACCCGTTGATCACAATACTGGCTACTGCGTCTATGGCCAGCTGCGTACTGTTGTTTTGATAAATCGCATCAAGTTCGGGTGAGGCGGCGGTGATGGCGTCCAACGCAGCCTGGGTTGCGGCCAGGTTTTCGATCAGTTGGGCGCCGTGTCTGAGCGCGACGTGTGCGAGTTCGTGGCCGATTACCCCTGCCAACTCGTGGTCTTCTTCAACGAATTCGAGCATACCGCGCGTCACGTAAATGTATCCACCTGGTAGTGCGAAGGCGTTGATATCATCCGAATCGACCACCTTGAATGAATACGGCAGGTTCTGGCGAGGCGTATACGGCAGCAGCGCGTGCCCGATGCGTTCAACACGTTGAACCAGAGCAGGATCGCTGCTGATCGGGTTATCGTTCTCGAATTCAGCCGCCGCTTCGCGCCCGATTTCGATCTCCTCCTCGTCGGTCAGGTGTGGGAGTTTAATACCCAGACTGGGTACGCTCACAGGAACCAGGGTGGGGATCTCCAGGGGAAAATCGGTTGGGATACCGATGGGCAGGTCAGAGGGGAGCACATCCGGCAGCGCGGTTTCGATTGCCCCAGGCAGGGATGTGATGTCCAGTGTGCCAATGACGGTTTGGATGGGTGAAATGATCTCTTCAACATCGTCAAAGGGATTAATTTTATCCCAGATGAAATACGCTGCCGCTGAAATAATGATCAAACCGGCGATGGCTGCCAGGATGATCCACAGGACAGGCTGTTTTAATATTGGTGTGGATTGAGCTGCCCGAGGAGGGCTGAACAGATCCTGACCGCAGTTCATACAACGTTTTGCACCACTGCGGTTGTGCTGCCCGCAGTGAGGGCATACGATGGGCATAACCTGAGGTGATGGCTCGATAGGTTCGGGGACCGGCGCTTCCGCCGCTGCAACAGTGGGTTGAACAGGTGGGGGCGCCAGAGACCCTCCGCAGCTGGCGCAGAACCTGGCCTCCGGTCGGTTCTGATGTTGGCAATTCGGGCATACCTGATCATCCATTTTTATTTATTCCTTGGTTTGAAAACTGGCACCCTCAAGCATTGTAGAACCTTTACTGTGCCATCGGTCATTGGTTCTCCTATGGGCAGTTGGTTATGGTTATGTCGCTGTACGCAGGGCTGCGTGTCTTCTCGTTGCTTCCGCCTCTAGCCTGCAGGATGAACTGGTAGATAAACCAGGCTTCTTGATATGGCAGTGGACCGGTCATCGTATTGGCATTGAAGGTGAAGGTCCAGGTGTTCTCTCCCCGGACTTTCTGCATAATTTGACCGGAGTTCCAACCGATTGAGTTGCCGGTGGTTTTATCCTGGACGTTCCAGAAGATGAACATGATATGGTCGGTGATCGGGCCTTC
>Ga0209013_10004374_pt1 | contig 12401 bp, 12 predicted proteins | sample Cruoilmetagenom2_FD_187291 | JGI IMG/M metagenome (GOLD analysis project Ga0209013, IMG submission 187291) | Oil polluted marine microbial communities from Coal Oil Point, Santa Barbara, California, USA - Sample 2 (SPAdes) (version 2) | ecosystem: Environmental > Aquatic > Marine > Oil seeps ...
AGGCACTACTAATCTGGATGAAGATCGCATGGCAGTGTGGAATATGGGAGCGATTGCTAACAGTGGTCATCCAGAAGCTATGAATCTTTTCCGTAAAGTGATACTTGCCTCATCCTCAATTCCTGCAGTATTTCCACCTGTTTTCATCAATGTCGAAGTTAATGGTAAAACTTACGATGAAATGCATGTAGATGGAGGCATAAAAGCAGAAATATTTCTCACGGCTGCAACGGTTAATATTGCTGAAATTAGGAGGCAGTTGAGATTACAGGGGGCATCGGACACTAAAACTAAAATCTTTATTATCCGAAATGCTACAGTGAATCCTTCGTCCAGACCGATACCAAGAAACATAGTCCAAATATCAAAACAGGCGATAAAATCTCTTACTAAATCTCAAGCTATCAAGGATCTAATACACATCTACGATATTGCTCAGAAACAAGGATTCGATTACAACTGGGTCTCTCTACCTATTATAGAAAGTGCGACCATGGTGAATTTTAACACTGAAGAAATGCACCGTTTATACAAGGTCGGCTATGAGATGGGTTTCAAGGGTAATACTTGGCATAAAGAACCGCCGAGCATTCGTGTACATTGAAAACACGGATGCAATTAGCTTTCGTACTCCATTGAATCCTGCTTTCTTGTATTATCAATCAGTATCATTTAGATCCATGTTAACCAGCTGGCATGCACAGAATAAATAACACAGTGATGTTAATATTTTCATGATGAGTACACTAGCCTGGATTATTAGCAGCAGTCTCCTGATGAGCGCTATAGCGCTGGTCGGCAGTGTCACTCTGATCTTAAAAGAATCCACCCTTCAGCGGATCATCCTGCCACTGGTCGCCTTTTCGGCCGGATCTCTGATTGGAGGTGCCTTCTTTCATATGATTCCTGCGGGTCTCTCTCAGTATGGGATCAATAATGCATTCTTTGTCTGGATCATTGCCGGCTTTAGCGTCTTTTTTGCCCTGGAACAGCTGCTCCATTGGCATCACTGTCATCGTGCCTCTGCAAGTTGCAAACAGCCTCTTACATACCTGATCCTTATTGGCGATGGTCTGCACAACTTTATCGGGGGGCTTGCGATAGCTGGCACGTTTGTGGTGGATATTCGGCTTGGCATCATGGCCTGGTTGGCCGCTGCAGCACATGAAATACCCCAGGAACTCGGTGATTTTGGTGTCCTGGTTCATGGTGGCTGGGATAAACGCAAGGCATTACTATTCAATGTGTTGTCGGCACTTACCTTTTTGGCAGGCGGTTTGCTTGCCTATGCTGTCTCCTTCAATATGGATGTTTCCTTCCTGATACCTTTTGCGGCAGGTAACTTTCTGTATATCGGCGCTTCCGATCTGGTTCCCGAGATCAGGAAGCATAAGGATCTTGGAGTCAACATCACAAACTTCATCTCCTTTCTTTTCGGTGTTTCGCTGATGTTGCTTATCAAGATCGTGCTTGGATCGTAAACGACAGCGAAAGAAAATCTGGGCGAGTTCCTGATGCTTGGCTGGTGGTAAATATGATTACATTTGGTCCCGTTCCCTCACGTCGTCTCGGCCGGAGCCTTGGGATAAACAACATTCCTCCCAAGTCCTGCTCCTATTCATGCCTTTACTGCCAGGTGGGGCCTACACATCAAACAGAAATCACCCTCCGACGTTTTTATACTCCTGAAGCTATCAAACAGGCCGTTATACAGCAGGTGGAATCGGTAAGCAGTGCTGGTGAGCAAATAGACTATTTAACCTTTGTACCGGATGGTGAGCCGACACTGGACAGTGATCTCGGAGAGACCATTGAGCTGTTACGCCCACTGGGTTACAAAATAGCGGTCATATCCAATGCTTCTTTGGTGTGGAAAACAGAAGTTCAGAATGCACTGCACAAGGCAGACTGGGTTTCCCTGAAAGTTGATGCAACCAATGATCCGATATGGAGACATATCAACAGGCCACAGAAGAATCTGCAACTGGATAGGATACTGGACGGAATTAAAACTTTTGCTAACGACTATCAGGGCACATTGGCAACAGAGACAATGCTCGTAAAGGGTATCAATGACAGTGTGACTTCTGTCACTTCTGTTGCCGACTATCTCGAGCAAGTGGTGCCAGCTATAGCTTACCTGGCAGTGCCTACACGGCCGCCATCTGAGATGAGGATAGTCCCGCCCGCGGAACAAGTAATTAATCGGGCATTCCAGATACTCAGTGATAGGCTCCCACGGGTAGAGCTTCTGATTGGATATGAAGGCAATGCCTTCGCTTCTACGGGCAATGCGGAGAAGGATCTGCTCAGTATTACAGCGGTACATCCCATGCGCAAGGAAGCGGTGAAAGCCTATTTGGCCAAGACTGAGGAAGACTGGAAACTGGTTCTGCGTCTGATAGAGGAAGGAAAGTTACAAAAATCAGAATATCAAGGTAGCCACTTCTATTTCAGATGCTTACCAAACAGGTAGGTACCAGGAAATCTCTGACGTCGTTACAGCCAGCCTTTACGCTTGAAGTACCAGTACGGCGCAATACCCGCTGCTACCATCAATATAATGGCCAGCGGGTAACCAAAGGGCCACGACATTTCCGGCATAAAATGGAAGTTCATGCCATAGATGCTGGCGATCAAGGTTGGAGGCAGAAAGACCACCGCGGCGATGGAAAAGATTTTAATGATCTTGTTCTGTTCTATACTGATCCGGCCAGTCGTGGCATCCATGAGGAACTGCACCTTTTCGAACAGAAAGGTGGAATACTCGTTCAGTGAACGAATGTCTCCCAGGGTCTCGTGCAGCAGTGGCAGATATTCCTCGGGACAGGCCCCGCCACGCATTAAAAAGGATAAAGCGCGTTGTTTGTCCATCAAGCTCAGTCGGGTCTTGTCATTTCGGTCCTGGGTCACGGCCAGTAGCGTCAGCAGGTCCTCAAAATCACGCTCCCCGATGTGAAAGACGCGTGCGTTTAATTTCTCCAACTCTATATGCAACTGCTCCAACAAGTCGGCTACCCGGTCCACCTTAAACTCGAACAGGCCGAGCATGATGCCAAAAGCATCAATGGCCGGTTCTCGTTGAGTTTCAAGCTTCTGCTGGTACAGATGAAAAGTTATCAGCGCCTCGTCACGCAATGTGAACAATCGCCCGTTATTCAGAACGAAACCAACCGTTACATTACTGGGACGTTCCGGTATCTCGTGTAAGAAATACACACGCACATGCAAGCCGGCATCGTCCCGAAAAAAACGTGAACTCGCTTCGATCTCATTGAGTTCTTCAATGCCTGGTAGCGTTTGCTGATAAGCCTCCTTAATCCAGCGGAACTCTTCAGGTTCGGGTTTTTCCAGATCCAGCCACACCGCATCCGGTACCAGTTGCTCCGCAGTATTTATCCTCTGCGGCTGTAAATGCCCTTTGTGCAGGATCCAGGCTGTAATCATGCTTTCACTTTTGGGCCATTAAACGCTACAGAGTATAAACCTGGTGCATCTCTGGCATCTCCACAAGGGTGTTCTTCAACTTGCCCGCAAAAGTGCGCATGCTTTCTTCCTCACCATGCACAAGAAAAGTCGTCTTTGGATCACCCGTGCGATCATGCCACGCCAGCAGTTCTGCCTGATCGGCGTGTGCTGAAAAACCGCCAATGGTATGGATACTCGCACGCACAGGGATTTCTTCACCAAAGATACGCACCCGATCTGCCCCGTCAATGATTCGACGGGCCAGCGTGCCCTGTGCCGCATAGCCTACAAAAACAATGCTGTTTCGTCTGTTCCATAGGCCGTGCTTCAAATGGTGTGTGACCCTTCCTCCGGTACACATGCCTGAACCTGCCATAATGACGGCGCCGCTCTCGATCCGGTTGATCGCCATGGATTCGGCCGTTTCGCGCGTGAAATGAAGCCCCGGCAGGTGAAAAGGATCCCCGCCATCATGAAACAGTTTCAGTGTTTCCACATCAAAACACTCCGGGTGCCGTTCAAATATCTGCGTAGCGGAAATTGCCATGGGCGAATCCAGGAACACATTAGTGAAGTGCTTGATGCGCCTGTTAGCCACCCCTTCACGCAGGTAATAGAGAATCTCCTGGGCGCGTTCCAGCGCAAAGGTCGGGATAATGACGTTACCGCCACGGCCGAAGGTCTCGTTGATAACATCGTAAAGCTCATCGATGGACGGTTGCAGCTGCTTGTGCAGACGGTCACCATAGGTGGTCTCCATCACCACGGTATCCACCGCAGGAGGAGAAGCCGGATCGCGTAGTATCACGCGTCCGTTGTAGCCCAGATCGCCGGAAAACAACAAACGGTGTTGATGTCCGTCTTCCTCCAACTCCAGCAAAATACTGGCGGAACCCAGAATATGCCCAGCATCGATAAAGGTGGCACAGATACCCGAAGCCAACTGGACGGGTTGATCGTAACTGGCCCTGCGGCCAAAGAACTCAAGACTGTTCAGCGCATCCAGCGTCGTGTACAAGGGTTCAATATCTTTAATATGGTTACCGTGATGACGCCTGGCTTTGCGCAGCTGGTAACGCGCTGCTTCCTCCTGCAGCCCGGCGGCGTCCAGCATTACCAGCCGCGCCAGTTCAACCGACGCCGCGGTCGTTATCACTTCTCCGCTGAAACCCCGCTTTACGAGCAGTGGTATACGCCCGCAATGGTCGAGATGGGCATGTGTCAGCAACAGAAAATCAATGGACGCCGGGTCAAATCCAAAAGACTCGGTATTCTCCTCGGTAAGTTCCCGCCCGCCCTGATACATCCCGCAATCGACCAGAATGGTCTTGCCCGCACATTCGAGCAGATGACAGGAACCAGTGACACCCCGGTCTGCGCCATGGAAGGCAATTTTCATAATGTTTCTTTCTTCATAGATTCTATTTTGAGAGCATGTACCATAACAGAAAGTAATGAGCACCATGTCCTATTAAGGTCATGAAATGATACTGATGAATAACCACGATAAATCAATACATAGAAAAAGAAATAAAGTACTTGGTGTTCCCGAGTTAATTGCCATCGCCCTTGGAGGCATGGTAGGCGGGGGTATTTTCACCATTCTTGGTATTTCTGTTTCCATGATTGGTGTTTTTACTCCTGTCGCAATCATCCTTGGTGGAATCATTGCTTCATTTGCCGCGTATTCATATATAAAACTTGGCGTTTATTACAAAGATGAAGGTGCCACTTATGCATTCTATAAAAAAACTTTTCCAGGATCCCCCTTTGCCGCATCACTTATAGGCTGGTGGGTAATTTTTGGTTATATCAGTACACTGGCCCTCTATGCGTACACATTCTCATCTTATGCAATCAGTGGATTCGAATTTGCCGATAATGAGTGGGTACGCAAGTTAGTCGCCGGAATCGTAATCCTGTTTTTTTCACTCATCAATATCTGGAGTGTCAGAGGCATGGGTAAAATCGAAGATATTATGGTTTACAGTAAATTAGTCATTCTGGCTGTGATTTCATTTGTACTGATCAATAACAGCAGCACAAGCATTCCAGTGTTATTGAAAAACAGCAGTGACGTAAACATGCTATCTATCTTGATCGTTGCTTCAATTACCTTTGTGGCTTACGAGGGATTTCAGCTCGTCATCAATGCTGTGAATGAAATGGATAAACCTGAAAAAAACATTCCTAAAGCCATCTATTCAGCGATATTTCTGGCCGCCCTGATTTATGTAGTCATCTCTGTGGGAGCCATTATCGCTATCCCGCTAGATGAAATTATCCAAAACAAGGAATACGCCCTGGCTGCTGGCGCCGAATATGCCCTCGGCCACTTCGGAACCGACCTGGTCATATTAGCTGCGCTGCTAGCCACCAGCAGCGCCATCAGCGGCACTGTATTCGGCGCTTCAAGACAAATGGCTGTAATCGCAAAAGATGGTTATTTCCCCAGCCTGCTTGCAAAAAGAACAGGCCACACACCTGTTTATGCAATTCTTGCAATGGCCATACTCGCCATTCTTCTTATTCTTGCCGGTAGCCTTGAAGCTATTCTTGAATTTGGCAGTGTGACATTTCTACTCGTATCAATGTTAATGGCCTATGCCAATTATAAAATCCGTGATCAAACCGGTTCTTCGCCTGCCCTGACTATCCTGTCCTTATGTAGTCTCATTTTAGGGACAACATTAATTGTATATTTTGAATTGAGCACTCAACCCGAACAAATGCTTTTCATTGTTGGGCTATATTCCCTGTTAACACTATGCTCCTGGTTATATTCAAAGAAAACCTTGCATACTATTCGCAACTAACACACGCAACTCAAATACGATATAAAACTGAGTTCATGCATTGCTGTCAGAGCACGATGTGCCTGAAGTCAGGGCTTACACCGTATTTTGAAGGGTATCAACCTAATGGGATCATCACAGCAATCGGCGCTGGAATGCTGATTTATGCCATACTTATTAAATATACCTATAAAACAGGGAAGATTAAGATGAGCACCCTGACTCTTCGCCAAGTCGCTATCGATACCTATAAAGAGAACGTCGCTTATTTGCACCGGGATTGTAAACTGTACCGAAGTGAGGGCTTTCAGGCCCTGAACAAGATCGAAGTTTACAAACAGGATAACGGGCAGCCGATCATCGCTGTACTGAATGTCGTCGATGATGACGCCATTACTGCACCCGGCGAATTGGGATTATGTGAACAGGCGTTCAGTCAACTTGGACGTAACGAAGGGACAGCCGTACGGATCGCCCATGCCAGAAGGCCGAAATCACTAAAGGCTGTACACAGAAAGATCACCGGGGATCGTCTGAGTTTTGATGATTACCTGGGTATTGCCCAGGATATTGTCAGTAACCGCTACTCTAAGATAGAAATAGCCGCCTTCCTTGTCGCATGTTCTGAAACCGGTCTTGAGCGTGATGAAGTATTACACCTGACCAATGCCATGATAGAGACCGGTAAGCGTCTTGATTGGAGTGAGCCACTGGTCGTTGACAAGCATTGCATCGGCGGGGTTCCAGGAAACCGGACTACCATGCTCATCGTACCCATTGTGGCAGCGCACGGCATGCTGATACCCAAGACATCCAGTCGCGCCATCACTTCACCAGCCGGTACAGCAGATACAATGGAGGTATTGGCCCGGGTAGAGCTGACACCCGGCAAACTGCACGAGATCGTCCGAAGTCAACGGGCCTGCCTGGTATGGGGTGGTACAGCAGGACTGGCGCCTGTAGACGATGTCCTGATATCCGTTGAACGACCCTTGTCGATGGACTCACCCGGCCAGTTGGTAGCCTCTATTCTGTCAAAAAAGGTTGCTGCGGGCACCAGCCACCTGATCATCGATGTACCGATTGGGGCAACAGCCAAGGTTCGCAGCCGCAATCATGCATTGTCATTACGTAAACTGTTTGAGTATGTCGGTGATCACCTCGGGCTACATCTTGAAGTGGTGCTGACCGACGGCCGGCAACCTGTTGGCCGGGGCATCGGACCCGTCCTTGAAGCACGTGACATAATGCAGGTACTGGAAAATGATCCGGCAGCCCCTGTAGATTTACGTGAAAAAGCCCTGCAGCTGGCAGGCAGGATCCTTGAATTTGATCCTGATGTTCGGGGTGGACAGGGCTATGCCATTGCGCGCGACATTCTGGACTCCGGCAGAGCGCTTGCAAAGATGCAGGCTATTATTGATGCACAGGGTAAAAACCCGGCCCCCTCTCCCATCGGTCATTTGTGTCATAAAGTACTGGCCAGTCACAGCGGACAAGTAACTGCCATCAACAACCTGCAGTTGGCACACATTGCTCGACTGGCAGGCGCGCCTATGGACAAAGGCGCTGGTGTTGATCTACACAAGAAACTCGGTGACACGATAACTGCCGGCGAACCCCTCTACTCCATCTATGCTGAATTCCCGGCTGATTTTGACTTTGCCCGCGAAGCGGCTGGGCAGGACAACGGCTACAGCATCGGTGAAGGCATGATTGATAAATGACGCTGTACTGCTCACTGGAGAAACAGCATGATGGTTTCCAGCAAAAGTAAGGGTCTGCTGCTCGGTTTTCCTGAATACAGCAGCCCTGCCCGCAATCTGGCTGCAGCCGCAGGCCTGGACTATGCGGAAATTGACGTGCACCGCTTCCCCGATGGTGAAAGCCGGCTACAACTGCCCGATGCCTTGCCAGAACGCGTAGTGATATGCCGCAGCTTGAACCAGCCCAACGAAAAACTCGTGGAGCTTGCACTTGCCGCCTCCACTGCTAGGGAACTCGGCGCTGACAACATCACCCTGGTTGCACCCTACCTCTGCTACATGCGCCAGGACAAAGCCTTTCATCCCGGCGAGGCTGTCAGCCAGCCTATCATCGGCAGCATGATTGCAAACTGGTTCGATGGACTCATTACCGTGGATCCTCACCTGCATCGCGTGCACCGACTGAAAGATGCAGTGCCGGTAGCAAAAGCAAAGGCACTCAATGCAACCAATGCCATGGCCGACTATCTTGATAACAGACTGGACAATCCGGTATTGATTGGCCCGGACGAAGAATCGGAACAATGGGTCGCAGCCATTGCAAAGCGAAATCAGCTTGATTTCCATGTGGCCCGTAAGCTGCGCTTCGGCGACAGCGATGTTCAGGTGACCTTACCTGATGCAGATTACCGGGGCCGAAACATTGTTCTGGTCGATGATGTTGCAAGTACCGGGCGAACCCTTGAAGCCGCAAGCAGAGGTCTCATCCCCTATCAACCCGCCAGCATTACTGTCATGGTGACGCATGCACTGTTTGTTGATGATGCACAGGAACGACTCAGAGATGCTGGCGTTGGTAAGATCTGGAGTTGCGACAGCATCATTCACCCGACAAACCGTATCAGCATGGCTGAATCTCTTGCGCAAGCAGTGCTTGAGCTGGAAAAAGCGTGATTAATAATGCTGACCTGGGTGGAGATTTTCTGCAACACCTGCAAAGAGTACAGACTACCATGCATCTGCAACATGACTTGGGCTTCCAACCTAGTCGGTGTTGCGCTGGTATTCAATCGTAATAAACACAGACCATGGAGAAAACCTGCACCCTTCTCGTTCCCGGTAGATTTCTGCTAGGCTGAAACTCTAAAACAGCAACCAAGGAGTAAGTGCAATGCGCGATTACAGCAATATGCCCTTCCTGGACTGGAAGGACCCTGCCAGCGCGAAAAAAGCCATGGCACAAATTCATCATGCCGAACCTGTCATCATCGGATTGCCAAAAGATTATCTTATAGTCTTCGATGCCGATGCCTGTGGTTGTACACCCGGCGATTCTCCATCCCACCTGATTGACTGCCACGCTGCCGAATCGCTCAAGGCTCTGGCCGAGAGGAACGATTCACCAGAGCTGGCCAGACTGGCTAAGATTGCACATGAAGCCGGCCAGGTTGTCGATATCGAGACGGACAACCGCCGCATCATCATTCATGACTGATAATGATTTTCAATAGTAAAAATGATGCGCTTATATGGAAAACAATATGAAAAACCCATACCACTATGACCTGATTCAATTATTACAATAGACCTCTGCGCAGATTAGAATGTATGCATAACCATAAACGACGGTAATTGTAATGGTTGAGCAGACACCTGTAGGCATAATCACCGAGGTACACGGACCAGTGGTAGTCATTGCCTGCGAACAACTGCCGCCCCTGCGTCAGGCTCTGCGCGCGTCCATTGACCATGAAACCTATCTCTTCGAGGTTCATCAGCACCTTGATAAAAGTCATGTACGTGCCATCACACTACACCGGACTGCAGGCCTGAGCCGCGGTACAACTGTCTATGACACCGGCGCCCCTTTACATGTTCCGGTATCACCTGACTGTCTGGGCCGATTGTTGAATATCTTCGGCGATCCTCTTGACGATGGATTGCCACTTTATAGTAAGAATTATCGCAACATCCACAATAGACCACCGCCATTGCAGGAAGCTGTTAGTGTTGGGGATATTCTGGAGACAGGGATAAAGGTGATCGATCTTCTCTCCCCTTTCGTAAGAGGGGGTAAAACCGGGCTGTTTGGCGGGGCCGGAGTCGGTAAGACTGTATTAATCATGGAGTTCATGCATGCCATTACCACTTTGCATAAAGGTGTGTCCGTTTTTGCCGGTGTAGGTGAACGTATTCGTGAGGGACACGAACTCTGGCACGAAATGCAGAAAGCGGGCGTGATGCCACAAACACTGATGGTTTTTGGTCAGATGGACGAATCTCCAGGTGTCCGATTCCGTGTGGGTCTGTCAGCACTGACCTACGCCGAGTACCTGAGAGACACGCTGCAAAAGGACGTGCTGTTCGTTATGGATAATATCTTCCGCTTCATACAAGCAGGTAGTGAGGTATCCAGTCTTCTGGGCCGAATGCCAGCCACTGTTGGCTACCAGCCGACACTCAATACAGAAGTGGCTGAAATGCAGGACCGGATACTTTCTACTCACCGGGGATCAATCACCTCGGTACAGGCGGTATATGTCCCGGCAGATGATATGACTGACCCAGCAGTAAGTGCCATACTGAGCCATCTGGATACAACGGTAATCCTCTCCCGCACACAGGCGGGGAAAGGCATCTATCCAGCAGTTGATCCACTGCTGTCAAGCAGCAAGCTGATGGATCGGCACACACTGGGGGATCGCCACTACAGCGTGGCAGAGGGAGTGCGCGCGCATATGGCGCGTTATCATGAACTTGAAGACATCATCACCATGTTGGGGATTGAGGAACTATCACCAAAGGATCGCCAAATCGTCATGCGTGCACGCAAACTACAGCGGTATCTCACACAGCCTTTCCGGGTAACTGCTTCCCATACCGGTATTGATGGAGTATCTGTCCCACTTGTGAGAACCCTGGATGATTGTGAAGCATTCCTGCTTGGGCATTACGATGATATCCCGGAAGACCACTGTTATATGCGTGGAACGATGGAAGAAACGGTGCAATGAAAACTTTTACTCTTCTCCTACTGGGCGCCACCCAAACAGAAAGGATTGAAGGCGTCTCCTCCTTCGTAGGAGAGGATGCTTCTGGCAGCTTCGGCATCCTCGCAGGCCACGCACGTATAATCACCTCGCTTGTCTTCGGGCTAGCACGCTTCCGCGTCGAGGATGAGCCCTGGCAATACCTGGCCCTGCCCGGTGCCATTCTCTACTTTCTTGACAACGAATTGTCTCTCAGCACACGCAGCTATCTGGTGGATGATAACTACGAGAGAATCAGTACTGTTCTGCAGGAGCAGTTGCTCGATGAGGAAGAGGACCTGCGTACGATGAAACAAGGACTGCACCAGATGGAGGAAGAGATACTCCGGCGCATGTGGTTGATGAGTCGTGAGGGAGGAATTGCTGGATGAACCGTAATAATGAGCTCCGTAAAAGGGTGGAGCTTCAGGCCCAGAGAATGAAACAGGCTGAAAAAGACCGGCCTACCCTGATATCGCAGACTGTCTACGTTGGTACCCTGGGTGTACTTTTCGTGCTGCCAGTCGTGGCCGGTGCATACCTCGGACATTGGCTGGATAACCTGGCAGAAGGTTATTCCGTACGCTGGACCTTAAGTATGATCATCCTGGGTGTGTTTATCGGTGCGGTAAACGTATATCTTTTCATAAAGGAATAGAAATATGAATGGGGAAGGATTAACTGCGGGCATCGTATTTCAGCTGGGACCAATCCAGTTCTCCAATACCGTTGTTACTACCTGGGCGATCATGGCCATCCTCACACTTATCAGTTGGCTGGCCACTCGACGGCTACAAATGGAGCCGGGATCAGCACAAACTGCCATTGAGGGCATTGTAAGCGCCATCGAGGAAGCTATCCATGCTGCAGCCCCAGATCAGACCCGGCTGCTTCTTCCTTTTATCGGTACGTTATGGGTATTCCTGGTCATTGCCAACCTGAGTGGTCTGATCCCCGGCGTCCATTCCCCTACACGGGATCTGTCTGCAACGGCGGCACTGGCCTTCCTGGTATTCCTCTCCGTACACTGGTTTGGAATCCGCAGCCGGGGCCTGAAGAGTTACTTTCGCCACTATCTCACACCAAGCCCTATCCTCCTGCCATTCAATATCATCAGCGAGATCACACGTACCATTGCACTAGCCGTACGCCTGTTCGGCAATATGATGAGTCTGGAAATGGCAGCTTTGCTCATATTATTCGTAGCCGGCTTTCTAGCCCCTATTCCGATCCTGATGCTGCATATCATCGAGGCGCTGGTACAAGCTTATATTTTCGGCATGCTTGCACTGATCTATGTAGCAGGCGGTTTACAATCACAACAACTACGGCAACAAAACAAGGAGTAACTTATGCCTGACCTAACCACCTTTAGCCTCGCATCCACGCTGGTTGCCATCCTC
>Ga0209013_10004375_pt1 | contig 12400 bp, 10 predicted proteins | sample Cruoilmetagenom2_FD_187291 | JGI IMG/M metagenome (GOLD analysis project Ga0209013, IMG submission 187291) | Oil polluted marine microbial communities from Coal Oil Point, Santa Barbara, California, USA - Sample 2 (SPAdes) (version 2) | ecosystem: Environmental > Aquatic > Marine > Oil seeps ...
GAATCATCGACCTCTTGTTTATGTTTTTGGCAGTAGGCGATAAATTCCGCTACTCTTTCACTTTTCAGGGCTTCCACATTCATCTTTTTCACCGTCCTTGAAATATAATCATTTAAGCAAATAATTTTACACCCCAATTAAATTCTCTATCCCTCATACGCCTGTCACAAGTTCGGAGTGATTTTCTGGATTTTGTTTTTCAGTTTTCTTTCCTCTTTCCTCCCTATGAGCTAGATGTCTTTTCCTTAAGATACCTATAAATTTACTAATAGTCCATGACACTTAAACTATTCACGAAATTTTCAGACCACGTTGGGTTTAAGCATTTCGATGGAATTATTATGGGAATTTCGAATATGTTTAGTGAGGGAGTTTTTTTACTTAATGCTATGTACATGTCAACAGAATCCATAATAGCTGTGTTCATGCCGTATTAGAAATGACATCAAATGTTCCTTTGAACTTTCTTTACAAATTCGGCAAGGGAGGCAGAGTTCACAGGATGGATTCACAGATTTTCGAACTGAGTATAGTTCCAGTACTCCAGATCATTTTCCATTTCTTTTTGATCATGATTCTAGCTCCAAAATTCTTCAGTTTCGATAAACGAAATCTTGAATTTTCAAAAAGTGTTTTCCGTTACTTGGTTCAAGGTGTCTTTTTCGTAGTCATCGTCACTTATTTCCTGGCATTGATCAAGTTATACGAGTTCTTTTCGATTGCCGGAGTCTATTTTTGCATCTATCTAGTTGTTCGAATACTGAGGAAGCGGGCCAGAAAGATTAAGGACCCTTCACCAGTGGCAAACATACCCGTTTTATTTCTGGATTTGATTGGGAAAGAAAAGAGCGCCAAACAAGTCCTGAGTTCGATATGGGACAAAGTACGTAATTACTTTTTAGACACCCTGAATAGAATCAATCTTTTCCATGTAATAATTACGTTCAGCTTACTCCTCATTGCCGTATTCATCAGGTTTGCAGTTCGTGTCATTAATCCCATGGCAATGGCTGCCATGGCAGATCCGTATGTTCACTTGACTTGGGCGAAGATGATTCTATTTAATCGTTTGTTTACAGACGGGCTTTACCCATTAGGCTACAACGCAATCATTGCTACTCTTGGAAGAATGTCCAATGTCGACATCTACCATGTCGTACGATTTATTGGTCCAATCGGCAGCAGTATATTGATTATCGGAATTTATTGGTTCTTGAAATCGATAACAGGCAAGCGGATTCTTGCAATAGTAGGAATGATTATTTTTGGTTTCAGCACTTACAATGGTTTACCGGTTGAGTTTTTCAGACAGACGCTCAGTTTGCCAATGGAGTTTTCCATCGCATTTATTTTTCCAGGACTTATTTTCCTGCACGATTATATCGTAAAAGGAAACCGAAATGATTTGTTTTTGTACGGTTTTACTATAGTAGATGTCGTGATCATACATTCCTATGGTGCTCTTTTCTTCGCCATTTCTTCAGCGGCCCTGATGTTTTCAGCCTTGATCAATCGAAGTCTTAATATAAAAAATACATTTTCGATCATTGTTGTGGGTCTAAGTGCAGGTTTTATCGGAATGCTGCCTATATTGATTGGAAAGCTGCAAGGCATCGGTTGGCATACAATGTCTACCTCATGGATATCCAATAACCTCATGATTGGTCCTATTGATGAAGTATTGACAGGGCTTATCAGTGATATGGCAAACTTACCTCGATATATATTGGTTTCAGGAAGCATAATACTTATTGGACTTTTATGGACATCTATTGTGAACCTGGTCTTTGCAAAAAAAAGGAAACGACTTTGGGAGGCAATGATGCTCGTTCTGATGGTTTTCGTCATTCTCCTATATTTCGGGCCAAAATATGGTTTTTCACTTTTGGATTACACACGGGTCACGATGTTTTTAACAATTTGCTTATTGATCGGTTCTCTATTGTTTATCAGTAACTTGATTGACTTGCTCGAAAAAATCGTAAAGAGACTTAGGCTGTTCAACGGTAAAGAATGGTTGAATGGAACAGTCAGAAAGGTACTGACAATTGCTTTTTTGACTATTCTCACTGCATCCTGGCTATTAGCTTTTCCATTCCAGCTTTCCGCTGAAGACGAAATGGCAATGAGGCCAATTGAATATAATTCAGCAATCAGTATCTACTATCGTGTGAAAAAGGAATACCCCATGTTTGATTGGACCCTCGTAGCACCCGTTGAACAATATCAAGAAGCTCTGGGTTATGGGTTCCATTATGAAATATGGAAGTTCAACGAGGATTTCAAATTAGAGGATGCTGCTAATCCGAAATTTGACATCCCGATTCCAACTACCAACATCTTTATATACATTGAAAAAGTACCTTTGCGCATATGGACGAATAACGAGCTAGCCACGACCCAACCTCAGTTTAGAGGGAAAACTGAGATTTACTACCGTGATGCTGACGGACGTGCGAAATTGGAAAAAAGTATGTGGGAATGGTGTGAAGCTTACATGAAATCACATGACAATATGACCGTATTTTATGAAGATGAAGAACTCAAAGTTTACAAAGTGGAGCACGACCCGTCGAAATGGATTCAATAATAACTAAAAAAGGGTAGAAGCAATCGATGCTTCTACCCTTTTGTTTGGAGATGACCGATTTCCGGAAAAACTACTCCATCCTGCTTGCAAGGGGATGCGAGATAACCGGAAAGCGAACCGTCACGGTTGTCCCTTTACCTTCCGTACTCTCGAAATCAATTGTCCCATGATACTTTTCGACGATGTTAAAGCAAATCATGAGGCCCAATCCGGTCCCTTTACTTTTTAGCGAGTAAAATGGCGTCCCTACCGATTTGACTTCTTCTTCCGACATGCCAAATCCTGTATCGATGACTTGTATTTCAATTTCCTGCTTTTTTCGTACGGCACTGATTACGACGGAATCCCCTTTATTTGACACCTCAATGGCATTTTTCACCAAGTTAATCATTAATTGTTTGAATTCAATGGCATTTGCTGAGATATAGATTTTTTCCTGCACTTGCAAGTCGATTTGATTTTGATGAAAAATCCCGTAAGACATTAGCAAGTCCCTCACACCTTGAAGGGCTTTTCGAACATCCACCGTTTCCATTTTTTGTTTTTCATCTGGTTTGGCTACGGTCAAGAACTGGGATATGACATGTTCTGCGATATTCAGCTCATCAATCATCAAAGTTAAATTACCTTTCACGTCTTTGCTGAGTGATTGATCATTTTCATAGAACTGTAAAAATCCTTTTACCACCGTCAGTGGGTTTCGTATTTCATGTGCAACTGCGGCTGCCAATTGCCCTGTAGTTTTCAATCTCTCTGAGTGTTTCAGTTCTTCATAATACAGTTGCTGTTTTTTTATTCGATCAGAAGACATATAAAAGATGAGATACAAAATTACTTGGCTCCCGATAAAATTGATGATATTTCCGGTCAAATCGATATGGATATGTGAATAATTAGTTCCTTCGTCAATCATCACTACATAACCGAATGTCAATGTGATTAAAAAGGCGTTAAACACCAACGAGAAATAAAACAGTTTTGAATCAAAATACATAATGGAAAATGCCGGGATGAAGCACAGAAAGATAAATGTCGACCATGTCTCAGGGTATAAGAAGAAGAGCATATAAAAGTAAGCTGCTCCTATAGTAATAATGAAGATTCTCATGAAATAACTTTCATATTTCGGATAGATCAACAAACTGGTTGATAATGCCAAGATTAATGATGCATGGATAATCAATCCTATCTCCAGCCCACCATATCGCGGAATTACTACCAATAATCCCGATGTCATCAGACCGATTGCAATTAATGATAAAACATAATATCGCTTTTGGTTCCTATTTTCATTAAATTGCTTCACGAATACACACCTTTAATTTACATAATTTTTCTACGAGCTCTATTATAATCTTATTTCACCCGTTGCAACCATACTTGCAATATTGCAATAAATTTAATAGTTTATACAGAATGGAATTAGTAATTCCCTATTTACCGGTATTATCTTATCATGTAAATTTGAATTAATACTCTATTTTACCCACATTTCTAATTTTGAAAACGCTAGTTCCTTTCAACGAAAGTCGAAAGGAGCTTCCAATGTGCGGAAGCTCCTTTCTATTTTTTGTATTTCAATAAAATGGTACTCAAGGCGTCCATTCATCGTGGATGATGCCGACAAGGATGTGGTCATGCCCTATCTTCTCGAACACAAGACGGAGACTGCGCCAGTCCATCCCATCATACTGGGGATCGATTCCGTCGATGTGATATTCCACAAAATCATGCGTGTCTTTTGGATAGACTTCATTCAGATTGTTTATCGTCGAACCTTCTGAGAGCACCTCGTTCTGCGCAACCTCTGCTTTTTCGAAAAAGTCCGCATCGTAAACAAACTTTTTATGATAATCAGCGTATGTCATCTCAATCAATTCCCCGGATCCAGCGAAGGTTCCCCATTCATATACAGTGGGGTCATCTTTCAAGTTCTTCAGTGTATCCCTTGAAAACACGAGATCTTTCTCAATGTCGACATAAGCGTAAGGTGAAAACCGGATTCCTTTCTCGCGGTGGGCCCATGCTGCGAGACTGTCCATATCCCCAGACTTCAGTATTCTCATGACCGTCGTGGCCGCTTCCAGTGCCGTCGGTGGTGTGCCTTCTTCCGGCTGTTCTTCCTGTTCTTGAGGCTGTTCCTGTTCTTCCGGCTCTACCTGTTCTTGAGGCTGTTCCTGTTCCACTTGTTCATCCGGTTGTGACTGTGTCTGATCCGTATTCGGTTTCACAGCCTCATCTGTCGTTCCACAGGCCGTCAACAGAATGACAGCAATGGCTCCAGCAATTAATCCCTGTATTCTTGGATTTAGCATAAACACGTACCCCTTCCATCATTTCTTGATAACCTTTTAGACGGAAAATGACATTCATTCGTTTCATTTTTCGGTCTTTTATATTTGAATAATATCCAGCAACTTGTCATATTATGGAGAAGTTCAATGGATTTTTAGAATGTACAGGGAGGGTGGGGGTTAAAATAACGAAGGAAAAAAGAAATGCTGCCCTGAAGACCGGAATAAGCTTTGGTACCTGTTTGTCCATGATCATCTCTTATACCGCTTATCAATCAATCGGGTGGGCGATTATACATGGCATTTTCAGTTGGTTTTATGTGATTTATTATTTTATTAAATATGCACCCGATTTATTCTGATACAAGACAGACAGACAAACTCCGCAGTGGAGTCTGTCTGTCTTTTAGTTTAGTATGCTTTACGAATAGATTCCCAAACTGCTCCGTAGTCCAAATCAACAATTAGCTCGTTGTTTATCAAACGTTCGCGGATTTCGGTGACAAGCTGGTTTTCCTGTTCGTTATTTTCAAGGTCGACTTTCTTATGGAACACTCCATATAACGTGTAATCACGCAGCTTCAGGAACATCGGCAAGCGCTCCACCCACTCCCGCGATATTTCTCTCACTCCCATATAGCCTTTCAGAAAATGCTCAAGCATTTCTTTACCGTATGTCGAACGGGTTTCGAGCGACTCCTTTCGGTACTTCCACCAGATGGAATAGTACAGTGGAATGGCAATGTCGCTGACAAAATGGAAATACATCGTATCGTCGAAGTCAAACACGTGAATGTTGCCTTCATGATAGAAGAAATTGCCCGGATGGATGTCCGAATGGATCAAGCCGAATGAGTCCTTTGTTTCCGGCAATTGTTGAAGTGAGTGGACCAGCTGTCGGTTGCCTTCGATAATCGCTTTATCTTTGATTGTATCGAGAAAATCCTCTAGATTGATTAGATCATCTTGGTCCCAGCGCAGACGCTGTGTGGTGGATGCATCATACACTTCCGTGGCTGAGTGCATTCGCGCTGTAATAGCCCCCCATTTTTCAAACAGTTCCGGGCCGAATTCTGGACTGGCCATTTTAACCGGGCTTCCCGGTGCCTTATCGAATAAGCAAACGTAAAAGTCGGTATCGCCAACATTCACCGTTTCCACGAGTTCTCCATTAATGGATTCATGTACCAGAGACACATGAATTCCGTGGCTGTTCAGGAAATTGATCCATTTCTGTTCGCCTTCTACTTCTTCCTTTGTCCGGTGTGACGAATGGGTCAGCCTCAGGATATACGGCTTGCCATCACGCTGGACCTCATATACATAATTCTCGAAATCCCCGAGCTTTCTGGCTTCGGTGGCATCCGCATTAAATCGCAATGCCGCTTCATTCAGAACCTCTTTAGAAAATAACTCCTCGACCCATAGTTCCATGTTTGTTTCCCCTTTGAATGTTGTTGGTAACTTCTCCTTTATTTTACATGAATATTTTCCCATCAACTATGAAATTTTGAAGACACAGAAAATGTCGAGTGTACTGAAAATCCAGCAGATATCCCAAAGTCCAAGGAATGCCTTGCATATATAAGGATATATTCTTTTAGTGATGGAGGTACGAACATGATCAATTTCCAAGCTTTTCGAGGAACTGTCACCATGATCAGTGAATTCATGATAGGTGGGAATGATGAAGGTGAAGGCTGCTATACTTTATTATCCGTTATGGACGATTCAGGGGGATCAGTGAATTTCGTGGTGTCGCCAAGTACTTACTTTGTGGACCAGGCGATGGTGGCTGTTGGAGACAGGATAACTGGATATTATGATGGAAATGCCCCAGTTCCCCTCATTTATCCGCCTCAATACCGGGCAATTGTGATGGTAAAAGAAAGTCTTTACCAAAACGTAAAAGTCGACCACTTCAACAGTGACTTGGTGAGTCGGGATGGGCAATTGAAATTGAATCTTTCCCCCTATACCCAGATTATCTCGAGAAATGGGCAAGTTTTTACACGCCCTATTGCCAATCGCAACCTAATCGTCATTTATGGGCCCACCACACGCAGCATTCCTGCTCAGACCACACCTTACAAAATCATCGTATGGTGTTAGAAGTTTAAAAAAGAAAGAAAGCATAAGGCTACTTACTCCTCGTGCTTTCTTTCTGTAGTCTTACTGTTCAGCTTCCCATTTGGCGATTTCTTCCCGGACTCGAGGGGCCACTTCTGTTCCAAACAGTTCAATTGCTCTCAGCACATCCGCGTGTGGCATAGTTCCAACCGGCACATGTAGCATGAACCGCGTGATACCGACATTCTTTCGAAGATCAATAATTTTTTGTGCGACTGTCTCAGGGCTTCCTACATACAGGGCACCTTTAGGGCTTCTGGCCGCATCAAACGCTGATCGGTCGTAATGCCCCCAGCCCCGTTCCCGTCCAAGCACGTTCATGGCTTGTTGTGTAGGCGGGAAGAATTTATCTGCCGCCGTCTCGTCATCCTCTGCGATGAATCCGTGGGAATGGGAAGCGACAGGCAGTTTGGAAACATCATGACCCGCTTTGGTTGCCGCTTGTTTATATAGTTGCACAAGAGGGGCAAACTGCAATGGACGACCTCCGATGATTGCAAGCACTAGCGGAAGTCCCAACAGGCCAGCTCGGATGACCGATTCACTATTGCCCCCGCTCCCAATCCATACAGGTAATGGATCCTGTACTGGACGCGGATACACACCGAGATTGTTGATGGCCGGACGATGCTTACCGGACCAGGTCACTTTTTCAGACTTCTGCAATTCCAGCAGCAGTTCCAACTTCTCTTCAAACAGTTCATTATAATCGTGCAGGTCATAGCCGAATAGTGGGAATGATTCGATGAAAGAACCCCTGCCGGCCATGATTTCCGCACGTCCATTCGAAATGGCATCAAGCGTCGCGAAGTCCTGGAATACCCGTACTGGATCTGCAGAGGAAAGCACCGTTACCGCACTTGTCAGCCGTATATTTTTGGTCCTTGAAGCTGCAGCTGCCAATACGACAGCTGGAGAAGATGCCGCATAATCTTTCCGGTGATGCTCCCCTACCCCAAATACATCCAGTCCTACTTGATCAGCAAGGACAATTTCCTCGACTACTTCACGCAATCGCTGGGCATGGCTGATCACTTCGCCGGTCTTGACATCCGGTGTTGTTTCCACAAACGTACTTATGCCTATTTCCATTCATAAAACCTCCATTATTACATTTCAATAAATACTCTTGATTTCATACTAACTATCGTACATTCATGACTGGATTGCCACAAATCACTCTCGAAAATCCGCTCTTTTCTCTGCCTATACATCCGCATGGCACTCATATATATTAAAACTAGGTGATGATATGAAAACAAAATTTTACTTAAACAATGAGAATTTCATAGCAGGAATGACGATGAAAGATAGCGCCGAACGAGAAAACAACAACATGGCCCTTCATGTCTGTGAAAACCCTGCTGATATCATGGAGAATCGTAAAAAATTAGCCGCTTCGTTGCAATGCAGTATTGAGACCTTCGTTTGTGCCAACCAAACACACAGCGCTAATTTCCATCGGGTGACGCTTGCTGACAAAGGGCGTGGGGCCGACCAAGTGGATACCGCCATTGCCGATACAGATGCTATCTATACGTACGAGCCGGATTTGTTATTGAGCAGCTTTACTGCTGATTGTGTCCCAGTGATTTTCTACAATGAAAAGACCGGACTCATCGGTGTCATCCATTCCGGATGGCAAGGCACAGTCAAGGAAATTACGTCGAAGCTTTTTGATCATTTGAAAGAAGCTGAACACTGTAAACCGAGTGATTTGCAAGTCCATATCGGTGCTGCACTGAGCCAGGAAAAATTTGAAGTTGATGAAGATGTGTACCTGAAATTCAAAGCTCTTGGCTATGCAGATGATTATATGTATTTCAATGAACAATCCAACAAATATCACATCGACAACCAACTCACTGTGAAAAAGCAATGTGAGATGGCAGGAATTCCGTCAGAGAATATTACGATTGACCGTACCTGTACGTATGTTAGTCCAGATGGATTCTCCTATCGGGAAGACCGACAATGCGGCAGGCATTTGAGTTTTGTTATGAGAAAAGGTGACTAAATAGACAATCTTTTCGAATACACAAAAAGCACATCAACTCTTACTGTTGATGTGCTTTTCATATGATATTTCCTAAGTACTCTTCTATTGTATTTGCTTTTTCATGTCCTCCACAAAAGCCCGTACCTCTTCTTCTTTTGTTGCCCAAGAGGTGACCAATCGTATCGCAGAGTGTGTGGAATCAATCTTTTCCCATACAATAAACGAATAATCCTTTTGAAGCTCCGCAATCAGTGAGTCAGGCATGATTGGAAAAATTTGATTTGAAGGAGAATGGCTCAAGAATGAAAAATTGGCTTCGCTGCATTCTTTTCTTAGGATAGCCGCCATTTTATTCGCATGCTGGGCCAATTCAAAAAACAAATCATCCCGGAACAGCTCACAAAATTGAATCCCCAGCAATCTCCCTTTTGCCAAAAGAGCCCCTTTTTGCTTCAAATGAAAACGAAATTCTTCTTTCAAAGAATCGAGGCAAATGACCAATGCCTCACCTAAAAGTGCCCCATTCTTGGTCCCGCCTATATAGAAAGCATCCACAAGGGCCGGTAAGTCGCTTAGCTTCAAGTCATTCTCATCAGAAGTAAGTGCTGATCCAAGCCTTGCCCCATCCATATATAAAAGGAGATTATGTTCTTGGCAAAAATCCCTTAAATTCGTCAGTTCACTCTTGCTGTAGATCGAACCGACTTCTGTCGTATTGGATATATAAACTAGCTTCGGTTTTACCATGTGTTCATCCGTATGTAAGTCCAGAACTGCTTTTATTTGTGATGGGTTCAGCTTGCCATTGTCTGATTCCACCGAAATAATTTTATGTCCTGTCGCTTCGATTGCACCTGTTTCATGTGTTTGAATATGACCCGTACTGGCAGCGATGGCAGCTTCATGTGGTCGCAGGAAAGCGGAAATTGCCGTTAAATTTGTCTGGGTCCCGCCGGATAATAGATGGATGTCGATATCGGAACGTCCCATCTTCTCCTTCAAAAGTCCGATTGCTCTTTGAGTGAACCAGTCGCCTCCATATCCATCTTCCTGTACAAGGTTTGACTCTATCAAAGCTTGTAATATTCTTGGATGTGCGCCTTCGCTATAGTCGTTCTTGAAGCTATACATATTGAATTCCTCCACTAGATATGAATTGGATGCCTCTTCTACTGATCTTTATTATAAATTGGGGGATATAAGTTTTAAATACCTTTCAATTTATTGCTCCTGATAAACAAAGTAGTACAAATCCAACGAGAAGCAACCAAGCTCGAACCGCTTGATAAAACATCCATTTTTTTCTCTTGACCTGCCAATCTCTTGGTGGTTTTTTAGCATCCCACTTTTGAATCTCCTTATTAATCGGAACGTTAAATAGAATAGTAGTGATTGTTGCTATGATAAACATTAAAGCAGCAAAGACGCGAATTGCTCTTTCAAAACCATCAATTTCTTGTGGAAGTACGGTAAAAAGCAAAGTTAATATCACAGATAAAGGCATAAGGATTGGCATTATCCGACCAAACGTTTTTAGTGACCGTTTTTCAAACCTAATGTGTTGCTCTTGCGGTAAGGAACGGATGACTGGATGTACCAAGGCATAGGAAGAAAATTCAGCACAAGCAGTGAAACCCGCTATTACCAAAGTAATGAAAGTTAAAAACACCACTATTATACATCTCCTTTGAATCACTTATAAGAGAGCTAATCGTATTAACTTTAAGTGAACTCTTGTTGTGATTTTAATATCTTTTAAAAGAAGGGAACCATATTTGTCCCCATTAAGGTTCGTTCATAATAATGAAAATAACAATACTATCTTGAGGAAATGTTATCCCAAGTTGATGTTATTAACAATCCCTATTTATTAGAATGCTGTTGATACAAGAAAGGAGTTTAAAGCAGAAATATAGAATATTATTACGATATTCATGTTTTTCATATGGGGGTTAGGAAGTTGGAATATTTATTTGAAAAAGTTAAAGAAAATGTCTACGTATTAGCAACCTGGGATTACAGTTGGAATTCTTATAATAACTGCTATGTAATTGTGCAGGAAGATGGCGTAATCTTGATAGATTCCGGCAAGATGGAACATGCAACCTATCTTGAACAAGCTCTGAAAAGCATCGGGAAATCAACAGACGACGTTTCGCTCTTTTTAGCCACCCATGGTCATGAAGATCATGTACAAAGCTCTGCTATTTTTACAAATGCAAAGAAACATGTTCATCCAAATGACCGCAACCTTATTGAATCTTCCGATGCCGAACTATTCGACTATGAATTGCCGGATCATGGAGTGATTCATGACTTTGATTGCCTGCTGGTTGGACTCCACACACCTGGTTCAGTGGCACTCTACCATCGTCCAACAAAAGTACTATTTGTCGGGGATTTCCTCTGTTTCTTCGGTGATCCTCTTTCAATAGATGGATTAGTCTCAGAAGGCAAAGAACTTAGAACTGCATGGCTTGAGTTTTTACAAAACGGCGGGGTAGCAAAAGACGAACTAAATCCTTTTCTGAATGGATTGCATTCCCTAAATGAATTTGATGCAGAGGTAATGTGCACTGGGCATGGCGGGGTGCTCGTGGGGGATATTGATAATTTCGTCAATGACTTATGGCAAGCAGGGGCACTTATTTCAAACAATTAAATGCTTTTTTATCCTTTCATTTAATAATCCCAAATAACTCAAAGGAATATATATCCAAAATTAACATTAATGGTTATGATGGAAATATCTTGGTATAAGGGGATTGAAAAATTGGATAACTTAAAGTCGAAAACGAAGTGGAAATGGTTATTGGCAACACTCGTCCTTGTTTTAGCGATGATGCCCCTCCATTTTTTTGTTGTCTCACCAGTAAAGGGTGCGACTGTAACAAAACCACTTCCTGAATTAAGGGTCAGTTTCATTAATGTCGGACAAGGGGATTCAATCCTTCTAGAAACACCGACAAACAAACGCATGCTGGTGGACGCGGGGACGTTATCCGCAGGGACTAGCGTTGTGAACCTTTTGACGAAAAAAGGGATTAAGCATTTGGACTATGTCGTTGCCACCCATCCCGATGCCGATCATATCGGCGGAATGCTTCCTGTCTTGAAAACATTTACGGTCGGCAAGTTCCTTGATTCAGGGAAAGTTCATACGACCGATACGTACTATGACATGTTAAAGCTGATTGATTCAAAGAAAATTCCATTCAGCGTGCCTTCAGCAGGCAGTGTAATCAAGTTAGACAATTACGTGACTGTGCAGGTGCTGTACGCAGACTCGAAGGCTAATGATACAAATGATTCATCCCTGGTTTTGAAAGTCACTTACAACAAAGTGTCCTTCTTGCTGATGGGGGATGCGGATGCAGGTCTCGAAAC
>Ga0209013_10004376_pt1 | contig 12399 bp, 12 predicted proteins | sample Cruoilmetagenom2_FD_187291 | JGI IMG/M metagenome (GOLD analysis project Ga0209013, IMG submission 187291) | Oil polluted marine microbial communities from Coal Oil Point, Santa Barbara, California, USA - Sample 2 (SPAdes) (version 2) | ecosystem: Environmental > Aquatic > Marine > Oil seeps ...
GTCAACATTGCGGTTCAAGGTCATTTTCCCGACGATCTTGACTGGTACATCTTCTTCTGGCCATAACTTGGTCGCATCCAGCACATCAAAATCAAACTTAAACTCATCTTCCTCTGCCAGTAACTGCACACCTAATTCATACTCCACAAAGTCTCCATTTTCAATGGCGTCAAACAAATCCCGACGATGGAAATCTGGATCTTTCCCGTTAATTTTTTGAGCTTCATCCCATACCAATGAGTGTGCCCCTAGTATCGGTTTCCAATGGAATTTCACAAAATGGGCAATACCTTCTGCGTTAATAAAACGGAAAGTATGTACACCGAATCCTTCCATCATACGGAAACTTCGAGGAATGGCTCGATCGGACATCGTCCACATGACCATATGTGCCGACTCTTGGTTATTCGCTACGAAATCCCAAAATGTATCATGAGCAGTCGACGCCTGTGGCATTTCGTTATGCGGCTCTGGTTTCAATACGTGAACTAAATCTGGAAACTTTAAAGCATCTTGAATAAAAAAAACAGGAATATTATTTCCAACTAAATCATAGTTTCCTTCTTCTGTGTAAAACTTCGTTGAAAAACCACGGGCATCCCGAACGGTTTCTGCTGAACCTTTAGATCCAGCAACCGTTGAAAAACGTACAAACACTGGCGTTTTCTTCGAGGTATCCGTCAAAAACTTTGCTTTTGTGTATGGTTCCATTGATTCATATAATTCAAACTCCCCATGTGCCGCATACCCTCTGGCATGGACAACCCGTTCAGGAATACGCTCATGGTCAAAGTGGGTCATTTTTTCACGAAAGTGAAAGTCCTCCAATAATGTAGGTCCTCGATCGCCTGCTTTTAAAGAAAATTCATCTTCCGACACTTTCAAACCTTGATTTGTCGTCATCTTTTGGTCTCGGTCATCTACTCGAAATTTCTCCAATTGCTCGTGTTTGCGGTTTTTTTCCATTCCGATGCCTCCTAAAGTTATTTGACTAAAACATTCACCTTATTCCTTTACCACATCAGTGAGGGAACAAAACAGCAGTTTATACTTATTGACTGATTAATACCTCCAGTAACATGATGAATCGGACAATAAACGGGCATAAAAAAGTCGATTCCACTTCTGAAAAACGCCAAGTTTGGCGACATTCGAGAAGAGGAACCGACGTTTTTGGATAACTTTTATGAGAGGAAATACTTTTTCCAATGCATCCACACGGTTTCATCAACTTATTTTTTCTTGCTTGGTTGAATAGCGAATGTTACCAATACAAATAACGCAAAGCTAAGAAGTAATGTGGTTCCACCGACAATATAAAATATAAGAGAAAACGTTTCAGGTAAACCAAACGGCTGCATAAATTGAAAATACATTCCAACAGTTAACCCGATTGCACCTAAAATGGCCGTCCAACCATGGATTGTCACCAATTTTGGATATTTTACTTGATACAGTTTATAAAAAACGCCCCAACTAAAAACAGACAGCCAACCAACTACTAAAATATGTGCATGAATGGGCCGGAACGCATAAGATCCTGCTCCTGCCATATGTGAACCTAAATAGGCTCCAATAATACCAAAAATCGCGGCAACTCGGATTAAACGAATACTCCATTTCTCTTGCATGTGTATTTCCACCTTTCCTTCTTTAAGATGAGTTCATCTTATCACGTGAAGATGAACTCAATATGAACGGGATATTACAGTTTAGGAAGGGTAATGTGTATGGTAGTACCTTTACCAAACTTGCTCTCGATTTCAACCAAACCATTGTGTCGTTTCACGACTTCCTTGACAATCGCAAGTCCAAGCCCTGGCCCTTCGTTATTACTAGTCCAGGAGAGATTTGCTCTGTAAAAACGGTCAAATGCTTGTTCAGCCTGTGCTTCTGTCATCCCTATTCCGGTATCTTTAATTGTAATATGAAGTTCGTTTCCCCATTCATAACCATTGATATGAATAATTCCATTTGGTTGATTATATTTCACTGCATTTATTACGATATTTTCCCATAGTTGCATCAGCAAAATCGGATTGCCCGCTGTAACTAATTCTGGCATTTCCACACATACATCGAGGCTTAGCGCTTCGAAACGCCATTCATGCTGACGTATGGTATGTTCTATTAGCTCTTTAACTGATACTCTCTCAAACGTGGGTTGCGAGGATTGATGATCTAAGGAAGTTATAACCAGTAGCTGTTTTGTTAATCCTGATAACCTCTTGCTTTCCAATTCCACGATTTCAGCATATTTCTCACGTTCAACTTGCGGACACGTTTCATCTGCCAATATTTGAGCATACCCTTGAATGTTTTGTAAAGGGGACTGAAAGTCGTGCGATACATGACTCATAAAATCTTTTCGAACTTGATTATTTTCCTTCATGCGCATTGCCATGAGTTGAAAGTTCTTTGCCAGTTGTCCGATTTCATCTCTACTTGCAATCGAAATGGGCTCGTCAAATTGTTCGTTTGCTATTCGATTCGTGGCTTCTGTTATGAATGTAATCGGTCGAATCATTTTTCTAGCAACTATTAACATAGTAAACACACTTAATATTGCCGTTAATGCTAGCGATCCGCCAAGCAATATGTGCACTTCTGAAAATAACATGTTGATGTTAGGGCGAATAAACAGAGCATATTGTTCCCCTTCATACTCAAATGGTACTCCAATTGTATCGGATAATTCATTTGAGAAAAGGGCAGTTACAAACGTTTTATTCGGAGAATCACGCATGCCATGATAAATTTCTCCATTTAATACTTCTTCTTTTACATTTACTTGTAAAGAGGATTCACGAAATGAATCACCATAAAAGTTAGCATTACCCGCTTCATTTATCACAAACAATTGATATCCAGAAAGACTAAACGCCTCAAATGATTCATCTAAAGGAACGATTGCATTCCCCTCAATATAAGCCGTCATTCCTTCTGCAATCGCTACATATTTCTCGTCAATTTGTTCTTTTAACTGCTGTTGATAATACGTGTTGACAAGTAAAAATCCAATCGTAGTACTCCCCAACATAATGGCTAACGTGATGACAATAAACTTGCTGAACAGGGTTTTCATAAGCGTATCTCCAGCTTGTATCCTACTCCACAAACCGTTTCAATCTGAACATCCGGAACAAAATGAGCCAAGCGTTCACGTAATCGTTTAATATGAATACCCAAGATCTGTTCATCCCCGGCATCAACATATCCCCATAATTGTTGAATCAAAATACTTCTTGGTAAAACGATACCGGGATTCGATGCGAGTATTGCTAGTAATTCGAATTCTTTTAAAGACAACCATTTTGTACCAACCCCATTTGAAATAACCAGTCGTTTTCGATCAATCACCAGTGATCCAACCTGCAAACGCACTTCATAAGGCTGTGCGCTACGTTTTAATACAGCTCCAATTCGAAAAAGTAATTCCTGCGGTTCAAAAGGCTTGACTATACAATCATCTGAACCGGCAAGAAAACCTTTTTCATTATCTTCTAGTAAGCCTTTCGCTGTTAAAATAATCACAGGTAGATCATACTTATCTCGGATTTTTTTAGACAATTCATAAATTCCCACACCCGGTCTTATGACATCTACCACAACGACATTGGGCCATACACGCGGAATCAAGGTAAGTACAGACTCGTCATCCAGTGCTTTTTCCACACGGTACCCTGCTTTGGCTAAATGAAAGTTTATTGGCGTTAAGATATTGGGCTCACCATCCACAAGTAAAATTGAAGGCACCTGTTCACTCCTTTCATTTTGTCCGCTGATTTCGAATTTTTCGTACTTCCGCAATCAACAAGCCAGACAATAAAATCACGACTGCAGTTAAGTAAAACCATAATACGAGGATTATGATTCCCCCAAGCTGACCATATAATCGACTATAGTTTACTTTTGCAACATAATCCGCGAATAGCAGTGACACAACCTGCCAACCAACCGCTGAAAATAATGCCCCTGGCCATACGTCACGAAAAGTGAGCCGTTTGTTTGGAATAATTTTATAAAAGAGAAGAAAAAACAGAAACAAAAATAGTGAACCCAGTCCCCACTTCACTTTTGGCCACACATATATCCAACCTTGCCAATCTTCAATCGACCCTGCTCTAGACACAAGCCAATGTAAGCCTTCTTCAATAAACGGCAAAAATAAGGATAAAGGTACAAGCATCATAAATAATAGCGTTACGCCTAGATCGCGTATTAGGTTTTTCCAATAAGGTTGTGAGCTTTTAATTCCATTTGCTTCATTTAAAGCACGGGCAAGGGCTTGAACAGCCATTGAGGATATCCAAAATGAAGCAATCAAACTGAGCGATAATACACGCCCTTTATCCGCAGTCAAAATACTTGTGACATTGTCTTCAATAAATACAAATGAATTGCCTGGTGCAAATGGTTTTAAGAAGTTTAGTAATAGTTGCTCATCTACTGGAAAAAAGCTTACGAGTGACAGTATAAAAATGAGGAACGGAAATACGGATAAAAGGAGATAGTAAGCTGTTTGTGCTGCCTCATCAAAAAACCGCTCTGCAAAAAATCGCTTGATCACACTTGTTACGACCCTCATTTTTAATCCCTCCAAGCTTATTCTTATTGTCATTCTTACCGAAGTATGTGGATTTCGGCAAGAAAAAACCCCATACACGTTTGTACGGGGTCTGTTCGTATATAACTTTACTGATTTATAAGCTGTAGTTGTTCCAGTTGTTGCATGACTTTTGCAACTTCAGATGCTGTAATAGGTTCACTTCGTAATAGATGAATGGACTCTTTACTAATGGTTGATTGAACAGCAATTTCATCAATCCAAGTTGTGGGGATTCGCAAATCTGTTAACGACGTTGGTAAGCCTAGCTTGTAATAGAAAGGCATTAATCGTTCAACTTCACTAACTTTATTTTCTAATAGTAATTGCACCAAAATGCCATAAGCTACTTTATCACCGTGTAAAGCCGTATGCGACTCTGGAGCAATGGTCATGCCATTATGAATAGAGTGAGCACCTGCAATGCGACCAAACGTATCTCCAAATCCACCGACCATGCCACCAAGCATAATTATTGATTCAACGACTTTGACGAAGGCATCAGTCACTTTTGATTCTTTCGCATCGACAATCGCTTGTTCGGCATGCTCAAACATTTCGTCAGCACATAATTTTGCTGTGTAATGTGCAACTTTCAATGCTACTGCTGGATTGACGAGTTTCCCGATTTGAACATCCGCTTCATACCATTTGGCTAATGTATCTCCAATCCCCGCAATCAGCATCGACACCGGTGCACTGACAAGGACTCGTGGCTCTAGTAGCAATACATCCACACTCGTTGGGTAGACATCATAATGTGTCATCACCCCATCTTCCGTGTAAATTACACTGAGTGGAGTCCAAGGAGCACAGTTTGAAGCGAGTGTCGGAATCAGGATTGAATGGGTGCCACTTTCGTATGTGGCAGCTTTCACCACATCCAGTACCTTTCCGCCACCAACACCTATAACGGCATCTACTTCAAGTGTACGTGCAAGTGTGGCAACTCTACTAATTTCGGTAAGGGTACATTCCCGATTATAGAATTCATGATTCACTTCAATCTCTTTCAAATCCGGAAAATAGGCACGAATCGCTTCCCAAGATTCCTTACCTGTTACCAGCAAAACTTTTTTAATACCGCGTACAAGTAACTTTCCTTCAAGCTCTGAAAGTACATCCACTTTACAGACATACTCAGCCGGTGCACCTCTCACAATTATGTCTTTCACAAGAACCCTTCTCTCTTAGCGGTTTATCATCCACTCTGGTTTTCCAAATCCTTCAAAGTCAGCATCAATCGTTGCTTCAAACTCTGGTGATTCCACAATTTCCACTAAGTCTTTTGCCAGTTGTGAGTCTTTGTTTGCAGTCGTTACAACTACATTGTTGCGGTATTGATCAGGCATGTTTTCAAGAACTAAAGCATCCATTAAGTCCATGTCGGCAGCTAAAGCGAAGTTCCCTGGGACAGCCGATAAATCTGAACCCTCTAAAGCACGTGGTAACCCTCCCGCTTCAATCGGTTGAAACACCAAGTTTTTCACGTTTGACTTAACGTCTTTTTCAGACACTGTTAATGGCTCTGAATCCGGATCTAATTCTATTAATCCATGATCTTGTAGGACAAGGAACGTACGAGCTGCATTCACCGGATCATTTGGGATGGCAATCGTTGCACCATCTTCAATTTCTTCAATCGATTTAAATTTATTTGAATATATCCCCATCGGAGCAGTCGGTACTGTTATAAGGCCTGTTAGCTCCATATCATTTTCTTTTGAGAAGTTTTCAAGGTAAATCGAGTGTTGGAAAAGGTTTGCATCAATCCCGCCATCATCCAATGCATTATTTGGTTGAATATAATCACTGAATTCCACGATTTCAACTTCATAGCCTTTTTCTTCAAGAGCCGGTTGAATTGCTGTTTTCAACATATCACTGTAAGGACCCGCAGTTCCGCCTAATTTCACTGATTTGTCGTCATCCGCGTCTTTCCCCGCTTCTTTTTCGCCTCCACCACATGCTGCAAGTGCAACTGTTAAAACAAGAATAAGTGCTGTTAATAAAATCTTTTTCATCTTTAGTCTCTCCCCTTTTCATCGTTTATCTATTGCTTTAGATGTCCAATCACCTAACTGTTGGATGATTTGAACGAGAACAATTAAAATCACTACTGTCACAATCATGATCGTGTTGTCATAGCGGTAATACCCAAAGCGGATTGCTAAGTCACCAATCCCGCCCCCACCTACTACACCCGCCATTGCTGAGTAAGCAACGAGGCTAATAATGGTCATTGTCACTCCTTGCACAATACTAGATTTTGCTTCTGGTATTAATACATCTTTGATAATCATCCAAGGTGTTGCTCCTACGGCAACTGCCGCCTCAATTACACCCTTATCAATTTCTCGTAACGATGTTTCTACGATTCTTGCAAAAAACGGAATGGCAGCAACCGATAACGAAACACTTGCAGCAGCTGGCCCAATTGTTGAATCCACGATTAATTTTGTTAATGGGATAAGTGCTACTAGTAAAATAATGAACGGGATGGAACGAACCATATTGACGATAAATCCAAGAACAGATTTTACAAATCGGTTCTCCAAAAATAATCCCCTGTCAGTTACAAAAAGCACAATGCCAAGAGGCAAACCTATGACAATCGCAATTGTCAACGAAATTCCAATCATGTACATCGTTTGTCCGAATGCTTTCAAAATGTCCGGCCACAGCTCGATGATATGCGGTATATCAATGCCCATTTCGAATCACCTCCACTTGCGCTCCGCGTCCTTCCATATACGTGACAGCTCTGTTTATATTATCTGGATGTCCTTGAATTTCCATTAAAAACAACCCGAGTGGTACTTCTTGTATGTATTCAATCGCACCGTGCAAGAAGTTTCCTCGCACATCAAACATCTGAACCGTGTCTGAAATGACACCTTCGCCAGCAATATTCCCTTTAAACAACACTTTAACAATACTTCCAGTGACTTTATTCAAAATGGCTGGTGGAACTTCAAACGATACCACGCTACTAATGAATTCCTTCGTAAGTTCTGCTTGAGGATTTGAGAAGATATCATAGACTTGCCCTTCCTCTACCACTCGACCATTTTGCATAACCGCCATGCGATCACATACTTCTTTCACCACATTCATTTCGTGTGTAATCAGTACAATGGTAATGTTTAATTCTCGATTGATTTTTTTCAACAAACGAAGTATGGATAATGTCGTGTTTGGGTCTAGTGCCGATGTGGCTTCATCACAGAGCAACACTGAAGGATTGTTTGCCAGTGCACGTGCAATGCCAACACGTTGTTTTTGTCCTCCGCTCAGTTGTGCCGGGTACACATCTTTTTTATCTGTTAACCCCACCATATCTAGTAATTCCTTAACACGTGAAGCAATCTTATCTCTTGGCGTACTAGCAGCTTTTAGGGCAAATGCGATATTTTCCGCAACTGTCTTTTGGCTAATCAAGTAAAAATGCTGGAATATCATCCCAATCTTCAGTCGTGCCTTTCGCAGGTCCTCTCCTTTTAGCTTCGTAAGGTCTAGACCATTCACTTCAATCTGTCCACTGGTTGGTTGTTCCAGTAAGTTGATGCAACGTAATAGGGAGCTTTTACCGGCTCCTGAATATCCAACAATCCCAAACACTTCCCCCTTGTTGATCGTGAGATTTACTTGATCAACACCTTTTATTTTTCCTTTCTTCGTTTTGTATTCTTTCGATAAGTCTTTTATTTTTATCATCACAAGCTCCTTCTTTTCAAATCAAAAATGCCTCTTTCATCATGAAAGAGGCACCGAAAAATGGATTTTGGGTTATCTTTCAGAATGATATCATTCTGTAGGAATTGGCACCTTCCCAGCCTGTGCTGGGGGTTGCCGGACGTCATAGGGCCTATCCCTCGGTCTCTCTTGATAAATTCCATATGTAGTTGTTTGTTTACTCGAATTATCGTACGATGTTTTTTCACAACTGTCAAACACTTTTTTAAATTTTTGAACAATGGGCGATAAAGTGCTACCGACGACCTTCATATACCCATATATGTCTTAGAGTGTTTCAAGTTCTGCTACACCGGTATCAACTGCAAGTAAAAATCCCATTATAACTAAAGTCTATTTACTAAGTATCTCCGACTATACTAGTTGATTACTATAAATCCTTTAAATAAATTCCATATGTTTTCCATACTTTAAAGTCAAGCTTCTCGTAAAACTCCAATAAAATTGTCCAATCAATAATGATTGTTTTGATGTTCCTTTCTGCTAAATACGCCATTGCAGCCTGTACAATTGCCAAGCCATATCCTTGTTTTTGTTCTTTCTCATCAATTCCTAATGGACCAATTCCACCGGTTTCATGTTTAAATAAAGGACTCCAATATACGTTCTGCGCAATAGACGGTGAATTGCTATCATTTATTCTGCAAAATCCAATGATTTTACCCTTCTTCTTAAGAATAACAAATTCTCGTCCGTCTCCATTCATTTCAAAGTACTTGATTGCTTCATACACCCATCTGCCTGGGAAACTTTTTTCTAAGAATGAAATAAGTTCATCTTTTTCATTTTTTGTAAGCAACGAAAATGTAATGGAGTCATTGTCTGGTAAGAAATATTTTTTGTCCAAGTGATTAATTAGATCATATGTGTCCAACTTCTTCGTGTAGCCATTTTTTACTGCCCACTTTTGTACTTTTTTGTATTGGTCAGGTATGCCAGAAAAATAGTGAAAAGGGTCGCCAGCTAATTGCATCACCTCAATGCCATTCTCTTTTAAATCTGCCTCTGTACGTTTAAGTAGCATTGTTCCAATCCCTTTTCCACGATGGTCACTGTCTACTAAAAGCACTTGGATCCAACCTCTTTTTTGATCCAGTTTCACATCAACTTCTTCTTTCCAGCGTTTCGCAACAATAAACCCAATTACCTTATCTTCACGATCTAACGCAATAAAAGAACTTTCATACAAGACGTTCAAATCATTGAAACTATTTTGCATAAATAGCTCTTCACGCATCGGAAAATCACTGACCAACTCTTTATTCCATAACTTGACCAGCTCATCTAATCGATCACGATTCCAAGAGATTATCTTCATCTTTCTACCTCCAGTAATTGAATGCTATTTTCCGAACGTTTCTTCCATACGTTCAATAGAACCATCATCCATACCGTTGCTATTCTGGACAACTTGGTTAGCCGAAAAGTTATATTGATTGTTAACTTTTGAACAATGGATGATAAAGTGCAGGTCGACGATCCTCATACACCGGAATTCGTGTGCGGACTTCTTCCACTTCGGAAAAATCCACATCAATTAACGCATACTGTTCATCTTCAGCTCCTGTCCACAACACTTTTCCCCATGGTGCAATAATCATTGATTGACCATTGAACTTATTGTTGGGATCAGCACCTGTTCTATTCACTGCGATCACGAAACATTGGTTTTCAATCGCTCTCGCTTGAAGTAGAATTTTCCAATGATCAATACGTGTTTCGGGCCATTGTGCAGGTATAAACAGTACTTTCGCACCAGCAAGGGCATGTGCACGCAACCATTCTGGAAACCTAAGATCATAACATATAACCCCTCCAGCTTGAATCGAACCGATTGAAAATATATTTTCTTTATTCCCGGCCTGCAAGTAAAGATGTTCATCCATCAAGCGAAATAAATGTGCTTTATCATATTCAGAAATTAACTCACCTAGATTATTATAAACATACATTGTATTGTAGAAATTGGCTCCTTTTTTTGTAGAAACCGAACCACCGACTATGTGTATATGATGACTAAGAGCTAATTCAGAAAGAAATTTTTTCGTTCGTTGACCTTCATGATCCGCAAGTTGTTCCAATTCCGTTAATGCATAAGCAGAATTCCACATTTCGGGTAACACAACAAGCTTTGCACCGTCATTTGCCGCACGTTCTATCATGTTATGAACTGCTTTAAAATTTAATTCTGGCTCAGCAAACGCTACATCAAGCTGAATGCATGCAATTTTCATAAGACACCACCTGTAGACAAGATAAAGAAAACATTATAAGATTTGGCAGACGATTGCAACTATTATAGAAAAAGAGGTACTTCCATGGAACTTTCAAAAAAACTACAACATTTACCACCACAATTTTTTGCCTCGCTTGTTCAAAAGGTAGGGGCTGCGGTGACACAAGGTCGCGATATTATCAATTTGGGACAGGGGAACCCAGACCAACCAACACCCCCTCACATTGTTAAAGCATTACAAGAGGCTGCCGAAAACCCGATCACACATAAATATTCACCTTTCCGAGGAATCAGTGAATTAAAAGAAGCGGCAGCAAATTATTACAAACGCGAGTACAACGTTGACCTCGACCCATCCAATGAAGTTGCTGTTTTATTCGGAACAAAAATTGGATTAGTTGAATTGCCAATGGCAGTACTTAATCCCGGCGATTTAATGCTACTACCAGATCCCGGCTACCCGGACTATTTATCAGGTGTCGTAATGGCAGACGTGCAATATAAAACATTGCCACTTAAAGTCGAAAATAATTTTTTACCAGACTATTCTTTGCTCTCTACAGAAACGAAAGAAAATGCTAAGCTGATGTATTTGAATTATCCAAATAACCCTACGGGCGCAACGGCAAACATCGAATTCTTTAATCAAACCGTCGCGTTTGCAAAAGAAAATAACATTGCCGTATCACATGATTTTGCATATGGCGCAATAGGATTTAATGGGGAAAAACCCGTCAGTTTCTTACAGGCAGAAGGTGCAAAAGATATTGGAATTGAAATGTACACACTGTCGAAAACATACAATATGGCAGGGTGGCGTGTTGGATTTGCGGTAGGAAATGCTCAAATAATTGAAGCCTTAAACTTGATCCAAGATCACTTATTTGTCAGCCTCTTTCCAGCCATACAACATGCTGCCGTCGCTGCATTGAATGAAAACCAAATATGTGTAGATGCGTTAGTGGATCGTTATGAAAGCCGTCGTAATGTATTTATACATGCATGCAACCGGATAGGATGGCAAGTGGAAGCCCCAAAAGGCTCATTCTTTGCCTGGCTACCCGTTCCAAACGGATATAGCAGCCAAAGTTTCGCGGACAAACTCTTAGACGAAGCAGACGTAGCTGTAGCACCAGGGAATGGGTTTGGTGAATATGGAGAAGGTTATATTCGAGTAGGTTTATTGGTAGATGAACATCGATTAGAAGAAGCTGTTGAACGCATTGGGAAGTTAGGTATTTTTTAATAGACGAGTACTTGTAACACCATTCGTTTTGAATGGTGTTTTTTGTGTGCAAGGAAAGTGAAAAGTTTACGGTTACCAGAAGCGTACCAATAAGACATGTAGGGTAGTGCGTAATGGCTCCTATTATTTAGGGGTTTACCCTTGAAGGTGTAGCTTAGCATCTTAGAATGGTTTTATTTCCACTGCGTTCCTATTTAGAACACAAAAACCGACGTTCTACGCATGCAAGGATAACCCTCCCAACTACACGAGCTTAACTTCCATGTTCAGGCTAGGAAAGATGCTAATCGGCAGATTTCTTCGTCAACCACAGACCTTCGATTCTTGCGTATGGGATACGCTCCGAGTCTCATCCCTTTGTTCCCCCTCTTTCTCGCACACCTCTTTATCTAGGTTGTATTGAAAATACTAAAAAGCGTACAAAAAAACCGACACCCCTAAAGGTATCGGTTTTCTTTTTGCCTAGCGACGTCCTACTCTCACAGGGGGAAACCCCCAACTACCATCGGCGCTAAAGAGCTTAACTTCCGTGTTCGGTATGGGAACGGGTGTGAC
>Ga0209013_10004377_pt1 | contig 12397 bp, 8 predicted proteins | sample Cruoilmetagenom2_FD_187291 | JGI IMG/M metagenome (GOLD analysis project Ga0209013, IMG submission 187291) | Oil polluted marine microbial communities from Coal Oil Point, Santa Barbara, California, USA - Sample 2 (SPAdes) (version 2) | ecosystem: Environmental > Aquatic > Marine > Oil seeps ...
CATTGCCCTCCATTTATAATGATCGCCTTGTAGCCAAATCTCAGTAAGGTTTTCAAATTGCTTATTTTCTGCAATTTCCTTCGGATTTAAATGATTGTGATAATCTATAATAGGCAATTCTTTCGCATACCTATGATACAATAGTTGTGCGGTTTTCGATTTTAATAAAAAGTTAGTGTCTAAAAATTGCATGTGTTATTTTTTTAAAGAACCTAAAATTCCCATTTCCAATCCTCGTAACTCAGCCAATCCTCGTAATCTTCCAATTCCTGAATAACCTGGATTGCATTTTTTAGTTAAATCATCCAACATTTTATGTCCGTGGTCTGGACGCATTGGAATTGATTTATTTCTTGTTTGTTGCTCTTTTACCAAAGCTTCCATAACACCAAACATATTTACATCACCTTCTAAATGGTTGGCTTCTTGAAAATTACCTTTTGCATCACTTTGCGTACTTCTTAAATGAATAAAATGAATTTGATTTCCCATTCTCTCAACCATTCCAACCAAATCATTATCGGAACGAACTCCATATGAACCTGTACAAAAACACAAGCCATTATTTGGGCTTTTTGCTGCATCCATTAATGCTTCTGCGTTTTCTTCGGTACTTACAACTCTTGGCAATCCTAAAATTGGATATGGTGGATCATCTGGATGAATAGCCAAAAAAACATTGCTTTGTTCAGCTACAGGAACTATTTCTTTTAAAAAGGAAAATAAGTTTTTTTGAAGTTGCTCTGCATCAATTTCGTCATACGTTTCAAGTATTTTTTTAAACTCAACTATTGAATCTGCTCCTTCGGTCATTCCACCAGGAAGCCCAGCAATAATATTCGCTGTTAATTGCTCTTTTTCAGTTTTTGAAAGGTTTTTAAAATAGATTTTAGCCAATTCTTGTTCTTCTTTTGAATACTCATTTTTAGCATTTTTTCGCTCTAAAATAAACAATTCAAACGCTGCAAAAGCCGTTTTATCAAATCGCAATGCCGATGAACCATCTTCTAGCCTAAAATCTAAATCCGTACGTGTCCAATCTACTACTGGCATAAAATTGTACGTTACAATTGAAATTCCACAAGTGGCTAAATTTTGAATGCTTGTTTTGTAATGCTCTATGTATTCTTGAAAATTTCCCGATCTTCTTTTTATGTCTTCATGTACCGGAATACTTTCTACAACTGACCAAACTAACCCGTTCTTTTCTATTAAATGCTTTCTTTCTGTAATGGCTTCAACTGTCCAAACTTCTCCATTGGGTATTTGATGTAAAGCGGTAACAATACCTGTTGCTCCAGACATTTTTATATCGGATAATGAAACTGGATCGTTTGGCCCATACCATCTAAATGTTTGCTCTAATTTCATTTTTTGCTCTTTTAAACTCCGGAAAATGCACTAAATCCACCATCAATTGGAATCACTACACCTGTGATAAAACTTGAATTATCATCACAAAGCCAAAAAAGGGTACTTAACAACTCTTCTGCTTTACCAAAACGTTTCATTGGAGTATTTTTGATAATGGTATTTCCTCTGTCTGTATATGAACCGTCTTTATTTAGTAATAAATCTCTGTTTTGATTGCCTATAAAAAATCCTGGAGCTATTGCATTTACTCTAATTTTTTCAGAATGCTTTTGTGCCATTTCTACAGCTAACCATTTTGTAAAAATATCTATTGAAGCTTTAGATGTTGAATAACCGACTACTCTTGTTAACGCTTGTTGTGCCGCCATTGAAGAAATATTTATAATATTTCCTTTTCCCTGCTTTGCCATTTGTTTACCGAATACGATTGTTGGCAAAACTGTTCCTTTTAAATTAAGTTTTGAAACAGCATCAAAATCTTCCATATTCATATCAAAAAAACTATCCTCAGGCATTATGGTTGCACCTTTCATATTTCCGCCAGCTGCATTGACTAAAATATCAATTTTTTCCCATTTTTCTAAAACTTTAAGCTTTGAAGATTCTAACTCCTTTCTATTTAAAACATCTGCAATTAATCCTATTGCGTCTCCACCAGCTTCATTTATTTCATAAACTTTATTTTGAACTGTTTTTTTAGTTCTACCTAAAATTGCAACTTTAGCTCCTTGTAATGCTAAACCTAAAGCCATTGTTCCGCCTAAAGCACCTGCTCCTCCCGTTATTATGACTATTTTATCTTTTAGTTTATTCATTAGTTTTATGAATTAATATTTTTTTAATTGAAGTTGTATTTTTATTTAATACTCATTTTTTTAGCATAACGCTTCCCCATTTTACGTAAACTTACGTTATTAAAATGAACTTTATCTCCCATATCTTTAAAGTCAGAAGTCTTTATTATTTCAATAGTGCTGTTTTCTTTACTATATTTTTCTAATATTTTATTGAATTTTTTCCAATCGGGTCTATCCACTCCAAAATCACCCAATTCACCAACTACAATTGGCATATTTTCATTATCACATTCCTTTCTAATTTTGGAGAACAACGTATTTAGTTTATCTGTGTATGAATCAAACATTTCTGGTTTTGCATCAGTTTCACCTTGATGCCAAATCATTCCTTTTATAGTTCCTACTTCTTTAGCTTTTGCTATCATTTTTGTTATGTTACTCCATAAATGCATCGTTCTAAATTCAGAATCATCTAACCAATGATTAACACTACTTCCACCAACTGCTGTAGAAATTATTGCAACAGTTACATCATCTGGGACTTTTTTTAGCATTTCCATTCCAAAGCTATGACCACAATCTAATTTACGATACCAAGGAAAGTTTAAATTTATTGGTTCTTTTAATTTAACCCATTCACCTTTAGTGTTTATAGTAATTAAGCGTGAATGAGGAATGGTATCTTGAGGCATTATTTGTCCGTTTCCTTCCATGTTTGATTGCCCAGCCATTAAATACACCCAAACTTTATCTTTTTTTGGCATTTTTTTCGCTTTTTCAACTACTTTTGGGTAGTATTGTGATCTGTTTTCTTTAAAATAACGAACATAATCTACTTCAAAAGTTTGAGGAAAAACAGAGGTGTAATCTGGGTTTTTAGGCAAATTCCCACCAACCGCACAATTTAAAATCATATAAAATGGTTTTAAAAACGGATTATCATCTTTAGAAATATTTAATTCTTCATAAGTTTTATCGTAAAATTTTTGATTGTCAACAAAATATCTAATTCCTTTTTCGTCCCACTCTATAGAATACACATGAAAATCATCAGAAAAATTGCTGTTCTGCAACTCCTTTTTTTCTCCAATAAATTTTAATTGCTTGTCTTTATCATTAAAAATTACCGTACCTCTAACTCTAAAAGGCATATGGCCAACTTCTTCCATAATATCTAGTTCGCCACAATACGGCCAACCTTTATCCCATCTGTTTTGACCTAACAACCATATTGCAGGCCATAAACCACGAGTTTCTGGTAGTTTGGCTCTTACATCAATTCTACCAAGGTTAAAATTAACTTTATCACTTGTAATTATTCTAGATGCTGACCAATACTCTTTGTGTTCTTTATCTTTTTTAGCCGTAATAATTAATTTTCCATCTTTTACAGTTGTATTTTCTTGTCTATACCAAACTTTTTCGTTGTTTCCCCATCCACATAAATCTGGACAACCATTTCCTAGTTCATGTGACCAGTTTTTATCATCAATTTTATCACTGTTAAATTCGTCTTGCCAAACTAAGTGATAATTTTTATATTCTAAGGGTGAAGTGTAAGCACTATCTTTTCTAACAATTCCTTTTCTTTTATCTAATATTTTCCCTAAAATATCTTTATTCCATACTTCTTCAAATAAAAATTTATGCGCTTCATCGTTCATATGAATTCCATCCCCACTATTAAATTTTGAGCGAATTGTTCCATCCCAATTGGCAAATCCTTTCCAAAAATCTAAGGTATTTCTCCCATATCGTGTTTCTGTAGAATCTTTTATGATTTGTTGTATATATCTTTTTTCTTTAGACATATTTCTACCTTGTGTAGTACTAATCCAATATGGAACTTTTTGCTTATCTAAGGCTTTAGTAATTTGTGTGTAATTATCTAATTGCTCTTTAATTGAAAAGCCTAAATTAACATCATTACTTGGTAAATTTATTAAAACTGCATCTGGGTTAAATGATAATGCTTTTGTAACATTATGTTCTATTTCAGGCTTTGGTCTTCCTTCAATAATTTTAGCATTTGAAGGTAATAATTGATAAGTTGTATATCCACCAACTGCCAAATTTATAACTTCATTATAACCATTTTTTTCTAAAACTTTTCTACGATAGCGATTTACCCAAGCATTTTTAAAATCTTTTGGACCAGTACCTGCTGCAGTTGAAGAACCTATAACCACTATTTTTATAGCATCTTTTTTATTTCCACTAATTACTTCATTATAATCGTTAGGAATTTGACGAATATTTGCAAAATAACTCACTTCATCTTTCCCTGTTGGTTTTTTATTTAAATCTACAAATAATGCTATTTTGTTATATGTTGGACCTCCAAAAATTGCATCTTTAAAATCGAAAACTAGTGTTTCCCATTCATTTATTCTAGTATTTTGTACTGATATATTTGCATTAGAACCACCATCTTTAGAATCTTCTAATTTAAAGCTAAACGAACCTAAATGATCCATAAAAACATCAATAGTAAATCTAAATCCTTTGTTTATTTTAATTGGCTCTTTTACTTTAGTTGCAATACCTGTCCAAACACTTGCGTCTGAAGCTCTAATAATTTCACCTGCAGTTTTGCCTTCTTTTTCTATGATTGTAAAATCATATTTGTCTTTAGTTAAATGCCCATTTGAAAAATAGTAAAATTCTTGATCGTTTTTAGTATCTAAATTTATTAGTTCTTGACTTTTATTACAAGATATAAGTTGAATGAAAATGAATAGTAGTGCTACTTTTTTTAACATATTATGATATTCTTATTTGATTCTAATTCTTTGTTTTAGGTGGGTTTTTCCTGTTTACATTATCCCAATTATCCGTTCTAAAAGATGCTGCAGGAATTCCTGCTGTATTGTATAAAGTTCCTAAAATACAGTTTCCAAAGGCATAGCGAACAGCCACTGGATTTGAAACTTTATCACTCCAAATTATTATTGATTTATTCCAAGCTATTTTTGCTTTTGCAGGATAAAAAATTTGATCATCACCTGCTATTTGAAATCCCTTTAAATCTTTATTATTTGTGTAATTTGTTAATCCTCTATCTCTATCTGTTTTTTCAAAAAGCACTCTAATTTTATTTCTTTCAAAAATTTCCATCGATTTATAAATAGGTCCACTATAGGCTATAGCTTCAAAATTATAATCTTTAGCCAAAGCCCAATAGGCTAATCTGTTACCAATTTGTATTTTTTCTGGTGCGTGTATTGTATGGCAGTTTCCAATATCTGTTGAAGTAGCTAATCCTGTATTTTTTACAGTTTTCATTATATAAACTTGCGATTCTACAATAAAAGGAGAATACTCACCTGTACCATAGTAAAAAGGTGCAACTTGACACATATAAAATGAAAAGTCTCCAATGTTCCATTTATCTCTCCAGCCTTTAATCATAACTGGCAATAATTTTTTGTATTGTTCTGGTCTAGTGCGATTTGTTTCTCCTTGATTCCAAATAGCACCTTTTATATTAAATCCTATAAATGGAGCAATCATTCCATTATACAATAGAGTAGGAGCGTGCATAACTCCTTTTTTTGGAATTTTAATAGGAAGTACAATATCTTCAAATTGTTTTAGAGATTCTTTATCTGTCCAAGCTTCAGCACTTGCTCCACCCCAAGAAGAATTTATTAAACCAATTGGCACATCTAAAACAGTATTTAGTTTTTTTCCAAAAAAGTAGGCAACTGCACTAAAATTTGCCACTGTTTTAGGAGTAGCTTCTGTCCATTTCCCAATTACATTCTCTAATGGAGTTAAACTAGTTTGCCTATTTGTATGAAATAAACGAATATTACTATTTTTTGCATTTAAAATAGCTTCATTGCTCCCGTTAATAGGAGTATTAGGGTATCCTTTTACAGGCATTTCCATATTAGATTGACCAGATGCAAGCCAAACTTCACCGAGTAAAACATTTTTAAAAACTAATTTATTGGAACCTTCAATAATTAGTTTATAAGGTTTTTTATCGGCTTTTGGAGTTTTAATTTTTGTACTCCATTTTCCATTAAAATCTGCTTTAGTTATTGAATTTTCTCCCCAACCTGTGGTTATTTTAATAGTTGTATTAGGAAAATCTGTCCCCCAAATATTTATAGTATCCTTTTGCTGCAAAACCATATTATCTCCAAAAAAAGAAGGTAATTTAGTTTGTGCATTTAAAATTATTGGTACTAATAATAAAAAGGATACAAGTAGGTACTTAAAATCTTTCATTCTTGGTATTTGTAAATTATTTGTTTACCGAAAATTCAGCTTTTAGTTTAGCTGTGGAATCACCACCAATCCATACATTAAATTCACCTGTTTCAACTTCCCATTTTTTATTTGCTGTATAAAACTGTAATGTTTCTGAATTTATTTTAAATGATACTGTTTTAGTTTCACTAGGTTTTAAATGAATTTTTTTAAATCCTTTTAATTCTCGTATTGGTCTTGTAAGACTTCCTACTAAATCTCTAATATATAATTGAACTACTTCTTCTCCATTTCTTTTTCCAGTGTTAGTAACTTCTACAGATGCTTTTATTTCTCCATTAATAGGAATTTCTGTTTTGTTTAATTTTAAATTTCTATATTCAAAAGTAGTATAGCTTAAACCATAGCCAAAAGGATATAGAGCTGTTTTTGGGGCGTCTCTATAACCAGAATAAGTAACATGCGATGCATTAAAAGGTCTTCCCGTATTTTTTTGATTATAATATAGCGGTTCTTGACCAACGTTATAAGGAAAAGAAACAGGTAATTTTCCTGATGGATTGTAGTCACCAAATAATACATCTGCAATGGCATTTCCAGCTTGTGAGCCTAAATGCCAGCATTCTAATACTGAAGGTACATGATTTGCAGCCCAAGTTATATCCATTGGACGACCATTCATTAAAACAATAATTATATTTTTATTTACCTTATAAACAGCTTCTAATAAATCTTGTTGAACACCTGCAAAACCAATTTTGGTTTGGCTTCTACCTTCTCCTGTTTGCAAAGCCAATTCTCCTATTGCTAAAATTACTATATCTGCATTTTTGGCTGCATTTACGGCTGCTGGAATTCCAGATTTATCGTTGTTGTTAAAATGTAAAGGCCATAAAAAACCTTTACCATTTACACCATTGTCGTTTGCAATATCCCCACCTTTTTGATGAATTATTTTAGTTTTTGAGTCAACTGCGTTTTTAATACCTTCTAATAAAGAAACTGCAGAATTTGAAACTCCTTTTGCTCTCCAATTTCCTAATGGTGTATCTTTATCATTTGCTAAAGGACCAATAACGGCAATACTTTTAATGTTTTTACTTAGCGGTAAAATATTTTTATCATTTTTTAGTAAAACGATTGATTTTTTAGCAACTTCACGAGAAAAATCTTGATTTTCTTTAGTATAAATTTCGGTATTTTCTCTTTCTACGTTACAATATTTGTAAGGATCATCAAAAAGCCCTAACTCGAATTTTATTCGTAGTATTCTTTTAACAGCGTCATTAATTAATGATACATTAATTTTCCCTTGCCCTACTAATTTGTCTAAATTTCCTTCGTAAGCATAGGACTCCATATCCATATCGCTTCCTGCTTTAACGGCAATTTCAGCTGCCTGCATTTTGTCTTTTGCATAGCCATGTGCAATCATTTCTCCAATAGAACCCCAATCTGAAACCATAAAACCATTCCAATTCCAACTCTCTTTTAAAATGGTTCTTTGCAGTGTCTTATTTCCTGTTGATGGAATACCATCAATTTCGTTAAAAGAATTCATAAAAGTTGCCACACCAGCATTAGCAACTGCTTTAAAGGGTGGTAAAATAGTATTATGTAACTCAAATTCACCAATATTTACAGTATTATAATCTCGCCCAGCTTCTGCAAACCCATAACCAGCAAAATGTTTAGCACAGGCAGCAATAGTATTATTTTTAGATAAATCATTTCCTTGAAAACCTTGAACTCTTGCTACTCCAATTTTTGAAGCAAGATATGGATCTTCACCTGAACCCTCCATAATTCTTCCCCATCTTGCATCTCTAGAAACATCAACCATAGGAGCAAAAGTCCATTGAACTCCTGCTGCAGAAGCTTCTTTTGCTGCTATACTTGCAGATTTTTTCATTAAATCCAAGTCCCAGCTTGCACTTTCACCTAAAGGAATAGGAAAAATAGTTTTATAACCGTGAATAACGTCATATCCAAAAATTAATGGAATTTTTAATCGAGAATTTTCCATTACTAAAGTTTGAGCTTCTCTAGTAGCTTTTACAGATAGTACATTTAGCATAGAGCCAACTTCTCCATTTTTAAGTCTATCTAATTTTTCTTTGTCGCTGACATTTGAAGGAGGCCCGGTAACATCCCAACTTCCATTATATTGAACCATTTGTCCAACTTTTTCTTTAAGTGTCATTAAGGCTAGAACAGAATCTACTTTTTGGTCAATGTTATTATTGCTATTAGATGGCTTTATACTGTTTTTATGACAGCTAAAAAATAGTGAAATAGATACGGATATTACAAATGTGATGAATAAAGTTTTTTTTGTCATTGCTGTTTATTTAAATATTAATTCTACATATACAGGTAGGTGATCTGAAGGGTATTTTAAATTTTTAGAATCACTTAAAACTGCATATTTTTTAACAGTTAATTGGTTGTTTTTTGAAATGAAAATATAATCGATTAATCTAGTTACAGGTTTGTTATGCTGAAAATTATTAAAGGTGCCTGATGGACCAAAAGGTTTTTCAATAGATACCTCTCTGCAATCATTCATTTCTTTTTTAAGGTTAATGATTCTTTGCGTATTAGGTTCTGAATTAAAATCACCCATAAAAATAACAGGATAATTTTTGGTGTTTAATTTTTTTATTTTGGATAAAACTAGCGCTATTCCTTTAGTTCTAGCCTCTTCACCAATATGGTCTAAATGCGTATTAAAAACCCAAAATGTTTTTCTGCTTTTTTTATCCTTTAATAGGGCATAGGTACAAACTCTGTTAAAAGCAGCATCCCAACTTTTAGAAATTTTATTTGGTGTTTCAGAAAGCCAAAAGGTTCTAGTTTTTTTAAGAATAAACCTGTTTTTTTTATAATAAATATTTGAAGATTCTCCTTTCCCAATTCCTTCTCTACCTACACCAACTCTATTATATTGTGGTAACAGTGTAGCAATATCTACTACTTGGTTTGGTCTAGCTTCTTGTACTCCAAAAATGTCCGGATTATAAAATTGAATTTGAGAAGTCAAAAAACCTTTACGAAGTGGCCATGCATTTTCTCCATCAGAAGCTATATCCAATCTAATATTATAGGTCATTACCTTTAATGTTTGTGCATAGGTTAATGCACTAAATGCTGTTAAAAAAAGTAGGAATATTGTTTTTTTCATTTTAAAAATTATTAGGTGATTTTTGATATACTCGCACATAATCTACTTGCATTTCACTAGGAAAAATAGAATTATCAATTGCACCACCCCAATCTCCACCTATTGCAAGGTTTAATATTAGGTAAAATGGCTTATTAAAAGGCCAACCTTCATCAGTGATAATTCTTCCATTTTCACCTTTGGTTACTTCATAAAATAACTTGTTGTCAATAAAAAATTTAATTTTTTTTGAGGTCCATTCAAGCCCATATAAATGAAATGAATTACTAACATCAGAAATTTTTTCAAAATGAGTAGATTGATTTTTTTTCCAAAAATTATAAAATTTTGTGTGAAGTGAAACGTGTATTACATTGGGATCTTTGCCTACATGTTCCATAATGTCAATTTCACCACATAAAGGCCATCCTACTATTTGTCTATTTTTTCCAAGCATCCAAATAGCTGGCCAGGTTCCTTTACCTTTAGGTAGCTTCGCTTTTACTTCAATTTTTCCGTATTTTAATGTATATTTTCCATATGTTGTTAATCGAGCAGAAGTGTAATGTCTATTTTCAAAATCTTTTTTTAAGGCAACAATATGAAGTAATCCATCTTTTACAAATGAATTTTCTATGGATTCTTTTCTGTAATATTGCTTTTCATTGTTAAACCCAACACCAATGTCATAATTCCATTTTGTAGTATCTGGTAAACCTGTATAATTGAATTCATCAGACCAAACTAATTTATAGGAATTATTTGGTTGTTTAATTTTCTTCTTATTTGAGCAAGATGAAAATGACAATAAACTAATTGAACTTAACAAAAGAAAATATTTTAATGACATAATTTATGGCTGTTGAAGGTTTATTTTTTATAAAATTTTTGAAGCGTATAGAAGGCTTTCTTTTTTATTCCTTTGTTGGATATCAATCCTTTTCTATTCCAACCGTCTTGAATATTTGGAAGTACTCTTTTTGGAGATCTAAAATCAGCTAAAATCCAAGGACTCATCCCTCTAATATTTGGAATTTTTTCAATCATTTTTAAGTTTTGTTGGTATAGATATTCTTGATATTCTTCTGTCCAACGAGCATTAATAGTGCCGTGTAAACCTTGTAAGGCTCCTCCACCAAACTCTGAAATAATTACAGGTTTATTATATTTTATATTCCATTTTGCATTTGGTGCATTTTTTAGAGAACCTCCATACCAACCTATATATTGATTAAAAGCTACAATATCTAAGAATTTACCTATTTCATCATCAACTATATTGACTTCATTTTTAGAATGTTTTTCGAGCGCAGCACTAATTAAACGGCTATTATCTTGCTTTTTTGTTGTATTTATTAAGTTTTTAATAAACTCATTACGAGCCAAAGATGGCGGTGTTTCGTTTGCCATAGACCATATAATAATACTTGCCCTGTTTTTATCTCTAGTAATGGCTTCAGATAATTGGTTTTCAGCATTTTTAAGGGTTTTTTTATTGGTGAAATCTACGGTCCAATACACTGGAATTTCTTCCCAAACCATCATTCCTATTTTGTCCGCTAATTTTATGATATATTCATTGTGAGGATAATGAGCTAACCTTACATAGTTGCAACCTAACTCTTTAGCCCAATTTAAAGATACAAGTGCATCTGCATTATTATAAGCTCTGCCACCACGCATGGCATTTTCTTCATGAATGCTAATGCCTTTTAAAAAGATAGATTTACCATTTAATAATATATTTGGGCCAACAGTTTCAATAGTTCTAAATCCAATTTCATCTTTTAATGTTTGTTGATTTGTTTTAATATAAACATCATATAATTTAGGTGAAGCAGGAGACCAATATTTTATTTTTTTTGAATCAAATTCAATTTGGGCAATACCTTCGTTATTTGTTGTAAAGGTTTTATTAATTTTTAATTCAGGAATGTCAACGGTTATTTTTTCATTTATATTAGCATTATTTAATTTTATAAAACCTGTAATTGTTTTTAAATTTCCTTTTTTAAGTTGAATTGTGTAATCTTGAATAAAAGTATTGGATTCTTCAATAAGTTTTACATCTCTCGTAATTCCACCGTAATTCCACCAATCTGTATTTAAAGTAGGAATTGCTTCTTTATATCTTTTATTATCAACCTTAACAACTAAGTAATTATCCTTTGGTTTTACAATGGAAGTTATTTCAAAATTAAAAGGAGTAAATCCACCTTTATGCACACCAAGTTTTTGTCCATTTAAATATACTTCAGCTTTGTAGTTAACAGCTCCAAAATATAGAAATAAACGATTGCTATTTTTAGTTAATGTATAATTGAAAGATTTTTTATACCAAATAGTACCTTCATAATATAGAAGGTTTTCTTTTTGAGAATTCCAATCTCCAGGTACTGATAATGTGGGTGATTTATCAAAATCATATTCTACAAGCTCTAATTTATTTTTTGCATGATAATTATTGTAAAAAGCAGATTTGTTTTTTTCAGGTAATTGATCATAAGGTTGATATCTATAATTATAATAACCTGTTTCATAAGGGTCAACAATATAATGCCAAGTGCCGTTTAAAGTTGTTGTATTTCTATTAAAAGTATTTATTAATAAATTTTGAGACAGACCTATAAATGGGAGAAGAAGCAATAATTTTATGAAAACATTTTTTAACATAATTTGTTTAATTTTAAAATGAAAAACCAGTTATAGTTATTAATTTCAGCAGGTTATAATTTTTTTTTAAAAATAGATTCCATTTCTTCTAAAGTTTTTCCTTTAGTTTCTGGGATAAATTTCCAAACAAACACAATAATAATTACAATAAATACAGAGAATATAAAAT
>Ga0209013_10004378_pt1 | contig 12397 bp, 10 predicted proteins | sample Cruoilmetagenom2_FD_187291 | JGI IMG/M metagenome (GOLD analysis project Ga0209013, IMG submission 187291) | Oil polluted marine microbial communities from Coal Oil Point, Santa Barbara, California, USA - Sample 2 (SPAdes) (version 2) | ecosystem: Environmental > Aquatic > Marine > Oil seeps ...
AGAAAGGGTTATGAAATGCTTGAGCGGTATGAAGGGAAACTGTCACGTACCGTTCTGAGATGAGAAGGGGCGGGTAACCGCCCTTTTCTTAATCTGCGATGCCGCGCTCTACAAAAAATTCGCGCAATTCCAGCACGATGGAACCGGTGTCGATAATTCTATGACCGAGAGAGACAAGGGCTGCCCTTACGACTGCGGGCTCTGTCCTGAACATAAGACCACAACGGTCCTCTCATTAATCGACGTCACGAACCGGTGCAACCAGAAGTGCCCTGTCTGTTTTGCGAATGCTGCTGCCACCGGCTATGTGTACGAGCCAAGTACAGAGCAGATCCGGGAGATGCTGGAGATGCTGATTAGAGAGAAGCCGGTACGCAACTGGGCGATACAATTTTCAGGCGGTGAGCCCACTGTCAGGGATAATCTGCCGGAATTGATCAGAATGGCGCGCGATCTCGGCTTTATACAGATTCAGATTGCAACAAACGGTCTCCGTCTCGCAAACAGTGTCGAGTACTGCAAGGAGCTCCGGGAGGCTGGGCTGCATACCATATATCTCCAGTTCGATAGTATGACTCCGGAGCCATACTTTCAGATCCGTGGATTCAACGCGCTTCCGGTAAAGATGCGCGTGATTGAAAACTGTAGAAAATCCGGACTTACGAGTGTAACGCTTGTTCCAACACTGATGAAAGGTGTGAACGACGATCAGATCGGTGATATTATACGGTTCGCATCACAGAATCTCGATGTGGTCAAGGGTGTTAATATGCAACCGGTCTCTTTTGCAGGAAGAATCAATCAGGAAGATCGTGAAAAATGGAGAATCACGATCCCTGGTGCGCTCAAATGCATCGAAGAGCAGACCGGTGGAGAGATCACGGTAGATGATTTCTATCCTGTCTCATTCGTGGTTCCGATATCAGACTTCGGCGAGGTCAAGAAAGGAGAGCCGCAGGTGAAGTTCACGATGCATCCGCACTGCGGTGCAGGTACATACATCTATGTAGAGGATGGTCATTTTATTCCGATCACGCAGTTCATCGATGTCGAGGGATTGATCGAATATCTGGGCGAGACTGCACGCACGCACGATCACAAGACGATCAACAAACCGCATGTCACTGCAAGTATTGTGTCGCACATCGCGCAGTTCATTGATACGGATAAAGAGCCAAAGAGCGTGGATGTGAAGAAACTGCTCATCAATGCACTCACCAAAGGAACCGAGGATGTCATAAAGCAGTTCCACCGGAAAACTCTGTTTCTGGGAATGATGCACTTTCAGGATCTGTATAATATCGATCTTGAGCGAGTGCAGCGCTGCGGCATCCATTACGCAACTCCGGATGGCAGGGTGATATCGTTCTGCAGTTACAACAATGTGTATCGGGAGCTCGTTGAGCGTAAGTTCTCGGTGCCGCTTGAGGAGTGGGAGCAATCGCATGTTGATCAGTGATTTGCTGATTTTACGCAATGGATATCCTGAGTTGGCTTATACTGCCTATGTCAGTATTATAAAAACAACATACAAGTCAATCAAATCAAAACATATTTAAAGCAGTACGGCAGATACTGATACCATGAAGAGTGCTGTCGAATCCCTGCGTGATCTCGGGCTCACCGAGTATGAGGCAAAGGTGTACACCGCACTTGTGAAGATCAGAAGCGGGACCGCATCAGATATTCATCTGGTCTCAGGGATTCCGCGTTCTGCGGTCTACGGTGCGCTCCACCGACTCGAAGAACGGGGGACAATCGAGGTTCAGTCTTCCAAACCGATGAGATACAGGGCTGTTCCTCCGGAGATTGCCCTTGGAAAACTGAAAGATAATTTTATAGCTGAAAGCGAAAACGCACTTGCTGCACTCGAAGAAATCTATCAAACACAGAAGATAGAGGTGCGAGAAGAGGCGATATGGACAATAAGTGGAATAAAAAACGTAAGCGACAAAATTATCGAGATGATCATGGGCGCACAGAATGATATTATCTTCGCGGCGTCTTACCCGTCGTTTCACGAAATTGCAAAGACATATCCGATTTTCAAGAATATAAAAGATGTACTGGTCGATAAAATTGAACAGGGGGTTACCGTAAGAGTGACTGGCTTGCGGAGCGAAGGACTTTACAATATTGCAAATGATACCCCAGGAGCGATCATAAGAGCATTTCCAGCAGATAAACCAACTGCAGGCGGCGGAATACTGATCGTTGATGGGAAGGACGTATTGATTGCGATCATGAGCGAAAACGCTGATACCGGCATGTACGATCTCATGGCAATCTATACGGAGGGGATCGGGGCTGCATCGATATTCAAACACTTCGTCGAGACTGAATGGGATGCATCGGTGGCGATATGAAGATGGGTGAAAAATATAGGGGGTGGCTTATATCTCGATCAATGACATATTTGAACGTATAGGGGTATTTGTTGAGAAGAACACAATTCCGATACTCGTGGTTGCAGTTATTCTCATCCTCATCTCCTTCAGTGGTGCGAAGCAAATCGAGATGGCATCAGGCACTGAAACCTTTGTAGAGAAGGAGTCTCGCCTTTACCAGGATTTTGACCTCCTGTACCAGCAGTACTTCGGAACCGACGCGATTGTGGTCATGGTTGAGGGCGGGGACATCGCTACGCCTGAGGTCTTGCGTGCCATTGACCGGCTTGAGACCGGTGTTTCAGGAACAAGGAACGTTGAACAGATTGTGGATGTTGCAGGCATGGTGCGGCAGGCAAATCTTGGAGTAGAAGGGCGCAACCGGATCCCTGATGATGAGCAAGCGATCAGAGCACTCATCGATACGCTTCCGGAACAGCAGCGCAGGATCGTGATGCCTGATACACGACATGCTGCGGTTTATGTCGTGATGCCCGCACGCCTCAGCGACCCTGAACAAGCAGACGTACTCGCGGTTGTCGAGGATATAATAGAGTGGGCGGATTTTCCAGCAGGATACGACGTCATCGTCACCGGTGACCCGACATTCATGAATGCCATGAAAAACGAGATGAACTCGAGCATGGGTCCGCTCCTTCTGATCGCATCGCTTCTGATGGTGGTTGTGCTCTTCATCGCGTTCAGACATGCGCGGTGGCAGCTCCTCCCGCTTCCGGTTGTCCTGATCGGAATTATCTGGACGTTCGGTGCGATGGGCTTTCTGGACATACCACTCTCGATGGTCTCGATGTCTGCTTTTCCGATATTAATAGGACTTGGAATCGACTATGCGATCCAGTTCCACAACAGAATCGAAGAGGAGTTCGCAAGGGTCGATGATGCAAAGAGGGCGGTAACAGAGACGGTGCGGCATACCGCGCCCGCTGTCCTGATCGCGCTGATTATCACCGGGCTTGGTTTCGTGAGTCTGTTCACATCAACGGTGCCGATGATCCAGGATTTTGGACTTCTGTGTCTGGTTGGTATTGTCTGCTGCTTCTTTTCTGCCCTGTTCATCGGAGTTACAGCGGTCTACGCGCTACATCGCAGGGGCGACAGAAAGAATCGGAGACAAAATAGCAAGCAGACAATCGACAGGAAGGAAGATAGCTCGGTTGAGCGAGCCTTTGGCAGTCTTGCAGTCTGGTCTGCAAACAATCCTCTGCTGGTTCTCGGTGTCGCGGGATTGCTCTGTGTTGCAGGACTATATGCGGATACGGTAGTCGGGATCGAGACCGATGTGAAGACGTTCGTGCCGTCTGATATGCCCGCACTTATCGATATTGAACACATGGTCGATGTACTTGGCGGCACCGACCAGTTGAATCTGATCGTGAAGGCAGAGGATGTGACAGATCCTGCTGTGGTTGCGTGGATGGATAGGTTTTCCGCACACGAGATTGAACTACACCCCTACATTTCAAGTGGAGAAAGCATAGCAGGTCCGATGAAGGTTATGAATCACGGAGAGCTTCCGGAGACTTCCGGGCAGGTGGACGCGGTCATGCAAAGAATTCCTGAGAGCACAAGAGACCGGTACATCTACGGGCGTACAACAGCGCTCCTGAACCTTGGTATCGGGGATGCAATATCAGGACTCGGTCTTCCCAGAATTGATCGGTTGATCAGACTCGTAAAAGGCGATATCCAGTGGACAGAGCCGCCACCAGGTGTTACCGTCACGATCACAGGACAGTCTGTAGCGATGACAACGACGATTGCGGCACTCACGACAGGCAGACGGCTAATGACGTTTGTGGGGCTCGTTCTGATCACCGGCGGGCTCTTCCTGCTCTACCGCGACTGGCTGAAAGCGATCATACCTGTTCTTACGATGGGGCTTGTCATCGGATGGTCAGGAGGCGTGATGTACTTGCTTGGAATGGACTACACACCGATGACCGCAACGCTTGGAGCACTGATCCTTGGCGTCGGCTCCGAGTATGCTGTGATGATGATGGAGCGATACTTCGAGGAGCGAGAGAACGGATTTGCCCCGATCGATGCAATCCGAATATCCACCGGCAAGATTGGAGTTGCGATCCTGGCATCCGGTCTCACAACGCTCGCCGGGTTCTCAGCGCTGGTTGCGTCGCCGTTCTCGATGAACCGGAACTTCGGGGTCGTGACCGTTATCGATGTGCTGCTTGCACTGATCGCAAGTTTCTTCGTCTTTCCAGTGCTTATCGTGTGGCTGGATGGGGCGCGGGAGAAGAGAAGGGCGCGAAAGGCTGCGAAGATACTGGAACCTGATCGAACGAAACAGCCAAACCAAACAGGAAAAGGAGTTACGGGATAAAACAGAACAAAGAAGGAGATGACATGAACATAACTAAAATGACACTAGTCGCACTACTAATACTCGTGGCACTCACATCGCTTGTAGCATCACTACCTGCCGACGAGCTGCGGGCAAGCCAGCATCGCAACGACACACACATGTCGCCAGCAGCATCGATACACACAACAACTGCCGCCGGCTTACCAGACCACCTCTCGCCGGGTTTCACGTTCTCGAAGAACTTCTACGATGTCCATGGACTGCCAAACCTGACAGCATCGATCGTCGGCGACGAAAAGTTTGATCGCGGCGACGAGGTCACGCTTCCAATCGATCTAATCAACCGTGGAGTTGTTCTTGGATTCGAATCCGACCGCATGCCTGATGATGATGAAGAGATTGATCTCGCCAGTATGGAACTTGGATACGAACTCCAGCAGGTGAATGCGATAGGGATCACTGCAATGCTCGTAGCGCCAGAGGGGAGCCCAATCGAGGTGAAATCGGGACCGCAGCAGGCAGGATCGATCAAGGGGGACAAGGGAGCGCGTAAGACTGTCAGATTCAACATCGAGATCGATGAGAACGCTCCTGCCGGTACCTACCCGCTGATACTTGCCACGAGCTGCATATACCAGAAAAACGCACAGGTAAGCGGAAACGTCTCTGAAAGTAGAGCTGACGTGAACCTCTGGTACGACGCACTCAACCAGACGCAGGTACTCTATATAACCGTTGAGAAACTGGCTGACTTTGAGATTGTCAACGTATCCTCCAATCTCCGTGCAGGCGAGGATGACAGAGTGCTTTCCATAACTTATCGGAATACCGGTGAGGAGACTGCAACCGAGGCGGTAGCACGGATCAGCGTGACCGATCCGTTCAGCAGCACCGATGATCAGGCATATCTCGGAACGCTTGCCCCGGGCGAGAGCGTGACCGGTACCTTCGTAATTGATACGGATTCCTACGCCGCAATAAAGCCGTACGGCATCGATACCGAGATCAGGTTTAAAGATGCTGCAGGGGATTTAAAAGTATCAGAGTCCATGACTGCAACCGCTACGATAGAACCTTTGGTACCGACATCCAAGAAGGTAAAGCCATACATTCTTCCGATCATGTTACTCATACTTCTCGTGCTCGTAGCAATCGGAGTGCGGTACTACCTCAAGAACGTTGCCGGGAACAGGAACGCCCAGAGAACGGATGAACCGGACGATTGAGCAGGTGATCTCTGGTGCAAACGAAGATTGTTGCTATAATTGCCATCGTCGCAGCCGCCCTATTGCTCGCGGTTCCGGTTGCGGTCGGAAGCGAGTATATCCCTGAGAGCTACACACGATCCACGAATTACTATGATGTCACAGGCGAGCCATACCTGCTTGCGACGCTTGTCGGGGATTGCGAGCTTTATCGCGGCGAGGATGCGGTACTTGAGATCACGCTCCAGAATTACGGAGAGATCTCCAGAATCAAGGGTGATGAATATCTCAATCCCGATGAGGAGAACTATGACGACGAGACTATGCTCGCTGCAATCGAACTGGAGTCAGAGATCGAAAAATCGTGTGCAGACCACGTCAACGTCGTGCTCTCTGCAGACGGTGCGCCGGTCGATGTCACGGTGGATGTGCAGGAGATCGAGTCCATCGAAGCTGGCAAAACCGGAACGGCACGGTTTCCGATCCATGTCGATGATGATGCACCCGCCGGCGCATACCACCTGCGTATAGAGGCATGTTACGACCACATCCGGAATGTACAGGTGAGCGGCACCCCCGATAAGCCGGATATCAATTACTGGAATACGACCGGGGTGCAGAACCGGACTATAGTGATCGTGGTTGAGAAAGAGGCTGACTTCGAGGTCACCGACGTTGTATCCGGGATGCAGGTCGAAAAGACGGGATTTTTAAACATCACATACCAGAATACCGGTGAAGAGACCGCAACAGATGCGATCGCTCGCGTAAGCGACATGCTGCCATTTACTGCGGTTACGAATCAGGAGCGTCTCGGCACGATTGCGCCTGGCGAGTCTGTGACCGCACACTTCCGTGTCAGCACCGACCGGGATGCGGTTCCAAAGGTGTATGACATAAGCACAGGGATCAGGTTCAAGGACGAGGATTGCGATATCCAGATCTCGGACCCGATGCAGATCGGGGTTTCTGTTGCGCCGAAGGTGCCGTTTTCAGAGAAGCTCCTGGCGAAGAAGTGGTGGATCGTGGCGGTCGCGGTCGTGCTTCTGGCATTCGGGGGATGGCGGGCGCTTAAGCGATGAAGGATGTGAGGGTGGCGTGTCTACACCGTTTCATTTCTTATATGTGTTTGGATGAGGTGAAAAAACCACGAGATTACACACGATTTCACGAGATCAAGACAGAAATCTTGTGGAAATCTGTGCAATCTTGTGATTAGCTAACCACGTACCATTTCTTGAAATACCTGCTCAAAAACGCAAGATCTATCGCGTCAACGATCTCTCTGTCCTCAAGCACAGCAACGCCATAACCGTCCCTGCAGTGCTTGCAATTAAATTGCGGTGTCAGATCAAGACGTCTCTATGATCGACAGGGGCATCGGTCAGATTCGGAAGCAGCGAAACTTTCACGAGTTTTGCGTGTATCATAACAACATGATAATCGGACTACCCCCCACCTACACGCCCTTATTTTTCGACCAGTTTTTGGATGGTCTTTTCAAGTTCTGCGATCTTATCTTCCAGACGGAGAAGATCATCCTTCGATGCGACTTTTGACCTCTCAATCGCGTTCTGCACATCACCCGAGATTTTTTCCTCGAATTCCTGCATCCGTTTCGTTTTCTCGATCATGAGTTCGTGAACGAGGGTTTTTCCTTCCTCTTTGCTCACCTCTCCTTTTTCAACGAGTTCGTCTACGACTTGCTTGATCTTCTCCTCGGTTATGGACAGAACGCCAATTCCAAGGAGCCCCACCTTCCTGAGTGATTCTATCATGATGGTCCTCGCATCACCAGATGATCCCTATATGCCATAACCCTTCCGGTACTATACACTACAGGACTGGAAAAGTTTACATGATGCGGATAGCTAACCAAGTAAGCATCTAACACGCGGGCAGGGGACAATAATGCACATACACAAAATCGGAGTTATTTCACGCACATACCGCCACATCGCGCGTTACCGCCAGATTCTTACTGTTCTTTTCAGATACGGCTTTGGTGACATGATCAATGCCCTGCATATCGGGCGTTATGTTGATATCGCACTCCCAAAAAAGATCAAAAGAGAGCGGGATCGAATCGAGGAACTCACCATGTCGGAACGAGTGCGTATGGCGATGGAAGAACTCGGTCCCACATTCATTAAGATGGGGCAGATTCTATCCACACGCCCTGACCTGATCCCGATGGAGTTCATCACCCAGTTTGAGAAACTCCAGGACACGGTGCCGCCATTTTCATTCGCGGATGTTAAGACGACAATCGAATCCGAACTGAGAGCCCCGATTGCCACGATATTTCAGGACTTTGACGAGACTCCGGTTGCAGCAGCGTCTATCGGACAGGTGCATCGCGCCAGACTCGCAACCGGCGAGGATGTGGCTGTCAAAGTGCAGCGTCCTGACGTTCGGAAGACAATTGAGGTTGATCTGGAGATTATACTTCATCTGGCAACGCTTCTGGAGCAGAATGTGGATGCGTACCAGATATATAACCCCACAAAGATTGTTGCGGAATTTGCAGACACTATTAAGAAGGAGATCAATTATAGGAATGAGGCGTTCTATATTGAGCGATTTGCAAGACAATTTCCGGACGATCCAACGGTTTACGTGCCAGTAGTCTTTTCGGAGGCAACAACTACGAAGGTTCTCACGATGGAGTACATCGATGGCGTCAAAGCATCTGATATCGAGCGGCTGGACGAGGGGGGTTTTGACAGGAAGGTGATTGCAGCACGCGGCGCAGACCTGATCTTCAAGCAGATTTTTGTGCATGGCTTCTTCCATGCCGATCCACACCCGGGAAATATCATGATCCTGCCAGATAACGTGATCTGCTATCTGGATTTCGGGATGATGGGCAGAATAGACAGGCAGACGAGAGAAAATATCGTAGATCTCACAATTGCAGTCGTACGCCAGAACGAGGTGAAAGCGACTGATGTGCTGTTGCGGCTTACCACGCAGGATGTGCCGATTGATCGCCGAAGACTGGAACTGGATGTGTCTGACCTGACGATGCAGTACCTCGGAAAACCATTGAAAGAGATCGATGCGGGGCAGATTTTGCGTCAGTTTATGGATCTAATCTCGCATCACCGTTTGCAGATTCCGCCAGACCTTTTTATGATGAGTAAGGCGGTCTCAACGGTCGAAGGACTTGGAACTGTGCTTGACCCTGATTTTGACTGTGCCAGTTCAGCAACTCCGTTCATCAAACACATCCAAATGGAGCGGATGCATCCAAAACGCGTGGCATCGGATATGTTAAACTCCGGAACTGAGATTATCCACCTCTTTAAAGAGATTCCAGGGGGTTTGCGTGACATCCTGAAACAGGCGAAGAGTGGAGAGACCACGATCAAGTTTGAACACAGGGGACTTGAGCCGATACAGAATACTCTTGATCAGGTCAGCAATCGCATCAGTTTTGCCATCGTTCTGGCATCGCTTGTTATGGGCTCATCGTTGATCGTGCTCGCAGAGATCCCGCCATTATGGCATGAAATCCCGGTAATCGGAATCATCGGGTTTCTCGGTGCAGGGATGATGGGGTTCTGGCTTCTCTTCTCGATTCTCAGACACGGGCAGATGTAGACGGCGTTCTGCACGAGAATCTCACGTAACCTCCCGCACGAGAAGCGTCCGCAGCAAAAAGATTGCGGGGATGATCTCAAGCCGCCCGATCCACATGTTACCTATCAGCATGATCTTGCCTGCGGCAGGGAGACTTGCTGTTGTGATGCCGGTTGAGAGCCCGACATTGCTCTGTGCGGATGCCACCTCAAGGATCACACAATCAAGATTGAAACCTGCCGGTACAACATGGAGGAGCACCACAACACCCACCAGGAGAAAGATGATCCATAGATTCAGGAGCAGCGAAACCTCCTCGAGTTCTGCGTTTTTGTGATCCTCTGAGAGCGTTTTCTTTCCGATGCGGTACGCAATGACCGCCTCTTGTGGAAGTGCAATCTTTTTAAGCCACCACCCGACCCCTTTGACCAGCATGACCGCTCTCATCGTCTTTATGCCGCCGGAGGTCGAGCCGGCGGTGCCCCCGATGATCATCGCAATGATCAGGATGATATGGGCGGTCGGAGTCCACCGGTTAATATCGGCTGTCTGAAATCCCGTGCAGGTGATCGTCGAGACGAACTGGAAGACCGAGTCTCCGGAAGTGGTCATGAGGTTACAATTCCCCTGCGAGAATATGTTCTCGAGAACAAGCAGAGTTGCGCCGACCAAAACCATAGCAAAGATCGCCTTGCACTGTATGTCTTTGAAGTACGAGGACGTTTTCCGCATGATCACCTGATAATGCACCAGAAACGGTATCGCACCTGCCAGCATGATCGGGATGAGCACGATCTCAATTGTCGTGCTGTGGTACTCTGCGATGTTCCCATCGGTGACTGTGAAGCCACCGGTGCCAATTCCGGTCATCGCACAGTTTATGCTGTCCCAGAGCGGCATCCCTGCCAGCCACAGAAGTCCGACACCAGCTGCGGTCAGTGCAAGATAGACCCGCCAGATCGTGCGGATGGTGTCCCTGATCCGGGGGGTGATCTTTGTGTCCCTGCCTTCGGCATGGTAGAGCGCATACATGTAAGTCCCATGTCTTGCAATGATCGATATCACGAGCACGATCACGCCAACGCCGCCGAGCCACTGCATAAAACTCCGCAGGAACTGCAGGGTGTGCGAAAGTTCTGAGGGGTGTGCGATCATGGTGAGACCGGTTCCGGTCCAGCCAGACATGCTCTCGAAGTACGCATCGAGAAATGGCATATTGGCGCCGAGCACAAAAGGAATCGCACAGAAGAGCGGTGCGATGAGCCAGCCCAGTGCTGCGATTGTCATGGCGTGTCTCGTCTCGAGCACGTCATCTGTTTTGAAGAGATACTTGAGGCATAACCCGATAATAATGGCGCCCGATGCCGGAATCAAGCATCCCGGTATCATGAAGTACTCTTTTGTTGTGATCGGGATTATGATCACTGCTAACAGAACACCTCCTATAACTAGTAGGAGGTCGCCGATGTTGCGGCACAGGATTGCGGTGTCTCTGAATGGCATATACCGAATCTCCGGATTGGTTTTTGATTGTATCGAGACTTCTTATTACTTTCCGGTTGCACAGACACGCCTTTAATCTGTGTAATCTATGGACGATCTGGCTTTTAGCCACTTATTAACGCAGATCACGCTGACTGAAACCTTCTTTCGGATTAGAATTTGTGCGTGTAGCATTATTCCGCTCGTCAATGATAGCGGGGATGAATTGAGCGAGATAGCACGATTCATCGCAGAGGTTGGCGTCGAGATTCCATGGCATATCAGCCAGTTCTATCCGCAGTACAAGTTTCTTGATGCGCCTCCGACCCCGATTGCGACTCTGCACAGGCAAGGGAGATCGGGATCGAGGAGGGGCTCAGATACGTATATGAAGAAAATGTTCCCGTGAAGGGGGATGAGAATACGTACTGCTATCAGTGCAGAGAACTCCTGATCGAACGGTTCGGGTTCAACACCATCGAGAATTGAATTGAGGGCAGGAAATGCTTCAATTGCGGGGCAGAGATCGATGGGGTCTTCTGAATTATTCAGAACTTCGATATCTTCTCGATGTGCACATAAAATACGAGGGCACAATTCCCGCAGAGTCTGATGCTGACCGGTTCATTCCTTGTTAATCCGATCTCCAGACTTTTCTCTCCCAGTTCGACAGTATCAGACCCGCATCTTGGACATGTAGTCTCCATATCAATCACCTGAAAATGATCTCTTCGGCGATGCTTTAAACTATCGGTTACCAAAATAGAGACAAGAATGTACAGAAGAATTCTGGTTGCGATAGATGGCAGTTTCCATGCAGAAGCGGCAGCAAGGTATGCCATCCATCTGGCAGGGGCATGCGATGCAGAACTCTACGTGGTTTATGTGGGTGGATCTCTTGCAGGCAGGGATTCACTTGACCGACTGGTCTGGCATGCAGAATCGGAGGCTATTGTCGTGCACGCCGTTGTTGAGACAGGAGCTATCGTCTCTGTGATCGAGTCCATCGTCAGAAAGGAGGATATCGATCTTGCTGTTGCATCAACCATGTATCTTTCAACAAAGACGGTAACAATGGATCTTATGACGGCGCTTCCGTGCTCAGTACTTGCGATAAGGGTTGCACATCTCGGAAAGATGACATATCTCAAGAAAATTCTTGTTCCTGTGATGGGGGGCGCATGGGCTGATGAGCGCGCATATTTAACCGCTAAACTTGCTAACGTTTTCGATGGGGCTGTTACAGTTTTGCATGTGCAGACGATCTCGCGCTCCGGATTTATGGGACTTACCCATGAGAAAAAGGACATCACACGTGCGCATGCGAAGAGATTGGTAAAGGATTTCGTGGAAGCACTCTCATCGCACGATGTAACCGTCGAAACAAAAGCAGCCAT
>Ga0209013_10004379_pt1 | contig 12396 bp, 12 predicted proteins | sample Cruoilmetagenom2_FD_187291 | JGI IMG/M metagenome (GOLD analysis project Ga0209013, IMG submission 187291) | Oil polluted marine microbial communities from Coal Oil Point, Santa Barbara, California, USA - Sample 2 (SPAdes) (version 2) | ecosystem: Environmental > Aquatic > Marine > Oil seeps ...
ATTACGAAATCCGTTAAAAGCTCATCAAACACTCCTTTCACCTTCCGTTGTAGGCTACGTTGTTACCTGTAAATAGTTAAGAGGCACATAAAAAAATAAATGTAAAAATGGGAGATTCCTGATGTCTTCAACAGATCAAGTACTGCCTTCAGGCGATAAAATGAAAAAGACATTATGCTGGATCAGCGAAATGCTTAAAATACATCCTGAAAAAAACAGGCAACTGATAATCAGTGAAGCTGAAATACGTTTTGATCTTTCTCCAAAAGAGTGCGATTTTATTGACCGTAAACTGCGAAATGATTCTGCGGAGTGTGATTAGCAGTTGATTTCTTGCCTTAAACGTAACTTTAGTTTGCATCCTTGGATTTGACAGGCATGGGTACTTTTAAAAGATTTATACCTTCTTCCTGCAGTTTTTTCTCTTCAAGTTCGGTGGTCACCCCACGAATATTTCTCGGTTTAGATACACCATAGTGTATTTTAAGTGATTCCGTTGCCAGTTCGGTGCCAACATCCTCAAAATTTTTTTCAACAAATTCCTGTAATATCTCTAATGAATCAGCAACACGTGTTGGCGGTTCTGCTTCTGCAGCCTTCATGTGCGAAGGTTCATCTCCAGTATTTCTGGATGATTGTGCCCGGATGGGAGAAAGAATTTTACGTATCTCCCTGCCGCCACAGACGGGACACACCAGAAAGGCTGCGGTCTGCTGTTTGTCAAAATCCTGGCGATCCTGAAACCAGCCTTCAAAGGTATAGCCGCAGCCACATGCCAGATCAAAAACGATCATGGATAAATTTCGCTTGAGTTATTGGATAATTCTGTCGCTCACTATTCTGAAGATAAATTAACATTTATTTATAGAAAAAAATAGCATCTTGCAAGGCTCGTAACAGTTGCATAAAAGGATAAAGAGATGGAACATTATGAAACAATTTCAAAATTTAGTTTTCTTTAGTTTTAATCCCTTTATAATGCTTCAATCCTTTGAAATATATTGCTGTCCATAAGATATTGATAAATATTCAGGCACTATTCTTGCTTACATAAAAACAACTACTTTTTAATTTAAGACAATTTCTGACTGTTTATGAACTTCTACTTTCCAGAAGTTTGGAGCACCAAGGAGTAAATCACCATGAATGATCTCGATCTTATTACCTGTATTGTCCAGAGAGGAAAAGCGGAAAAAGTAATTGATGCAGCCTTACTGGCAGGTGCACCCGGGGCTACTTATTACTATGGGCGCGGTACCGGAGTACGTCAAAAACTCGGAGTCCTGTCGAAGTTGATTGTGCCGGAAAAAGAAATAATTCTAATTGTCACGAAGAAAAATCAGACAGATGCGGTATTTGATGCCGTTATCAAGGCGGGAAAATTGGATAAAAAGGGACAGGGGTTTGCCTATATCCATACAATTGATCGTGCCATTGGTTTTCTGGAAGATTTTTCCTGATTTTTGTCAACTGATTTAACCGTTATGAGTTAAACTGATAACTAAAACGATACGATTGCCATGTCTGGCTTACTTAAAGATTTTGCTATAACTGCCCTTATCATGATCTTAGGTCATTGGATATATGGTATTGCAGACTCCGTAGCCTATGATTTTATAGTTGATTTTATTGCCGACAATAAAACACTCTTGATTGCCACAGGAATTTTCGGCTCAGGCATTATGCTGTTTATGGCCGCAATGTTTCAAAGTTTGGGGCTGTCTCAGGTCACTTTCATGCTAAGCAAGTTGTTTGCCAGATTGAGCCAGTTTTTTATCACCTTCTTCAGTATACTCAACACTATCTTTTACGCGGCTATGGGCCAGAACCTCCTTCGAGACATCGGGTATGACTTATTCATTGTATTAATTTTGACTTTAGGAGCATCCTGTTGGGCTTTACGCATGATTGATTTTAATCACCACACAAAAAACACCCTGCTGCCCGTTGGTTTGATTGCCTTCATGTCATTTGTGCTTGTGAAATATATCTGGCCTTTTTATGGTTTCTAAATCATCTCCCATCTTTAATTCACATAGTTTGTACCAGTCAGAAACTTTGTTTTCAGATATTACGGCTGATTATTTTTGACACAGATCAGAACGTGTCGTAATGGACAAATTCATCTCTCTCCCGTCGCTTGGGAGGTTTCGGCTTCTGGTCTGGGTATCCAAGGGGTATCAAGACAAGAACTTCGTGATTGGCAGGAAGGTTTATAGCCTCCCCTACCCTGTCATGGTCAAACAGGCCGACAATCACCGTACCCAGTCCTGAATCATGGGCTGCCAGGCAGAGGTTCTCAGTTGCCAGTCCCAGGTCATACATGAACCACTCGCTGCCGAATTTGGTTGGGTATCGGTCATCATAATAGCCTGATTTTTTCAATTGACCGCAGACAACCAGGAGAACCGGGGCATTGACAATTGCCAATGATGAGGGATTCCGGGATGGAACGGCTTCCTGGATTTTTTCTTTTATGGATTTGTCTTTCACCACAACAAATTCCCAGGGCTGGGTGTTAGACCAGGATGGAGCCCAGCGGGCAGCTTCAAGGACCTTTGTAAGTATCTCATCAGGAATATCCTTTGCCTGGTAACGGCGAATGCTTCTTCTGCCAAGGATTGTCTCCATAATATCTGACATTGATTTCTCCTTTTGGTTATTTTTCGACTAATTGTGCACCTGTTATCCGGATATGGATCGTATCGAGCACAGACGCATTTTTATAAGGACCGAGGTTCAGATTTGTCGTGTATGATTTTCCCGCAGGAATAACACCAGAAAGCCGCTTTGTAGTTTGCCGTCTTCTTCCTGATGAGTCGGGATATTCAATGTATAATTCAATATTTCTTATTCCCAATGATGCATTATTGGCCACCCTGGTTTTCACATATCCTTTCTCGTTGAGTCCGAGCTGTATCTGGATGTAATTGCCTGCGTTTTGAGGGAAATCAAGATGAAGAAGCGATAGTCTCGCCTCTTGCCCTGCAGGAGAATCAGATCCGGCTGCTTCCTTGAAGTACTGCCTTGCCCTTTGTGGTGAACCCGCAGACATTTCCAGCTCTCCAAGGCTGTTATATGCCATGGCAGTCGGTAAAAGTTTGCTGCTTGCCTGCAGGTCAGTATGGGCCTCCAGCGTCTTCTTTAATTTCTTTTTTGTAAGTCCGCGCTGCAGGTAATAGTAAAAATAGTTTCCATTCAGATCAATTGCTCTGTTGTAATCTAATAAAGCGTTATTATATCGTTTTCCCTTTAAATGGATATCTCCCCGTAAGGCATAAAAGTGACCTTCCCTGGGTTCTACACGGATAGCTTCCTGGGCAAAAGTGAAAGCCTTTTTATTGTCACCTTTCTGCAATGCTTCCCTGCCCTTTACATAACTTTCATAGCCTTTTCTGTCTTTTATGAGGAATGCAATTTTCTTTTCATAGTTGTCCTTGCCGACAAGTCCACCTTTGGGGAGTTTGGCTGCAGTGATTCTATTGGCCTCAACCCGCTCAACGGACGGAGGATGGCTGGAAAAAAGTCCTGCCAGCCAGTTGCGTGATTTATTCTCACTCAGGCGGATAAAAGTTTCCTGCAGACCGACGGCAGCCATGGGATCATATCCGGCCCGCGACATATAATGCATACCGTAATAATCTGCTTCAAGCTCATCATCCCGGCCATATTTTGTATGGATCAATCCTGCTGCTACCTGTGCTCCTCCAACTACCATTCCACCATACTCGCTACCCTGGACTGCTATGCTGGTTGCAAGCAAGGCACTTTGCAGCATCATACCCTTTTCCATTTGTTGAGCACTGTGCCGGGCAGCAGCATGGACAATCTCATGCGCTAAGACAGCAGCAAGTTCGGCTTCGTTGTTTAATTCAAGCAAGAGACCTCTGTTAACTGCAATCTTTCCACCTGGCAAGGCCCAGGCATTCGGAGTTGAATTGTTCAGAACCGTAAATTCATAGGGAAGCTTTCTGTCACTGACCCCGGCGAGTTTTTGGCCAACAGTATTGACATAGACAGATAATTCAGGATTGACGGTGTAATCCCCGCCCTGCATCTGTCTGCTGGGGCCGTAATTTTTCTGGCCGATACTGATTTCCTGGCTTTCTGATATTATGGCGAGTTCATTTTCACCTGTAACGGGATTTACTGCACAACCATAGAATAGGAGGATTGGGAACAGGAGGAAGGCAAGTTTACGCATCTGAAAACCTCATGAAAAAAAATCAACATTCATACTGCCGCGAAGATATATTTCAATATGCACCAAAGGTACTTTTAAAATCAAGGAGATTCGGGATAATCAACTCACATTTCATATGGTGACATTTGCAGATTTATGCCACAATGTAGAATATTCCATGGGATTAGTCAAAATCCATGGAATATGGGTTTGATAAAACAAAATAGGTATTTCATGTTTGTCGGTCTCGCATATAGGGAACGAAGTGAGACTTCGAAAACAGCGATACGGATGTATGGGGTTGTAAATACCCAAATTTGCCGATTTTGAGATTTTAAGGGGCCATCATGTTTGATCTGTTTAAAAAGAAGAAAAGTTCAGGTGGTTGACCGCCTCCGGACGAAGCTGACGGTCGTCAGCAGGATTGCATCAACTCCCATGATGTAAGTGGTTCATCCCCACCTGATCCCCAAAAAATAAAGGATGCCATCAGACGGAAATATGCAGAAATTGCCATATCCTCTGAAGGAAAATTTGAATATCCCACAGGCAGAGCCGGCGCAGAAGCGCTGGGCTATGATCCGGTCTTTATCCATGAAGCGCCGGCATCACTTCTAAAATCCTTTTGCGGTGTCGGAAATCCTTTTTCCTTAGGCGATATCCAACCTGGAAATAATGTACTTGATATCGGCAGTGGCGCAGGATTTGACTTGTATGCTGCAAAACGTTTAACGGGTGAGCCTGGAAAAGTCTGCGGAATTGATTTGACCAGGGAAATGGTTAGCCGCGCCCGGAAAAATTTAGCAGAGTCAGGCATGAATGATATCGAGGTTGTCCACGTTTCTTCAGAAGAAATCCCATATAACGACAATACATTTGATACTGTTATTTCAAATGGTGTTATTAATCTGTCCCCCTGTAAGCAGGAACTTTTTCAGGAAATATTCAGGGTGCTGAAAAACGGAGGAAAACTGCAGTTCGCTGATGTTGTCTTAGAAAAGGAATTGCCCGGCACACTGGCCGGCAGTCTCGAAGCCTGGTCACAATGAATTGGCGGCACGATCCCGGTTCGGGATCAGCTGGATTTAATGGAACAGGTAGGATTCTCTGAGGTTGAGTCTCCAGGGAAGACAGGCTTCAGGACCTCACAGTTTACGGTTGGCGCCCTCTTTAAAGCGACTAAAATTACATGAACGCTGACCGGAAAAGTTCAGATTCGAAAACAAAAGCGCTTCTTTTTGTCGTTTTTATCATTGTAGTCATTCTTCTATTCCGCTTCACTCCACTTAAGGAATACCTCCATCCCCAAGCGCTCAAGGATCTTTTTGCCGATAGTGGCCCCCTTGCTCCTTTGTTATTCATTCTCACCTATGCCATTGGTGTCTGCCTGTTTCTGCCTGCAACGCTTTTCACCGGTTTAGGAGCAATACTTTTTGGAGCCTTTTTCGGTTTTCTCTATAATATCACCGGAGCAATGCTGGGAGCCTCAGCCGCTTTTTTTATTGGTCGATATCTCGGAAGGGACTTTGCTGCATCTTTGATTGGTGACCGCCTTTCTCAATACGACAGGAAGATCGCTGATAACGGTTTTGCCGTAACACTCTATCTGCGCCTGGTCTTCTTTCCATACACCCCATTGAATTTTGGCCTGGCCCTGACACGAATATCATTCGCTCAGTATTTCTGGGGCACATTTTTCGGCATATTTGCCGGTGGTTTTGTTATGACTTTCTTTTTTGCCACCATCACTGAAGTCTGGAGTAACGGGCAGTGGGAAAAGCTGTGGGACTGGAAGAGTCTTTTTTCTCTTATCTTATTTGTCGCCTCTTTTTTTATCCCCAGAGTTGTCAAACACTTTAAACCTGAAATTTAGAATAACTTTAAAGTTTATATAGTTTGGAATCATCACATTTCCCTAAACTGTGTCGCCAGCATTTTAACCAGGTTGAAATGTCCAGTGGAAATGTTTATTAAACTACTCCTTCCTAACATTTTTGGCACTTGCTTAATCCCACCTTAATTTGTTATATTTTAAAAACCTTAAAAGATAAAAAAATAACAGTAAAAAGTTATGGTTAAGATGAACCCATTAGAGTTTATTTAAAAAAATGGAAACATGGTTTGAAATAGAATATTCTTATACTAGACCTGGTTCTAATAAAATCAAATATAAAGGTCTAAAAGAATTTAATACCAGAGAAGAAGCAGAAAAATTTGCCGCTGTGGTTTATTGGTTGTCCCAAACAGATAGAGTAAAATATAATTCCAGGCAACTTGAAGTTTCAAAAGAATATCTTGGGAAAGGACAGTTTGTAGCTTTAAAAAAGTTTTACATATATACTAAAAAAGAAATAAAATTAAAAATAGATAAGTAATAGCCGGAGCAGGGATTAGAATTCCCCTCTCCGGCTTAAATATACGTTTGGTAACCAGTTAAGATGTCCCAGGGTGTCCAATCCAAGTATTAACGATAGTTATACTTCACACTGTAAAGTCTGCCATTGAGAAAATATTCCCCCAGAAGGGTTCACCCCCTTTGACATGTACCTGGTACTTAAGAATCGTCTTTTTAATTTATTGAATTGTGAAGCTGTTTGTTCCAAATCAACCTTTCTGCTATTGAAAATTATAGATAATCTACCCCAAAGGACAGTTTTTAGGATCATGCTGCCCACGCAGTGAAAAAAATAAGGTGCAACAATAAGGCAAGACTAAGGAGTTAAGTAAGGCATATGGAAATTCCGCTGCTCACTGACATAGTCATTATTTTCGGACTCGCTGTTGCTGTCTTGTTGTTATTTCACTTTATCCGCCTTCCGGCGGTTGTCGGGCTTCTTATAACCGGCATATTGACAGGACCGTATGGTTTCGGGCTGGTTGGGGCTATTCATGAAGTAGAGGTACTTGCAGAAATAGGAGTGATTTTATTACTTTTTACCATCGGCATAGAGTTTTCCTTCAAAAAACTAATTGAAATCAGAAAACAGGTCGTTGTCGGCGGAACTCTCCAGGTCGGCCTGACCATTCTTGCCGTATTTGTCATTGCTCGCCAGATAGGGCTATCTTCCCCGGAGGCAATTTTTTATGGTTTTCTGATATCGCTCTCGAGCACAGCAATTGTTCTCAGGTTGATTCAGGAAAGAGCCGAGGTAGACACACCCCATGGCCGGACCGGGTTGGGAATCCTGCTGTTTCAGGATGTCATCATAGTACCGATGATTCTCATTACTCCCATGCTGGCCGGGAGTCGGCCGGGCGAAATTAATAGTGACATTTTTATCTTTGCCGCCAAAGGCATCGCTATCATCATCCTGGTTCTGGTTGCAGCCAAGTGGATGATGCCTTGGCTTTTACACCAGGTTGCCCGCACGCGCAGCAAAGAGCTTTTTCTGTTAAGTGTTGTCGCTATTTGCCTTGCCATCGCCTGGCTAACCTCAAATGCCGGACTGTCCCTTGCGCTGGGAGCTTTTATCGCGGGGTTGATCATTTCTGAGTCCGAGTACAGCCATCAGGCTCTTGGCAATATCCTGCCCTTTCGCAATGTATTTACCAGCTTTTTTTTTGTCTCCATCGGCATGCTGTTGGATACCGGCTTTCTTCTCAACAATATTGATATTATCCTGATCGCTTCAGTCGGAGTTCTTATCCTTAAAGCACTCATCGCCAATAGTGTGGCAGTACTATTGGGTTTTCCCCTGCGCAGTGGAATTCTGGCAGGACTATCAATTTGTCAGGTCGGGGAGTTTTCTTTCATCCTCTCCAGAACCGGATTAAAATATGGTCTTCTAGCCGATCATTACCAGCTATTTCTGGCTGTGGCAGTCCTGACCATGGCGGCAACACCTTTTATAATTTCCCTAGCGCCGCGTTTTGCTGATCTCATTCTCCAAATCCCGGTCCCGGTTAAGCTGAAAACCGGACTCTGGCCTGGGCCGGAGATAAAAAGCCATAAAAAGATGAAACAGCACCTGGTCATTATCGGTTTTGGCTTAAACGGCCGAAACGTTGCTCGTGCCGCCAAAATGACAGGCATTCCCTATATGGTAATCGAGATGTCGCCAGATACGGTGAAGAAGGAACGGGAGAGAGGCGAGCCAATTTTCTATGGTGATGCCATTCACGAAGAGGTGTTGCGCCATGTCGGCATAGAAAATGCAACCGTGGTTGTCATCGCTATCAACGACCCGGCCGCCACACGCGGAATCACTGAGAACGTCCGAAGATTGACCCCAAAAGCACATGTGATCGTTCGAACCAGATATCTTACGGAAATGCAGGCACTCTATGAATTGGGAGCAAATGAAGTTATTCCGGAAGAGTTTGAAACATCGGTGGAAATATTTTCCCGTGTCCTTGCAAAGTATCTTATCCCAAGGGACGAAATAGACAAACTTGTCATCCAGCTCCGGTCTGACGGGTATGAGATGTTCCGAAATCTCTACCAAAAATCTACCTTGCTCTCAAGTTTAGACCTTCACCTCCCTGACGTTGAAGTCAGTTCCATGCGTGTAGAAGAGGGTTCACCGATGGTGGGCAAGTCGCTGGTCGATCTTGAACTGCGGAAAAAACATGGCGTGACAGTGCTCGCAGTGCGCCGCGATTCACAAACATTCCATAACCCTGAAGTGGATGCACCTTTTTTTGTTGACGATATTCTTTATGTCATGGGTACACCGGAAAAGCTAGCCGAAAGCGTAAGGTTGTTCAGTTGATCTTACCTCGAAAAAGTGGACACCTAATTTAAGCCGCTTCCCTATGAAATTTTATCAACTAAACCACCTTTTTTTCAAGAGGGAAGGATATACTCCTCAATATCAAAGTCGTCAATCTGCGAAGGATCAAGGTACTGTTCAGCGTACTCCCGATAAACTCCGCTCCTGAGAAACAACGTAAAAAGATCCGGGTCTATATGGTGATCCTTTTTCATGAAATTCATTATCCGAATTGTATCGCTTAACTTCTTTGCCTTTTTGTATGGCCGGTCAGAGGCAGTCAGGGCCTCAAAAATATCGGCAATTGCCATCATCCTGGCAGTCATGGACATCTGCTCCGCGAACAACTGTTTTGGGTACCCCTTACCGTCCATGGTTTCATGATGACCCCCGGCAAGTTCGGGAACTTCCCTGAGATGTTTGGGATAAGGCAATTTTTCCAGCATGATAATCGTCTGCACGATATGATCGTTTATCTTGTAACGCTCTTCTGGGGTCAGGGTTCCCCGTGCAATCCTAAGGTTGTAAAGCTCACCAAGGTTATATCGGTATTCAGGCACATCCAGCTTGAAACCCCAGGAATTGTCTTCAAGCATACGTTCATTTTCGTTTCGCTCGATGAGATGATCCTGCCTATCTGCCAGCACAAATTCTTCCACCGGCAACTCCTGCTTTGGTGACCTTGCCCGGCGATTTTCTTCCTCCCAGGAAATACCAATACGATCATCAAGTGTCCTCAACCATTTCCGCTGTGCTATCTGTTCCAGGCGCTCAATTCTCTCAGGGGCCATGAACTCGCCACCGAGGTTAGTCTCTGCGATAAAGGCAAAATCGTCGTCGAGTCCTCTCCACTCTTTCTCCATGTCTTCTTTAAGTAAAGCCTTGTCGCCACCATTCGCCACCTGCTCCCAATAACGGATCTCCGCATCTCTTTTCAAAACCTCAAACCTGGTCCGTATCTCATGAATACGGTCATAGATCGTCTCCAGCTTAGTCGACTTGTCAACTACGTACTCTGGAGTTGTCACTTTGCCGCAGTCATGCAGCCAGCCGGCAAGATGGATAGCCTCCCAACCCTCATCATCAAGCTGGTAATCCTTAAACAGAGTATCATCTTCGCATGCGGCCCTGGCGATCATCTTGGTTATCACCGGTACCCGTTGACAGTGCCCGCCGGTGTAAGGCGATTTGGCATCAATGGCTCCGGCAAGCAGATGCATAAAGGAATCCATCAAACGTTTCTGCATCTCCAGCAGCTTTCTGCTTTCAAGCGAAACTGCGGCAAAACCGGAAAAAGTGCGGACAAAATCCATGCGGGAACCTGTCGGCCCGTTTCCTTTGCGATCTTTTGTCTCCCTGTTTAGGAGACAGAGCAGTCCGATGATCTCTTGCTGCCTGTTGCGCAGAGGAATTACCATAACAAGAAGGTTATCAGTATCAAACCTTTCCAGAAGCATTGCCAACTCGCTATCCTGTTTACTGTTCAGATGCACCTGGCCGCCTTCCTTGATGTGAGCAGCCCTGACCAGTGTAATGTCCGAGTCAATATCAAAAGATGGCAAACCTTCCACACCGATACTTCCGCTGGACTGTGCAAACAGTGCTGCCGGAACGAGTGTATGGGCCTGATCATCCACGATCCAGGTCAAAACACCCTCAACCTCGCTGACATTCAAGGTCTCTTGGGTAATCAGTTCAATCATTGCATCGAAGTTCTGTTCACCGGCGAGGGAATTGATAAGCGTAAGGAACCTGCTGATAGTCTTTTTCATAAGCCCCATAGACAGGACTAGTTCATCAACCTCTTTTATTCTTGAACGGATTGAAATAGGTTTTGTGAAATCAAACCGGCTTATCAATAATGCTTCTTTGGCCAAATTACGGAGCGCTCTGGAGATGAACGCTGACATTGACGATGCAATTGGTATCGAGAGAAGTATAATCACAGCTGTGATAAACAAGGAACGCTTGACCATGGTAATAACATTGGCTAGAAGTTCCCTGCTCGGTGAAACCATCGCCAGGGTCAGATCCCGTCCTTCCATCCCGCTGACATTCAGAGTGCGAACATCTCCCAGCCATTCGTCACCGTTATAATGAAATTGAAGTGGGCCTGGTTTGAGCAGCTTGTTTTTGTCGATAAAGTTAAAAACACCACTTTCAAGCTGTGATAAATGAGCAACTTCAAAATTGTCGCCATCAAGGCCGACAATCAGTTTGTCAGGGTCGTTGTACGCCAGGACTTTCCCATCAGCTCGAATAAGCGCTATTTCGGAACGGGGGGTAAGTAAATGTTTATTTAAAGTGTCGGAAAGCTGATGCAGGGTAACATCAGCCGCAATTACCGATTCTGAGCCAGGCGGACTATATCCTACAGTTGTTCCTATTTGTTTCAGGAAGTAGAAAAAATAGGGTTCACCTGCTGCAACCTGGGAAGTGATTAGTGCGTTCTTGTACCAGGGCCTTGTGCGAGGATCATATTCGGTTGTTTCAGGTTGCTGATGACCAATTTTCCGTAACGATTCATCATAAAACGACCTGTACAGCATCTTCTGGTTGCTGACGGAATCGGTAGTGATATTGTCCACAACATAAAAGGAATTCTCCCGGGCTTGAAAGAGTTTCTGCGTCTTCTCTGAAGAGATAGAACGTATAATGAAATAATCACCGTTTCCGTAACCAACCTGGATCGCTGAAACCGCAGGCTGATATTGTAGTACCGCACTCAAGAGTTCCAGGGCACCCAGACGTTCATCAAGCGTCGATGCTTCCAGAAGCGGATCAAGAGAAAGTAAACGAACTGACTGAAAAACAGGTCTGTAAGTGTGGGAAAAGTCCTGGGTTACTTCCCGCAAAACTTGGCCATAGAAAACGTTTGTTGCCTTGAGAACAACTTTTTTGGTTAATTGATAATTATGCCAGGTGAGAATACCCCCGACTCCCACTATCAAGAGAATGAACAACGAGTTGATGGTCAGGTAAAAAGTTGGGCGGTATTCTTTTTGTGGCATTTAATCACCTGTTTTTGGAGAGTAAGGCTAAGAAAATATTTGTGTCCATAAGTAAACCTTAATTCTCATTTTCAATTAATTATATAATCTTATTGAAAGATAACAAAAAAAATCGCTCATCTGAATTCTTGAATGAAGACAACATGTCAAATTCTCCAACAATAACAGGTTTGCATGATTGAGTTTAAATCTAATTTATTGATTGTAAAAATAAATAAAACAACCTTCCTTAGCAGAGTTAATATGTCTGTTGATATGTCTAACAGTATCGAGCAGGAAAGACTGATCCATTACCGCCTGTCATAGTTTTGCCGTATGACATTGCAGGAAATAAAAGTATGAATTGATGGCAGTTGATGAGTATCAATGGCTGCTATCAATTGAAACTCGTGAACCATTCTTAAAAGGTTGCCATGTCCAGTGGATATCTGGACTTTTCAGAGAAACAGAATACATTTGTTTTTTTCAGACAGTACGTGAATACCCTTCA
>Ga0209013_10004380_pt1 | contig 12394 bp, 13 predicted proteins | sample Cruoilmetagenom2_FD_187291 | JGI IMG/M metagenome (GOLD analysis project Ga0209013, IMG submission 187291) | Oil polluted marine microbial communities from Coal Oil Point, Santa Barbara, California, USA - Sample 2 (SPAdes) (version 2) | ecosystem: Environmental > Aquatic > Marine > Oil seeps ...
GCGATGCAATTAAAATAGACATGGCTGGCGGTTTTATATTCGTACAAACGCCTTGAATAGTCAAATTCCTGTACCCAGGATCACAAACGGGAGCCATGTATGAAATTCGGGGTGCTGTTCCGGATTCAGGATCCTCCCAGAAGGGAGCACATCGGCCGCCGGATGCGGGAGACAATCCGCGCATCACAGGTAGCCGAAGAAGCGGGTTTCGACGGAGTTTTCCTGCCGGAGCACCACATGATGGACGACGCCTATCTGCCCAGCCCATTTCCGTTGCTGGGCGCGCTGGCGGCCACGACCGAGCGCCCGTTGCCGGCGATGCTGGCCAGTTCGTTCGGCGTGTCTGTGAGCTCAGCGCTGTGCGTCGCTGCCGCGGCCGTGCTCACGATGGGCTCCTTCTGAAGCACGTCCCAGCCACGCACCTCGACCTCGCTGACCTGCTGGGCCGCGGTCACCCGGGGATAGAAGCTGAGCAGGCTCGTGCCCATCACCAGCTGCAACGGGTCGCTGGCACGGTAATCGCCTTCACCGGGCCCATCGGCCGCCTCGGCCGGCCTCCTGAAGAAGAACTTGCCATCGAGCACACCCATGTCGAAGCCGATCTCGCGGGCGCGCGAGACGAGGAAGTCCCAGTCGCTCAGGTTGGCCTGCGAGATGTGCTCGTGGGTCGTGCTGGTCTCGTCGATCTGGCCGACCTCGACCCCGGCACCCTCGGCGATGGCACGGCCGATGTCTGCGTCGGTGACGTCGCGATACGTCTCGGTGCGCTTGCCACCGATGAGTCGATGCGACTGGTCGTAGCCACGGACGACGAGTCGCGCCCCGTCGCGTTCGTACTCACCTTCCAGCGCGGTGACCTCGCCGTTGATGAGCAGGCTCTCGACGGTCTGGCCCATGGCCGTGCCGGAGATGCGCACCTCGCTCCCGATGGAGATGCGGGTCTTGCCGAGCACCTGTCGGTCGGCATCGCGGAAGGTGATGGCGAACATGTCCGGCAGGTGCAGGTGATCGTCGACCACGACACGTTCCATGACCGGCTCGAGGTCACGGTTCAGGGGCAAGCCATCGACGGTGATGGTCGGCTTCGTCGCGAACCCGGCGCTCATGCGCGACTCCCTGCCAGGCGTACCGCCTCGGCCGTGGTGGGGATGAGCAGCTCGCTCCCGGGCGGCACCCGCATGGGGTCGTCGATGTCGTTGAAGGCGGCCAGACCGCGCCACAGCGTGGGGCGCCCGTACTCACGGTAGGCGATCGACTGCAGTGTCTCGCCTTCGGTCACGACGTGGGCCCGGCGACCTTCCCGCGAACCCGAGGTGGGGTTCTGGGCGGGCGTTTCGGGCGTGACCTCCTCGAGGGTGATGTTGGCCGTGGCCCGGATGGGCGTGCCGTCGTAGCGGAACATGGTGTGACGCGCTTGCACGCTCTTGAGGAAACCCTGGAACGACTGCAGCACCGGGCTCGTGCCCCACACGAAGCGCAGCAGCGGAGGCTGTGCCAGGCCCTGCGTCCGCGATACGGGCGTGGGCCGCGTCCAGGAGAGCAGCGTCTCGATATCGCCCGAGACATCGCCGGCCGTCTCCTCGAACGCGTCGAGGAAGATCTCCATGCTGATGGACATGGGATCGGAGCCGGTGAACTCCGGGGGTGTGGCCGACTCGGCGCCACGCGTCGGCGGCCGGTTCCAGCGTGCCGACTTGCTGACGCTGTACTCGGTGGGGTTGTAGCGGAACTTCAGGAACGGGGTCACGCCGGCACCTTCCACGACCGAAAGCGTCGCCTTGGGTAGCGTCATCCCATTCAGGCTGCCGGGCATCAGCGTGGCCCCAGGAAGCCGTTGTGGGCCAGCTCGAGCGTCTCGGTGGCCACCTGTGCGGTGTCGATGTCCAGGTTGGGTCCGGTCCAGCGCACCGGGAAGACGTCCATGAGGTTCCAGAACGAGACCGGGCTGCCCTCGGGGTCAAGCACCGCGATCTGGGCGGTGACGCGCTGGCCGACGGCCTGCACGCTGGCAACCCAGCCGGCCACTGCAGCCGAGGTCGCGTCGACCGGTCGCGTCAGCTTGATGTTCTGGTACTTGGCTCGCCCCGGCAATCGATGCACGAAACCGTTGAGGCCGCCTTCGCTGTACTCGTGCACCTCGTACTCGACGGTGAGCCCTTCGCACTTGGTCCAGTTGCCAAGGCTGTCGTGACCGTCGATGGTGACCGTGAAGCGCAGCCCCAGGGCCGGATCTGCCATGTCAGCCCCTCCCTACCGCGAGTCCGCGAGGAAGCCGCTGCGCTCGCGATCGAGCAGGAGTTCACGCTTGAGGCGCAGTCGCAGTCGCTCGTACATGCGTCGTGCCAGCTCCTCGAACTCCTCGTCGTCCCCGGGCTTGGCGCCGGCGGTCGCGGTGAGCGACGCTGGGGAAGCCGCGGCTGCTGCCGGAGCACGCTGCGGGCCCGGGGCGTCGCCCGGCGCGGGTGTCGCGGGCAGCTCGATGGCATCGCCGCTACCGTTGCCCGCGCGCTGGCCAGTGGCCAGGGCCAGCTCGGTGGCGTGGCGCACCTCCCGGCTGTGTGATGGTGACGCTTCCGCTGGCGAGCGGCGAGGGCCGGCGCCGGTCATGGGCATGTCCGGCCTTGGCGAGGCGCTGCGCGAGACCTGCTCGACGAGCGACTCGGCCGACTGCGCTTCGCGCTCGAGCTGCTGACCGGCGCTGCTGTGCTCGGGCGGCAGGCCTGCGCCCATGCGTCGCTGCTGGCCGACGTGGACGAGCTCGTGCGCCAGCAGCGCCTGCCCGCGTCCGCGGTCGAGCTGGCCGTGGCTCGAGGGCATGACGATGGTGTCACCAGCTGTGAAGGCATTCGCATCCATGCCGGCTGCGGTGGCGGCGCCCTCGTTCGAGCGGTCGATGCGAACCTTGCTGCTCGAAGTCGATGGTGCCGTCGTCGGGGTGGCCGCTGAGGAGCGTCCGGCCGATGCGCGCTGATGGATGGGCGGTGCGGTCGTGCGTGCCGAGCGCTGGCGCGGGAGGGCAGGCGGGGATGCGGCGGCAGATGCCTGGGTGCCCGGTGCGGTGCCCGAGGTCGGTGATGCCGGTGTCGCGCCCCGCGGCGCAGGGGCGATGAGTTCGAGTCCCGGTCCGGGAGTGGCGAGGGGCACGACCGCCCTATCATCGCCCGTGCTCAGGTCGGTGGGGGCCGGGCCCGGTGGTGCGCTCGACAGCGGTGGGCCGGTCGGGACCGGAGCCCGAGTGCTCGTCGGCGAAGCCGGCTGAGCCTCGCCCCGTGGGGTGAAACGCTGGGCCAGGGGTGCGCCGAGGCCGACACGACGGGTCGAGCTGGCGTTTGAGTGGACCGTGCGCCTGGGGCCGGCCATGGGCGAGCGCTGGGTGGCCGGAGCGACCGGGGAGCGCTGGCCGGCCGGGGAGGCCTGAGAGGCCGTCGCGGGGCGGGGCCGCGCCTCGGTCGCGCTCATGCTGGGTTCGGACCGGGCACTCGACGCTGCCGGCGCGGGTACCTCGGTCACCTCGGGCACAGGTCCGGCGGTCTCGTCAAGCCACAGCTGGCCGGGGGGCGGCAGGCCCTCGGAGATGGCCGACCGCTGCGCCGTCGGGACGACCGTCATCGCGGAACGCTGGGGTGCTCCACCCTGGGCCTGGGCCAGGCTGCGCTCGCCGGCTGAGATTGCCTCGATGCGGTTGGGCACGCTCGGCGCCGGCAACGGCGACTCGGGCAGCGGCGACTCGGAGGTCGCGTGCGAATCGGGGTCGATCCCGGTCTCGACATCGTGCGAGGCACCCGGGCGGGGCGAACGCTGCGGCCTCAGCGTCATGTCGGACGAGCGACCGTAGCCCGCCGTGGGGCCGTCATGGGTGGCGGCGCGGCGTGTGCCTACGGGTCGCATCATGGGCGCCAGGTCGCCACCACGGGCGACCTGTCCGATGACCGGTGGCAGCGAGCGATGACCGCTCAGCTCCCGTCCGAACCGGCGGTCGGCCGTCAGCTCGAGCGGGCCGTTGAGGCCATCAGGAGGCGGCACGGCGCGCCATTCATCGGCAGCCGCGCGCTGCACTGGAGGCGCCGCGCTGGGGTTGCCCGGGAGCCTCGGGGCCGCTGGCTCCGTCTTGCGCCACGGCCAACGTAGCGGCACGGACTAGGCCTCCTCCGAGATGCGCCGGTTGATCTGGGCGATCTCCTCGACGAATCGCTGTCGGTCGGGGTGCTCCAGGTCAAGGATCTCCTCGAGTGACCAGTGCAGGTGATACGAGACGTACGCGATCTCCTCGAAGAGCCGGTCGGTCGCGTACGTCATGTTTCCCCCAGGCGTTCACCACCGAGGTCCACGGTGACCTCCGCGCGACATGATGGGCAGGTCACCGCCAGCTCGGTCGTGCCGTCCTGGTTGATGCGTCGATAGAGGTCCTGCAGGAAGGCCAGGTCGGAGGCGAACATCGACTCGACCACACCCGGCGTGATGGTGGGGACGCTCCCCAGCCGGGTGATGACGCGTGAGAGCAACAGCACCGTGAGGTAGGACTCGTTCTCCCGTACGCGCGGATCGCGCTGCGGGATGATCTCGTCCTTGGCCGTGGCCAGGCGCATGACGCCGGCACGATGGATGGTGCCGCTCTCGTCGACGAAGCCCCTCGGGAGCACGAAGGAGAACTCCGTGCGGAGGCCCGCCTGGGTCCCCGCCGAAGCTCCGGGCTCCGCCGCCTGAAGGGCGCTGGTCACGAGACGCGCTCCATCTGCTCACAGACGATGGTGACCTCCTCCATGAGCACCTCGTTGGAGCCGGACTTCAGCGTGCTCGTGGTGAGCTTGCTGACCCAGGCGCCGTAGAAGTTGTAGCGGGAGACCTCGCCGCCCTCGAAGTCCTTGAGGACGACGGAGCCCTCCTTGCGCGCATCGCCGACCCGTCCATCGAGCATGGCCTTGTGCCAGTCCCAGAGGTCCTTGGAGGCGTTCTTGGCGCGCTTCAGGGTGATCGTCGGCGGTTTGGGTGCGCCGGGCAGCTTGTGGATGACGGGCTTCCCGTCAGAGGTGTTCTCCTTGAGCTCGACGACGTCGATCTCGGAGGTGAGACCGCTGACTTCGGTGAACTGGGCGATCTCGATCGATCCGATCTCGATCGCGAAGTGCTGCGCGACGAGTGCATCGGTCGGCAGGTTCGGCAATCCCTTGGCCATCGGGTGTGGCTCCTTTCGTTCGCTTCGGCCGGGTGGCTAGCTGACCGGCAGTGCTACTCGGAGAGCTCCGCGCCGCCCGAGTACTGGGCGATGCGGAAGACCACGAACTCAGCCGGCTTCACGGGCGCCACGCCGATCTCGACGATCAGCTGTCCGGCGTCGACGACGTCGGGCGGATTGGTCTCCGCGTCGCACTTGACGAAGAACGCCTCCTGGGGTGATGCGCCGAAGAGGGCGCCATCGCGCCAGGTACGGGTCAGGAAGGCGTTGATGGTGCGCTTCACGCGCATCCACAGGTCGAGGTCGTTGGGCTCGAAGACGACCCACTGGGTGCCCTCGAGGACCGACTCCTCGATGTAGTTGAAGAGGCGGCGCACGTTGAGGTAGCGCCAGGCCGGATCGCTCGAAAGCGTCCGCGCGCCCCAGATACGGATCCCGCGGCCCGGGAAGGCCCGGATACAGTTGATGCCGTCGGGGTTGAGCTGGTCGTGCTCGCCCTTGGTGATATTCAGCTCGAGGCTGAGCACCCCTCGCAGGATCTCGTTGGCGGGCGCCTTGTGCACGCCGCGCTCCTCATCGCTGCGTGCCCAGACGCCGGCGACGTGGCCGCTCGGAGGCACGAAACGGGCCTGGCCCGCGACCGGGTCGAAAACCTTGACCCAGGGCCAGTACAGCGTGGCGTACTTGGAGTCGTAGCCGACCTTGTCGGTGCGCCACTCGCTGACCTGCTGGGCGTTCAGGCCGGGCGGGGCATCGAGGATGGCCACGCGGTCGCCCATCAGCTCGCAATGCGCGAGCATCGCAGTCTGCACCGCCTGCACGCCCTCGAGATCGATCTGGCCGGTTTGGTACATGGCCATCAGGTCGGGCACCGAGAGCATCGTCACCGCGTCCACGGCCTCGAGGCCGGAGAAGCCGGTGCGGTCGGCGGGATCACCGACGTAGTCCTCGGGCGTCAGGGTCATCGGCTTGGCGATCTCGGAACCGCTCAGCATCTGCGTACCCTTTGCCGGAGCGCGCTCGAGGTTGGCCGGGCCGATCTCCTCGATCTCGATGAGCTTGGACGCCTCCTTGACCTTGGTCACAACGGAGCTCTTGCCGCGCCTGAAGGTCACGTTGTCGTAGACCTCATCAGGCTTGCCCGGCGCCCGGACGGTCAGCTTGAAGCTGTCCTCCGAGGGCTCGCTGGCATCGCCTACCTCGACCCGGATCTGGTTACCCGCGGAGCCCGCCTCGAGGGCGGTCGCGCGATAACCGGCCACGGCCTTGTCCTTGGCCGTCGGTAGCTGGGCCCTCGCGGCCGTGGGCGGCTGGTCGCCACCGATGCGCACGACATAGCAGGTGCCGCCACCGTTGAGGAAGTAGCTGTAGACGGCGTGGGCGAGGTAGGAGCCCTCCATGAACTCGCCGAACGCCTGCGTGTACTGGCTCCAGTTCGTGACCAGCACGGGCTCGTTGATCGGTCCGTCCTCGGCGAGTCCGACGAAAGCTGCGACTGACGTGCCCACACCCTCGATGGGCCGCGCGCCGGCTTCGACCTCCTCGACGTAGACCCCAGGTGACAGGTACGTCGGCATTCCCACGATCCTCCAAATCAGGTATGCCCGGAAGGCCGGGCACTCGTCCTGCCCTAGACTCACAGCGGGGCCGGACCAGCGGAAGGGACGAGCGGGCCATCAGGCGGGCACGGCTGTCTGCCCGAAGAGGAAACGACGCCCCGCCCGAACGGGGAAGAGGCAGCGACAGGGGTGGAGAACGGCGCCCACCTCTCGTATGCTGCACGCCTGCGGGGGGCACTCCACGAGGAGGTCGAGGACCGTGACCACGCTGTCACCGACGAGGCTCTACGGCTCCAGGGGGTACCGGCGCTCGGCGCTGGCGGTCCTGCTGCTGGCGTCGCTGGTGGTATCTGCCCTGGCGCAGGCGACTCCCGCCCTGGCGCAAGCAGGGCAGGGACCACAGCTGCTGCATCTGCCGATGCGCTGGTGCGTGCTCGAGGGCACCCTCGCCGCTCGGCGCGATCCGGATGCGGCCGTGCTGGAGCGCATCCGTCGCGGCTCGAGCATCCTGGCTCCACAGGCCGGCATCACCCTGCGCAGCGCACTCAACGCTACGCTCGCCGGCGCCAAGGCCTTCCCGGTGATCAAGGACCCTCGGCCCCGTCTGGGGCGGCCCGGCGACGTGCGCGTGCCCACCGAGTCGGGCGCCGAGTACACGCTGGTGATGCAGCGCTGCGCCCAGGCCTGGCAGCGGCTCGAACGCCGGGCCGGACCGGGTGCCGATCTCGGGGGCGTGAGCTACGGGCCCCCGGCGGTGATCATCCGCGACTTCGTGGATGGGCGCGGCCGACCTGTGAGCAACGTGTGGGGCTATGCCTTCAGCGCGAGCTCCAACGCGGATTACTGCGCGGCCGACACGGCGCTGATCCGGCGAGCTTCGGGCGGCAGCCTGATGGTCGTCGACTCGAGTGATGGTTCGCCGAGTGCGCTCCTCGATCGGCGCCTCATCGCACACGAGGTCGGGCACATCCTGCGCCTCGGCCACGGCGACGGCCTCGACAACCCCGGCTCTGTCCCCGGTCGCGTCGACAAGTTCTGTGACGATAGCGAGAACCCTGACATCGCCCCGGGGTCGCTGATGTCACGGAGCCTGAGCTACGAGGACGTCCGGTCCTGGCAGCGCCGCCTGCCGCGCAACGTGCTCAGGCGTCACCCTGCGGCCGTCGAGGAGCAGGTCTTCTATGCGCCGCCCATCAAGCGCGAGCGCCATATATTCCTCGAGCGCATCGCCCACGACGGTGTGCGCACCGTCCGTCGCCTGCTGCCGCCCGGTCCGGCCGCTTTGCGACCGCTTCCGCGCTTGCGCAGCGCTGGTGTCCGCGGCGCCAGCCTGTTCGACGCGATCCGGGAGACATCCGGCGATGAGACACGGCCTCGTGGTGCGGACCTGCGCGCCGCCGGGCTCAGCGAGGCGGTCGGCCCCGACGATGGTGACCGCGGCGGGGAGGTGATCGACGTCGGCCCCGACGATGGTGGCCATGGCTTCGACGTCTCCCTCTGGCCTGACGGCCTGCCCTTCGGCTCGGGTGGGCAGCATGGCTTCGTCGTCATCGATGTCGACGGCGACCCTGGCACCGGCGGTTCTCCGGGCTCGGTCCCGGGAAACCCCATCCCCGAGTGGAAGGATCTGCTCGGCGTCGAGCTGCTGGTGCGGTCGGTGCTCGAGGCCGGTGAGCTCAGCGCGCAGGCGTGGCGCTGGGACGAAGCCGCGCTCGAGTGGCTGGAGCTGGATCCGGCGCCCACGGTCGAGGTCACGCAGCGCCTCGCCGAGGGCGATCACGCAGCCGAGCAAGACGATGCCACAGCGCGACGCGACAGCATCGTCATCAGCGTGCCCAGCGGCGTCGTGGAGCTGTCCGAGCGCTTCGGCATGGCCGCGATGCTGCGTCTGCGGACCGCAGAGGGGAAGGTCTACCGCGATTCGTTCCCGAGTGACGTGGTCGCCTCGGGCGTCGTCGCCATGAGCCTCCGGTCGGCCGACTACCCGCTCTGTGCTCTCAACCGCGACAGCTCGCGTCCGGCCTCGGCCATGCCCGGGGCCGCGGCGACATTGGAGCTGTCGGGCTTCGGCAGCAGCGGCCCGGTGAGCGTGTGGCTGGGCGACAGCACGGTGCCCATCGCGAGGGCCGAGTACCAGGAGCTCGGTTGTACGTGGCCGTGGGTGACCGAGGTCACGCTGCCCGAGGCGTCAGAGCCGGGCCTCCAGGTGCTCCAGGTCGTGCTCGACGACAGCGGCTTGACCGCGGCCTGTGCCGTCGTCGTCGGCGACATGGAGCTCCCCGACTTCGACGCTCCCTGACGAAGGCCCCCCGGGCACCAGGCCCGGGAGCGCGTCGCGTGTGCGCTAACGCCGCAGCGGCGGCAGGTCGTGGCAGATCAGGTGTGACTGCGCGCCGTTGGAGCCTTCCGGCGCCACCACGGCCAAGGCCGACCAGCCCTCGACGTCGCCCTCACCGGTGGCCACGCTGCCGAGGATGAGGCCGTCGGTGATGAAGCCTCCGCCCAGCGCCAGGTCACCTTCGTCGCAGGCGACCGAGGCGGTCTTCTCCGTCTGGCTGCCCGCGCAGGCCTGGCAGGGCGATACGACGTTGTAGAGCCGCAGCGTCCCCGGTTCCCCCGAGGTACCGCGCTGGCCCGGCTCGCCTGGCTTGCCCGGCTCGCCCTTCCGGCCACGCTCGCCTCGGTTCCCTCGCGGCCCGCGGTTTCCCGTGGCGCCACGGTCGGGCACCCTGAGCCAGGCGATCTCGCTCGACGGGCCCGTACATGGGCTCGACGGATCGAGGCCGACCCAGACCTGGAAGAGGTCGCCTACGTCTTCGCCCGCGTGGTACAGGCAGCCCGTGTACCTCGTGTTGGCCCCCACGGCCGCCGGCAACGCTGCCAGCACGATCACGCTGACCACGAGCGCCGACGCCAGGCGGCGGTTCACTGTCCTGTCTCCTGGTGCAGCGGCTTGAGGTCGGCACAGATGACGTAGGCAGACAAGGCCGTGTCCTCCGGGTTGGCCTGGCCGATGGCCTGCCACCCGGACGGATCGTCGGTGCCGATGCCGATGCTGGCGAGGATGATGCCATCTGTCTCGAAGCCGCCACCGGTGGCCAGGTCTCCCGCATCGCATATGGCCACGACCTGGAGCAGTCGTTCCTCGGCGCCCGAGACGCTCTCGGTCACGCTGTACGTCTGGAGCTCGAGGTCAGCTCCCGGGGCCCCCTTGGGACCGGCTTGGCCGGGCGTGCCGGCCTCTCCCGATTTGCCCTGGGGACCGCGCTTGCCCCTGGCGCCCTTCGCGCCGGTCGCACCCTTGCCCCCCTGCTCGTTCCAGCTGACCCTGACCGTGCCATCACAGGCGCCGCCGCTGGGCAGCGTCCCGATGGCGACCTGGGAGAGCGAGCCGTAGCCGCTGAGGCAGCCGGTGTACGTGCGACCGACTGCCACCGCGGTCGTGCTGAGCAGTGAGGCCGCCACCAGCGCGAGCGCTGCCGCCATGGCCACCATACGTGTGCCCCCGTGGGTGCGATCCGATCGGCGAACCGCGTTCATGAGCCCTACCTCCGTCTTGCGGACGGCGACATCTTGCCACCTGCGGTCAGGCATGCACCATCGTTCTGTGGCTCCCCGGCCAGCATTGCCCGATGGGGCACGGGAGCGCGCCCACCCGGTTGCCCGCCCGCTGCTTGTCGACAGGTCGGTGCTGATGGACCCTCGGTCTGATGATCCAGGACGTAGACGAGTCCCTGCGCGCCCTCGTCAAGGAGGAAGCGCTGGGCGATAACGGGGTCGAGATCGCGTTCGATGCCCCCACGACCGAGTGGGTGTCGCGCCGCAACGCCCCCAGCGTCGATCTCTACCTCTACGACATCCGCGAGGATCTCACCCGCCGGCAGACGATGTGGGAGGAGGTCCGCGACGAGCAGGGCCGTGTCACGGAGCGACGCCTGCGGCCGCGCTGGTTCCGCCTCTCGTACCTGTGCACGGCCTGGACCCAGCGGCCCGAGGACGAGCATCGCCTGCTCTCGGCCATGCTGAGCTGCTTCATCCGGCACGAGGCGCTGCCGACCGACCGCCTCAAGGGCGTGTTCGAGGGAACCGACCTGCCGGTCGTGCTCACGGCCGCGTTGCCGCCCACCGAGGATCGCTCCATCGCCGATGTGTGGACGGCCATGGGTGGTGAGATGAAGCCCTCGATCGACCTCGTGGTCACCGCGCCGATGGACGTGGCTCGCTCGCTCGAAGCCGGTCCGCCGGTGCTGGAGGAGCCCATCCTCAGCGTGGTCCCGGCCGAGCCCGCACCCAGGGGCAAGTCCCGCCGCAAGCGCAAGGCCCCCGCTGCCGAGCGCGACAACGGCATCGAGCCTTCGGAGCCCGGCGTGCTCGAGGAGACCCGGCGCGCGGGCACCAAGCGCCAGCCGGGTCGCACCCTGCGGATCCGCGGCCTCGACGAGCGCCGCACCGGCTCGTGACCGTCGAGCCCACGCCGGGCGTCGACGCACAGCCATCGCTGGCCTATCTGCTCGTCTGTCTCGGTCGTATCGAAGGACGCGTTCGCCGGGCCGTCGAGCGGAGGCGCGCGGGAGAAAGCGATACTTCGGACCGCTTCAGGGGCCTGTACATCTCGGAGGCGGATGTCGACCGGCTGCTGGACGGCAACGAGACGACGATCCTGGCCGATCACGATCTGGACGGCGCGCCCGACCCGAGGCTCGACGGCTGGGTCCGCCACAACGAGGACAGTGGCGCCGACCTGCGACTGCGGCGCCTCACGCTGGAGTTTGGCCTCTCGGCCATGGACGTGGAGTTGCTGCTGATCGCCCTCGCGCCGGATCTCGATGCGCGTTTCGAGCGTCTCTACGGTTACCTCCAGGACGACATCACGCATCGCCGCGCCAGCGCCGGCCTGGCCATCGAGCTGTGCGGCCATCCCACGTGGTCGAGCGCGGCTCGCTCGCGACTGGCGGCGGAAGCCCCGCTGCGGGCCGGCGGGCTGGTTGGCCTCGAGGGTTCGGAACGACCATTGCTGTCCCGCTCGCTTCGCGTGCCCGATCGTGTCATCGCCTTCCTGCTCGGGAGCGACGCGCCTGACCCGATCGTCGCGCCGCTGTGCGTGGAGTCGTCCGCGGCGAACCTGCCGGCGGCACGGCTGCTCGCTGACGCGGTCGAACGCGGCGCACGGCTGGTGTACCTCGTCGATCGCACTGGCGCCGCCGCCCGCTCGGTCGTGGCGGAGGCCTTCAGGCTGCTCGATGAGCCGCTGCTCTCACTGGATCTCTCGAGGGCGCTTGACGGCGTGACGCCGACGGATGTCGCAAGGCTGGCCGTGCGTGAAGTCCGCCTGCGTGGTGGCGGCATGGTCGTGGGCCCCGTCGAGGCTTTCGCGGCATCGGTGCCTGATGCCATCCGCGCACTGGCCGACGGGCCACGACCGACGGTGCTCATCGGCCACGCCGCGTGGGAGCCGTCCTGGTCCCTGCGGGTCCCGCTCATCTGGGATGCACCCGTACCCTCAGCGGCCGAGCGCACCGGGATGTGGTGCGACGTGCTCGGCGACGCCGATGGCGTCGGTGATCCCGCCCTGCCGGATCAGCTCACGCCCTTCCGGCTGACCCCAGACCAGGTCGTGCGTGCGACCTCGTCGGCGGTCATGCGCTCACGCGCCAGCGGGCGG
>Ga0209013_10004381_pt1 | contig 12393 bp, 8 predicted proteins | sample Cruoilmetagenom2_FD_187291 | JGI IMG/M metagenome (GOLD analysis project Ga0209013, IMG submission 187291) | Oil polluted marine microbial communities from Coal Oil Point, Santa Barbara, California, USA - Sample 2 (SPAdes) (version 2) | ecosystem: Environmental > Aquatic > Marine > Oil seeps ...
CGTTTTCCAGTGACATCAATGTCTCTGAGACTTTTGACACCCTGCATTGTGGTAATATTGGAAGTCATCGTTCTCTCCCCTTACTTCGTAAACATACGCTCATAATATTCAGCTGCCATGCGCGCAGAAGCAAAATCGATCTCCACATCTGACATCGAATTCTTCATGATTTCAACCCATTCATTCGGCTGATTGTAGTAGAGAGGCAAAATCTTCTCTTCGAGAATATCCATCATATGTTTATTGTCAAGTCTATCCTGCTCTTCGATAGGCAATTTATGGTCCAGTGCAGGGATCGTAAAGGCATTTCTGCCATCTTTGGCAAACTCAGGATGCCATCCATCATCGATAGAGAAGTGAATAGAGCCGTTCATTGCCGCCGTCATACCGCTGGTGCCGCTTGCTTCCCGTGTGATTCTGGGCGTATTGAGCCAGATATCACTTCCATGTTTGAGCAGGCGGGAGAGAGTCAGCTCATAGCCTACCAAAACAGCAATATTACTATAGTGATGGCTGATGGTAATCAATTCATTAAAAATATCTACTGAACCATAATCTGTAGGGTAGGGCTTGCCTGCCCAGATGATCTGAACCGGCATTTCACTGTTTCTGATCAATCTGATGAATCTCTCCAGATCATATTTGAGTAATCCGGGTCGCTTATACTCTGCAAAACGGCGAGCCCAGACGATTGTCAGCACTTCGGGGTCAAACATTTTTCCGGTTTGATCAGCTACCACTTCAAAAAGAATCTTCTTGAGGTGTTTTTTTCTGGCAAGCAACTCATAGTCTTCGTGCTCATCAAGTGCGCGAACCAATGTTTTGTCAGTCCAGTATTTCTTGTTTTGTGCATTGGTAATGGAGATGATGTCACAACGATCTTCGACATCTTTCCACATGTCATTGGCGACATCACCATGTATTTTGGAGACGGCATTGGCGATCTTGGCACTGCGTAGTGCACCGACGGTCAAACTGAAGTTGTCATCATGCCCATAACCGCTCAACTCACGAACTGTCTCCATTGGGTGTCCACTGAAAAAGCCCATTTCGTGGAGAAAGTGGATATTGTGTACCTCATTTCCAGCTGCTTCAGGCGTATGTGTTGTAAAAACAACATGCTTTTGAAGCTCTGGCAGATTTTGGTAGTGCTTGCCGTAGAGTTCATAAACCAACGGCAGCGCATGGCCCTCATTCATGTGGTACAGATCTACTTTATGATTGATGGCTTCAAGCACTCTGGTGCCGCCGATCCCCAGTACGATCTCCTGGGCCACTCTGGTGCGTTCATTGCCATCGTAGAGTTTATGCGTAATCGTTCTGGCGAGATAATCGTTCTCATCTGTATCGGTAGAGAGGAGAATCATCGGTGCGGTTCCAAAGACCTCCGGACGAAGTAAAAATGCTTTGACACGTACATCTTCATTGTGAATTTTCACAGTGACATGGATATCCAGCTCTTCGAGAAAATAGTAGAATTTTCTTGTATAAGTTGGCTTGAGGCTTCGATCTTCGTTGCGTGCCTGATCATAATAGCCAAAACTCCACAATAGACCGATCCCTACCATATTTTGTTTGAGGTCATAAGCACTTCTCATATGTGAACCGGCGAGGAATCCCAAGCCGCCGGAGTAGATCTTGAGTGCCTGATCAACGGCAAACTCCATAGAGAAATAGGCAACACTTTTTTCGTAGCGTTTGTCTATATCATAGCTGTGTAGATTCATAAAGTTCCTTAATTTATTTTATAATTATTTTATACTATATTAACTATTTATTTGTTTCCGACAAATACACACATATCAACCAAACGGCTGCTGTATCCCCACTCATTATCATACCAAGCCAATACTTTGACTGTTTTACCATCGACAACATTGGTCATATCCGGTACAAAAGTAGAGCTGTAAGTTGATCCGATAAAGTCACTTGAAACACGCTTGTCATGATCTACTTCGATCAAACCGGCAAAGTTTCCTTTAGAAGCGGTTTCGAAAAGTGCATTGATCTCATCAACTGTTGTATCTTTTTTGAGGTTGACAGTCAAATCCACAACGGAGACATCCGGAGTAGGGACACGCATCGCATAACCGTTGAGTTTACCTTTGAGCTGAGGCATTACCAATGCGATCGCTTTGGCAGCTCCTGTTGTTGTAGGGATCATATTGACTGCTGCTGCACGGGCACGACGCTTGTCTTTAGCATGTTTGACATCTAGTACATTCTGATCATTAGTATATGCATGAATTGTTGTCATGAGGCCATTTTCAATACCATACTCATCATCAAGTACTTTACAGATCGGTGCAAGACAGTTGGTTGTACAGCTTGCATTAGAGATAATCGCTTCTCCCTTGTACTCATCTGTATTGATATTCAAGACAAAAGTAGGCGTATCATCTTTTGCAGGAGCAGACATGACGACTTTTTTAATACCGCCCTGAAGATGTTTCTGTGCTAACTCAGTTGTCAAGATGGCACCGGTACATTCGATCACCAGTTCTGCACCTGTTGAACCAAAGTCAATGTTGGCAGGATCTCTGTCGCTGAACATTTTGACAGGAGTACCATTGAGCTCTATGCAGTCATCAGCAACAACTTTTGCATCGATACCTGTATGTACACTGTCATACTTGAAAAGATACTCAAGCATATCCGGCTTGGATGTTGTGTTGAGTGCTACAAGCTCGATATCATCTCTACTCATAATGATCTTTGCTACGATCATACCTATTCTACCTGTTCCATTGATTGCGACTTTTAGTGCCATAATTATCCTTTTAATGTTTTAATGATGGAATAATACACTTTTTTTATAGTGATTATCCTGTAAGTTTACCTATAACCAATTTATACCTTTATACTTAGTATAAATTGGTTACAAAATTTGCTAGAGAAGTGAAGCAACCAGTACCTGAGCCTCTTTGAGTATCAGTTCAAGATGTTCTTGCGAGATAAAGCTTTCGGCATAAATCTTGTAGATATCTTCTGTTCCTGAAGGACGAATGGCAAACCAGCCATTTTTACTGATCACCTTCAGGCCTCCGATAGCTGCACCGTTGCCTTTGGCATGGGTCAAAATATCTTCAACCGGTTCGCCTGCCAGCACAGAGAGAGAAAGCTTTTCAGGATCGATGGCTTTGATCGCTGCTTTTTCTTCGACTGTGGCGGGAGCATCAACTCTTTTGTAGTAGGAGCGGCCAAATTTCTCCTCCAGTGCGGCATAAAGCACAGAAGGATCTTTGCCCAGTTTCGCCCACATTTCAGCTGCCAGAAGATTGAGAATGATACCGTCTTTATCCGTACTCCATACTGTGCCGTCAAAACGGAGGAAAGAGGCACCGGCACTCTCTTCTCCGCCAAATCCGAGTGTTCCCTCAAAAAGCCCATCCACAAACCATTTGAATCCAACCGGTACTTCCAAAACTTCAACACCGAGATCTTCTGCCACTCTGTCGATCATTGCGCTGGAAACCAGTGTTTTTCCGATCTTCAATCCTCTGTCCCAATCCGGACGATTGCCAAAGAGATACCAGATAGCCACACTAAGATAGTGATTGGGGTTCATCAGTCCCACGGTCGGCGTGACGATACCGTGACGATCCGAATCGGCATCATTGCCAAATGCGATATCATATTTATCTTTGAGTGCCACGAGTGAAGCCATCGCCGAAGGACTGGAACAGTCCATACGGATCTTGCCATCGTGATCGAGTGTCATGAAAGAGAAAGTCGGGTCGATATAGGGATTGACGATATCCATATCAAGTCCATAGACTTCATTGATCTTTTTATAGACATCGACGCTGGCACCCCCAAGCGGGTCGACACCGATACGGATCCCAGACTTGGCGATCGCATCCATATCAACGATCCGGGTCAATGCTTTGACATAAGGCGTGACATAATCATAAGTATTGATATAGTCACTCTCCAATGCTTCTTCATAAGAGAGTGACGGGATAGTCTCGATGCCCTGAGTCAGTATTTCATTGGCACGGTTTTCAATCCATGAAGTTGCATCGACATCTGCCGGTCCGCCATTGGGCGGGTTATATTTGAATCCTCCATCTTCAGGAGGATTGTGTGAAGGCGTGATGATAATACCATCTGCCTGTGCTCCGCCGTTTTTGTTGTGTTCCAAAATCGCAAAAGAGACTTGTGGTGTTGCAGTGTAGCCATTCTCTTCTGCGATCATAGTGGATACGCCATTGGCGGCGAGTACTTCGATCGCAGTGATCTGTGCCGGAGTAGAGAGTGCGTGAGAGTCCTTGCCGATATAGAGCGGTCCGTCGATGCCCTCTTTTTTACGGTATTCACAAGTCGCCTGTGTGACTGCGCGAATATGTGCTTCGTTGAAGCTTTTTTTAAAGGCTTTTCCTCTGTGGCCGGAAGTACCGAATGTGACGCGTTCACCCGTTATCGAAGTATCCGGCTGTAAACTGTAATAAGCTGAAACAAGCGCCGGTATATCGACTAGATCATCTTTGGAAGCAGGTTGTCCCGCTCGTGGATTTGTTGACATTGTTCTCTCTCCTTATTTATATATATCCAATCATACTACTTTAAGGCTTATCCTCTGCACAAATAAGCCAAATCATTATTGACATTCAAAAATTTTAAAAAATATGATACACTTAATAAAAAAGAAAAAGTATGGCATATAATCTTATGAGCAAAATGGTTATCGCGATTTCATCCAGGGCACTTTTCGATTTGGAGAAAGAGAATCAAATCTTTGATGAAAAGGGCCTGGAAGCTTTCTATAACTATCAACTCGAAAATGAGACTGAACCTCTGCATACCGGAACAGCCTATCGTTTCGTCAGAAATTTTCTAAAAATCAATGCAGCTTTTGATGATAAACTCATTGAGGTCATTATACTTTCGCGCAATAATGCCGCTACAGGATTGCGGATATTGAACTCTATTGATAACTATAACTTGGATATTCAGCGGGCTGGATGGACGGGGGGTTCACCCATCTCGCGTTATCTCAAAGCCTTCAAAGTCGATCTTTTCCTCTCTGCACACGAAGAAGATGTGCAGGATGCGATCAATAGCGGCATAGCGGCTGCCAGGATACTGCCCTATAGTACAAAGGATGAAGAGGAGAGTGAGGAGGTCCGTATCGCTTTTGATGGGGATGCCGTGCTTTTCAGCGAGGAGAGTGAAAAAATTTATCAGGAGTTTGGACTCGATGCTTTTCTCTCTCATGAGCGAGCCAATGCCGGCAATCCTATGAGCGAAGGCCCTTTTGCCAAGCTTCTAAAAGTGATTTCCAATATCCAGAAGCGCTTCCCGCTCGAAAAAGCTCCTATCAAAACAGCACTGATCACCGCACGCAATTCCACAGTCCAAGAGCGTGTGATCCGTACGCTTAATGCCTGGGATGTACGCATCGATGAAGCTTTTTACCTGGGTGGTGTTGAGAAGACTGAGATCGTCAAGGCTTTCGGTGCGGATATTTTCTTTGATGACCAGGATGTCCATCTCGAAGGTATAGCTGGAGATGTGCCCAGTGCCAAGGTACCTTATAGGATATAGAAATACCAACTCCAACATCAGACAATTTATTAGTTTTCTCCTCTAAAAGGCTTATAGCAACTTTCATCTGCAAGCTCTAGAAGCTCTTTATCCCCTTGGCTGTCGCCATAAGCGTAGATATACTCGCAAACACTTAGGTCGTATGTTTCCTGAACTCTGTTGGCTTTTTCGATGCCGTAGCAGTTTTTGGTGGCAAACTTACCTGTGAGTTTGTTGTCCCTCATCTCAAGACGGGTAGAAATCAGATCAATATTATGCTTGTCGCACCATGCTTCAAGCCAGCACTCTATGGATGCTGATACTATGACAACTTTATGGCTTTGCTCTTGATGCCATTTTATCTTCTCTATAGCTTTTGGTCGGATGATTTTGTCTATCTGCTCCAGGGAGTACTGTTTTGCCAGTTTTTGGAACCGGTTCGTATCCCAATCTTGAAAGAAATGGGTGATGAGCTTTTCTTTGGCAATGTGATTGGGGATAAGCTTAAGGGTGTAGGCCGCAAGCATTGGACTCAGCCCAAGCAAGCCCATATAATAAGTTGGTTTGCCTACCGCGTACTGAATGAAGTCAGCCAGGCTATCTTTTGAGGTGATGGTGCCATCGAAGTCGAATAAAGCTAATTTCATAGCTATTTGACTCTTTCAATTGTTAGGCTTTTTATTATCAACATTCCTATTCCATTGTAAAAACTTCTTATTTCCACACTATTGTTTGCAAACTCTTTTGGCATAGTAAACTCTTTGATGATATGTCCATCACTATTATTTGTGCCGAGCAGTATACCTTCTTTAATTCGTTTTGCATTCCCCTGTAGAGCTATCGCAACATCCCAGCTACCGACAGTTGAACTATTATCTTCTGAGCTAATATAGCGAATATCAAACTTGTATTTACCAGAAGATAAAACTTCGTATGGTCCAAATGAGGCTACTCCACTATTGCTTCCTACTCTAGCGATGATTGATGTATCATTTTTACTCCCAATTACTGTAGACAACTCAGAGCCTTTCCATATTTTTTTGGCTCCAACCAGCATATTTGGGCTTTTATACATTTTTGTATCAATATTGTAATTGTAAGTATTGATTTTAAATATAGAAATTAATCTATCTTTACTAAATAAACTCCCATGTGTTGCCTTGTGTATATCACCATAAAGTTGATCCAAATTTTCATCAAATAAAGTAATATTATTATCCAGAACCTTATATTCATAATTTATTGGAGTATGCCTATACTGATGACCAACTCTCCAGTCAGAGTTTTCTATAGCCGGTAGTTGCGACAATAGGGGATCAGTCAAGGCACAATAGTCTACAAAGTATACCTTGTCTCTTTTGCTCAGTCCTGCAGTCCCAAGTCCCCCACAAATAATACCTACTTCTTTGGGTTTGGTTCCATCAAGAGTGGTAATTTTTGGCCAATACCTATTTGGAGATATCAAACCAAACCTCTGGAAATAAAAACCTCGTTCATCTGCTACACCTAGATAAACGTTTCTGTTATCGTACTCTTTTCCCACAAACAGAGGAGAGGTGCTATTTGCGCCAAAAAATATAATAATAACTGTAATAAAATAACCATATTCTGATATTTTTATTTTAGACAAAAAAGAGACTATTAAGAATGTCGCAACAAAAGCAGGTACGGCAAAAAAACGACCCTGCATAAAATCTCCGCCACTTTTTAAAAAATATATCAAATATAAAATCAGGCCTATTGAAATTGCACGCATTACACCTTTACTTGCAAGTCCCACTATAATACCAAATGAAATAATTACAAGGGTTACAGGATCAGCCAAAAATTGAACTTTAAAATATTGAAATCCTCTCTGTAGATACTCTTGGACAGGATATCCTGCCTGAAGTTTTGCATAATATGTATTTGGAAAGATATGACCAAAATAAAAAAGAGAAAACAAAAACCAGATCAAAACAAGTGAGGCCGCCATCACAAATGGGGCAGTGTTTTTCATTTTATAGAATATAAGCAAATAAACAAAGATAGGAAACAATATCAGTGCATAGTCCATTCTATTTAGAAATAGCATTGCCATAAAAGCATAAATAAAAATTAGATTTCTTTTTGATAGATCATTTTTTGATAATAGCACAAACATGATTCCCGCAAATAGAAGATAAGACAGTGGATTCTCCAAGCCGGAACTTGTATAGTCTATAAAGGCTTTTGAAAACAGAAGAATAGTTAAGCCCATAATGGCTGCCGTGGCATTTTTTTGTACATAGGCATAGTGAAAAACAATATATATGGCAAGCATGGAGGCTGCAATGGAAGTAATGATTATAGTATAATAATATTCACTTGCTATCCAAGTCAGTATTGAAAGTAGAAAAAACCATGTAGGATGTGTAAACGCTTGCACTCTTTCACCAAAATTATAGACAAGCCCATCCCCATTGTGCAAATTGACAATTTGACTCAGTGAGATAAAGCAGTCATCGCTCAACCAGGCAGAATTAATCATACTTAATAGATATAGCCCAAACAGTAGTCCTGCCAGAATTAAATTTCGATATTGTAATACTTCTTTCATGCTATTTAATCCTTCTGTTATTCCACTTTTGTGATGGTAAGGCTTTTGATAATTATGTTGCCTGCTCCATTATAGAATGTTCTTATCTCTACAGTATTGTTTGCAAACTCTTTTGGCATAGTAAACTCTTTGATGATATGTCCATCACTATTATTTGTGCCGAGCAGAGAGCCTGCTTTGATCTGTTTTGCATTTCCATCCAGGGATACCGCAACATCCCAACTGCCAATTGCTACAGATTCGGCTTCCGAACTTTTGTAAGCAATGTCAAATCTATATTTCCCGGCAGGAAGGATTGCATACGGTCCAAATGTGATAACCCCTTTCTTGCCCCCATGTTTTACAGTGATTATCGAGTCCCTTTTTTCACCTTCGACCGAGGGTAACTCTGAAGCTTTCCAGGTCTGAGATGAACCCACATAAGCAAATGGCTTCGTATACATACCATTTTTGTAATATAGGATATCGGTACCATCACAAGTATATATTTTGTCGGGATTGCCATTGATAGCCATGATCCACTCTTTGTCGGGTGAAAACCGATCTTTATTCGGGCTATAATAGTGAATGAGAGCAAAATCATATTTGTCACGATACCATTCATTGGTGGTGATCCATGTCCTGGGAGATAGATTTCTGTACACCTCAGCTACTGTAATATCATACTTGCTCAGCATATATGTTGATTTGTTCTGCCAATATTCAGATATACCGGATTTCGCGCCTGTCTCCTTGATAAAATTATCTATACACTTTTGAATAGGAGGATAATACTCACTATAAAAAGTACTATGCATAAGTTTTTTTCTCGTATCCAGAAACAGCGCGATAAGCAAAATAGACAATAATGTATTCATCATAATATTAGTGAAATTTTTATAGTTGAAAAGTTTAAAAAAGTCAAGATAGATCGGTACCATTACGATAGGCAAGATAAACAATGGAATCATATAACGATTGGCGACAAGCGGCACAGAAGACAAAGACAAAACCATAAGGCTTCCCAGTTCCATAATAATTAAAAATAATGATATAAATAGAAATATAGTAGAGTTTTTGTAGCCATTGTAAAAAAATGATAATCTGCCTTTCACTATAAATGTGAAAAGTGCGAGGAATAAAGTGGCCAATATAATAATTGTACTTGCTGTTAAGTGTTGATATGAGTATAGAAATATTTTTTCAATACTGCTGACATTAACAGGAAAACTGTCTGCATTCAGTTCGACATTTTGTGCATTTTCATTGATAACCAAAAGATTATGAATCAAATTTCCGAGCCATATACTGAATCCAAAAGTTATTATGAGCATTAACAGTTTTTTTGTATCTACTTCTCTTATGCTCCACAGAATGAAAAGTGTTACTGCAAAAGGGAGTATAAAATGTAAAACGAATAATTCATCTGATGCTATCGTCAATGACGAGAATAAAAGTATGAGAAAGTAATATAATGGTTTAGCATCTTTACTATTGAGAATCAGCAATACCAGATAAAAAACAAGTAATCCTATAATAAATTCACCATAATGAAAAGCGCTCACATATTGAAAGCTGGATGCCACCGTCGGGATTAAATACAGTAGGCCAAAGATTACCGAAGCTATAGAGAGAGAAATGGATTTGTCAAAAAATAAGGTGTATATTTTATATATGGTAAACAATAACAATAATGATTCAAGAATAAAAAATAACGGGATTGCATAATAAAAATTTTGAGTGATAAAGTTAGCGAAAAAATAGAGTGACATATCCGGAAAAAAATAGGGAGCAGGGGTTAATGACCAACCGCTGTATGATCCTGCATTGATGACTATATCTTTATAGAGTGCAGGCAAATAGAGTGCATCATCATTAAATAAAAGATTAGACATTTTGTGAGTAAAATACAAACTTAGATTTATTGTCAATACTGATACTATTACTAGGTATGGTAATATTTTTTTTATTATATAGAATCTGCTCATGTGCGTCATTCCTTAAAGATTTACAAGATAAAAGTAGCTATAATGGCCTGAAAAATCAAGACAACTTTCTACCTCAATTTATTTCCACCGCTTAACTTCTAAATCATGCCACATTTTTAATAGATTCAAGATAAAAATTCATCGGTTTTTGATAGTTAATTGATGAATAAAATCGCTTGAAGTTATATTTGTAGATATACTGTTTAATTCCATCTTTTAGCTCCTTGATTGATTGATAATCACTGATATAAATATTGCCATGTTTAAGTGTTCTAAATAATCTCTCTATGGCTATATTGTCTATAGATCTTCCTTTGCCATTCATTGAAATGTTGATATCATATTTTTTAAGTAGCCCAGTATGCTCATAACTGGTACATTATAAAACAAGGAGTTATCTGATGGGTCTATAGTGTAAAAATGTAGTGTGTTACAATACAAATACACGAGTTGATTGCACTGTAAGCATAGAGACCAGGAATATGAAAAGTCTAATCTTCCCTAAAAGGCTTATAGAAAAACTCTCATCTGCAAGCTAAAGAAGCTCTTTGTCTCCACGACTGTCACCATAGGTATAGATGTGGTCATAACCACTTAGTATGTACTGTTTTTGGACTCTGTTGGCTTTCTCTATACCGTAGCAGTTTTTGGTCAAGAACTTAGCTGCTACGACACCGTTTTTTATTTCAAGTTTTGTGGCGATCAGGTCTAAGTTGTTTTCATCACACCATGGTTTGAGCCAGCACTCTATGGATGCAGAGACTATGACGATTTTATGCCCCTGTTCTTTATGCCATGCGATCTTTTTCATGGCTTTTGGTCTAAGTATTGTATCTATATGCCTTAGAGAGTATTCTTTTGCAACTTTTTTGAATTCTTGTTCATCTATGCCTTTGAAAAAGTAAGAGAGTATCAACTGCTTTGCTTTATAATTCGGGATGAGTTTTAGCTTGTATACTACTAGCATAGGAGAAAGAAATATCATTCCCCATAAAGTCTTTGCATCGCCCACAACGAAACGGATAAACTTGATGAGACTGTCGTATGTAGTGATGGTGCCGTCAAAGTCAAAGAACACTAAAGGTTTTGCCATATCATTTATTCTTTTTCATAAAGACATCGCTATAATATTTAACATTTTGTTGATATTCTTCAAAAGATAAAATATATGCTGTCTCATCTCTCTTTTTATATTCAGCAATAAAAGATTCACGAATAAACGTAATTTGTTGACCATCTGATACTAAACCTTCTTTACCGCCAACTACCACCTTTAATGGAATATCATGTTGTGTTGCATAGCGATAAATTTTTTTTGCATGCTTTAAGAATTGTGTATCTAAAATTTTAGTTTCAGGTTTAAAAATACAATTTAAATCCCAATTTTTACCCCATATACTTGATGGATTATCGCCTCTCCCTATACATGGAAAAACAAGGCCGTTATAGTCAATGGTATTCAAGTTTTTCCCTCCATACGGAATCCAGCCAGCCATCATCACGGCATAGGCTTCACCATCATTCAATATTGTTCCCCAATATGCTCCTATTTTTTGCCTATGCTCTCCCCAATGTCTTATTACTTTAAAGTTTGATAAATTCCCTGTAGAGAATATTCCAAAATAAGATAAAGCTACTATGACTATTAATAATGTATATCTAGAAAGTAAATTAAAATGTAAGACATTATTCAGTGATGATAAGACTGTTAATACCAATAAAAGTATTATTGGCGTAAAAGGTGATAGTAATCTAAATCCTGGCATCCAATCTCCACCATTAAATATAACAATTAAACTTGCGCCTAAAAACAACAATATAAAAGATATATAAAAACTTACAATAATACTTTTCTGTTTAAGGAAAAGACCTAATATTAATAGTCCGCTCGCAAACAAAAGTTGTGGTTGCAGTAAGAAAGATTTTATGTATATCCATCCTGATTCTTTAATAAAGATTCTTAAAAGAGTGTCAATTGTATTTATATGTCCAGAACTTTTTGCAGCAACAGATAATGGAGTAAAATAGCCAAAGATGCTGTATCTTGCTATTTCATATACAATAAAAAAGATAATTATTATAATCAGAGGGATATATGTTTTTATATTTATGAGTTTCTCTCTTTTATTATAAAAATTTAGCATTACGTATACAATTGACAATCCTAATGCATACGCTATCCCCTCAAAACGATTTAAAATTAATAGTATCAGTATGAATATAAGACTTAATGGTAAATTTGGGGGTCTAAAAAGTACTTTAAAGTACGGTACAATGGGTAGAAAATAAGGAAAAGTTACAGATGGCTGTAAAAAAACATCA
>Ga0209013_10004382_pt1 | contig 12392 bp, 9 predicted proteins | sample Cruoilmetagenom2_FD_187291 | JGI IMG/M metagenome (GOLD analysis project Ga0209013, IMG submission 187291) | Oil polluted marine microbial communities from Coal Oil Point, Santa Barbara, California, USA - Sample 2 (SPAdes) (version 2) | ecosystem: Environmental > Aquatic > Marine > Oil seeps ...
GCGAGTACGCCTCCGCGCAAATCCTTGCCTTCCTTGACCTTGCAGAAAAATCGCTCGTTTCCGCATCGAGAACGGCGCTGTCCCCACCGGGGTTTCCGAATGGGAACGGGCTACATCCCGCCATCACTGGGGTGGGTGGCTGGAAACTCAAAACTGAAAACTCAAAACTAAACACGTCGCTCCAGTCCTCAGCCTCTATTCCCCGAATACCACCCTCGCCAGCTCGACATCGGGGTTATAGAGGTTGTTCACCTTCACGCCGGCGGAGGACAGCGAGTACAGCGCGTCCTCGATGTAGACGCTGCGCCGCATCCAGGGATCATAGTTGCCGCCACCGAGATCCTGGTGGTCGACCCGTCCGAGTTCGTGGATCCCCTCCTCGGGATCCACCGCCAGCACGAGGAGGCCGCTGAAACGGCCCTCGGCGCCGCTGATGTAAGCCGGAATCGACAGCACTCCGCGGTGGTAGGTGAAGGCGTGGTGGTCGTTCAGCGCCTCGGACCACGACCAGGTGTCGTCCCCGCTCTCGACCAGATAACGGTGGGCGAGGGTGGGGTTGGCGGGGTCGCGGACGTCGAAGATGCTGACCGCGAGGCCGATCACCCTCCCTTCCTCGTCGGCCTCCATTCCCACTGTGAGCAGCCAGTCATCGCCGATCGGATGCAAGTAGGAGGAGAATCCGGTCACCTTGAGCTCGCCGACAACCTTGGGCCGGGTCGGGTCGGAGAGATCGAGGGTGTAGAGCGGGTCCACCTGTTTGAAGGTCACGACGTAGCCTTTGGTCCCCATGAAACGAACCGCGAAAATCTGTTCGCCGGGGCCGAGACCACCTACGTGACCGACCTTGCGGAGGTTTCCCCAGCCGTCGTCAGCGAGCACCGTCACCGAGCTCGCCGGCTCCTCGTCGTTGGTGGTGCCCCACCACCAGTCGAACTCGGTCGTCGCGACCCGCAGATGCCCGTCGTACTCGGCCAGCGCAAACTGGTCGAGGAGCCAGCCGTCTACCTCCCCGGACGCGGCGTAACGAATTGGGGCAGGAAGGGACGGATCGAGCTCGAAGAAATGGATCGCGGTCGTCATCTCGGGCGGTGTCCAGCCCCAGCCCCACCACCACCAGTCGCTGGTCTGTGCCACGTAAAGGCTGGCGGCAGATGCGTAAACCGTCCAGCCGTCGGCAAGCAGACCGACCGCTGACAACTGTCCGGTTTCGTCGATGTCGAGGTGGATGACCGACAGGACCGACCAATTCGAGGTCTTGGCGGGCCGGTAGAGCGAGCTGCACTCGAGGAGCGGCCGGATGGGCGCCGCGGGGTCGTCCGGTGTGCGATCCCGCATCTGCGGCAGAAGGTCTTCGATCGGGATCCGGGCCATGAGTTCGACCACGTGTGGGGCCAGGATGGCTCGCGCTTCGGCGAGGATTCGCTCGCGCTCGGCGTCGGAGGCGTCCCACGGTAGATCGGGGAGCCCGAGGTCGTCGCGTTGGGCGAGATTCCACAGCTCGGCCGGCAGCTCGATCTGCGACCTGACGACCGCGTAGAGATCGCCGTCGATGAGACGGGCGTCGACCAACCACCCCCCGATGTCGATCGTTCGAAGCACCCTCGGATCGGATGGGTGGGTCACGTCGTACAGCTCGAGGCGGGTTCCGCCGGAGTCGTGAAGAAAGCCGTCGTCGCCATTCCAGGACTGCGATGCGACAAGGACGCGGTTTCCTCGGAGGAAGAGCCCCTGCGCGGCGTCCCCGGTCGCCACGGTGGCAAGCTCCGTTGTGCTCTCGGCAGGCCACGACTGCAAGATATGGAAGGTGTCGCCCTCGGTCACATAGAGGTGGGTGCCGTTGGTCTTGACGATGTCGAGCTCATCGATGCCGCTCTCCTGGTTATTCGTAGTGGTGTAATCGCTCGGGACATCGGCCGCGCCGCGGTCTCCTTCGCCACCCGCCCACGGCACGATGTACCAGCGGTTGTAGCGGTACCCGAGGGCCCTCTCCACCGCCACCTCGACGAGATACGTGTGGGCCTGGGCGCAGTCATTGAGCGCCTGGAGCGCCATCGATTGATCGGCTGCCGGGATTGGACGCACACGGCGGTCGGGGATTCGTGGCGAAACCTCGATATACCGCCAGTCAGCGGCGGACGCGGCCGCGGTGACCGTTGCGAGGACCACCACGAAGACCATTGGAACGAACGCTCTCGGTTTCATGGCGCAATCCTCCCGCTCGAGCTTTGCGGACTGACCACTAATATATATCCAATCCCGCGCCCGCGCCCAAGTCCGAGAGAGTGACGAAGGACACAGGAAACAGAGGGGAAAGGGAGACCTGGGGAAAAGGAGACCACCGAGCCTCTCCTTTTCCCCTCTTCTTCTCTGCCCGGGTGGTGGATTCTGGTTCTCGATATTAATCTCGATTCTGCAACGGTCGAAGCTTTTTTGTCATTCTTTAGGAGAGCCCTAAATACTTTTGAGCAGAGACGTATACGGTTGTTGACGATGATTCGCAATATACCTCGTGATGCGCTAGTATTGTGGATCTGGAGGGTGCTGCACCCAATGATGGCTCTCGATACTGTGGACGTGAAGAAGAAGGCTCGGGTGATCATGATCGATGGTGGTCACCGGGTTCGCGCCCACCTCAACACCCTCGGTATTCACATTGGCGATTGGCTGACGGTGGTCGAGCGCGCGCCCTTCCGGGGGCCCGTGCTGGTCGAGGTCAATGGTACGCGTCTGGCCCTCGGGCGCGGCGTCGCCTCCAAGGTCAAGGTCGAGATCGACGGCGGCGTTGAAAGTCTCTCGGCCCCTCTCCAGGAGGCTGAGGCCGAGCAGAGATGAGGTTCATCCTCGCCGGGCAGCCGAACTCCGGCAAGAGTACGATCTTCAACTCGGTCGCCGGTTATCGTTCGGCAACGGCCAACTTTCCGGGATCGTCAGTCACCTTTACCGTCAGTCACGCTCTCATCCTCGGTCGCGAGGTCGAGGTCGTCGATCTTCCGGGAATCTACTCGCTGACCTCGTCCGAGGAGATTGCGGGGATGGCGGAAGGCTATCTCCTCGACGAAGAGTACGACCTCATCATCAACGTCGTCGATGCGAGCCGTCTCGGCCGTTCGCTCGAGCTGACCGAGCAACTCCTCGAGCTCGATCGACCGCTGATCGTCGCCCTCAATATGATGGACGAGGCCGTCCGAGGCGGCATGGAGGTTGACCACGAGGAGCTGTCGCGGCAACTTGGAGTGCCGGTTGTGCCGACGATTGGTCGTCGCGGACTGGGGCTCAAAGAGCTCTTTCGGGTTGCCCTGCAGCACGCCCATCGCGGCGAACCCGCCCTGGCCCTGACCCTGGATCGGGAGGTTGAGGAGGCGCTCGAAGAAACCGCCGAGCTGCTCGACGGCTACGGTGTCGACGAGTCCGTGCCGCGACGACTGATGGCGGAGAAATTGATCGAAAGGGATGCTTATTTCGAGAGCGAGGTCTACGCCTCCCATCCGGAGCTCAAGAAGAAGGTCCGGGGCGTGGCGGCGGTGCTGCAGAAGGCTCACGGTTGGAGCGCGGACCAGGTGATCTCCGGCAGCCGCCACGCGGTAGCCCACTGCATCGAAGAGGAGGTGGTGACCCACAGTCGACCGAAGATCGGCTGGCGGGAACGGGCGGATCGTCTCCTCCTCCATCGGTGGACGGGCGGGCCGGTGATGGTGCTGATCCTCGGTGGTCTGTTCTTCATTGTCTTCAGGGTCGGGCAGCGGCTCGAGTTGCCTCTGGTGGCCTTTACCGACCGCCTCGCGCTCGCGCTCGCCGCCAAGCTCCCCCCGGAGACCTTGATCGGCACCATCGCTGCCGGTGCGCTCGCCGGGATCGCCGGCGGTGTGGCGATCGTGCTGCCGTACCTGCTGCCCTTCCTGATCGGCCTCGCGATCCTCGAGGACACCGGCTACCTCCCTCGCATCGCATACATCCTCGACAACTTCATGCACCGCATCGGCCTCCACGGCAAGTCGGTGCTGCCGCTGATCCTCGGATATGGCTGCTCGGTGCCGGCGATCATGTCGACCCGGATACTCGAGTCGCGACGGGATCGCCGGATCACCGCGTTTCTGGCATCGTTCATACCCTGCTCGGCCCGCACGATCGTGATCTTCGGGCTGGTCGCCGCCTACCTCGGACCGTTGTGGGCCCTCTTCATCTACCTCCTCAATCTCGTCGTAGTGGTGCTGCTGGGCAACATCCTCGCACGCACAATGAAGGGAGCGTCGCCGGGTTTGATCCTCGAGATCCCGGAGCTTCAGATCCCGAACATGAAAACGTTAGCGGCCAAGACCTGGCTCACGCTGAAGGAGTTCATCATCATCGCCTGGCCGCTGCTCGTGGTTTCGTCGATTGTCCTCGGCATCCTCGAGTGGGCGCACGGGGCTGCCGCCGTCAACGCGCTGCTGTCGCCACTGACGGTGACCCTCCTCGGTCTGCCGGCGGCGGTCGGCCTGACCCTGGTCTTTGGAATCCTGCGCAAGGAGCTGACCCTGGTGATGCTCGTCCAGGCTCTCGGAACGACCCAGGTCAACACCGTCATGAGCGACGGGCAGCTCTTGACCTTCACGTTGTTCGTGGTCTTCTATGTACCCTGCGTCGCCACAATTGCGGTGATGGCGAAGGAGCTGGGCTGGCGGGATACCGCACTGATCTCGGCGTTTTCGGTGCTGCTCGCGGTGGTCATCGGCGTCGCCTGCCGCTTCGGCTACGCGCTGTTTGCGTAGGTCAGCGATAGCGAATCGGGTCGTCCATACCCACCTCCTCGAACCCGCGCAGCCTGAGAACACACGAATCGCAACGGCCGCAGGCAAGACCGTCGGGGGTCGGGTTGTAGCACGACCAGGTGAGGCCGTAGTCGACGCCGAGTTCGAGACCGCGGCGGATGATATCGGCTTTTGACATCTCGAGCAGCGGCGCACGGACCCTAAACTGTACGCCGTGCTCGGCGCCGGCAACGGTGGCGACCGCGGCGAGGCTTTCGAAAGCCTTGAGGAAGGCCGGCCGGCAGTCGGGATAGCCCGAGTAGTCGACCGCGTTGGCGCCTATGAAGAGCTGGTCGGCCCGGACGATCTCGGCGAGACCGAGGAGAAGTGAGAGCATCACAGTGTTGCGCGCGGGCACGTAGGTGACCGGTACCTCGCCGGATTTCGGATCCTGATCTTTGGGAACCTCGATGTCATCGGTCAGCGCCGACCCACCGATCGCCCGCAGATCGAGAGTGATGATGCGGTGGGACGCCGCGCCGAAGGTCTCCGCCACCCGACGTGCCGCCTCAATCTCGATGCGGTGGCGCTGACCGTAGTCCACGGTCAAACAGTGACATTCCAAGCCCTCCGACCGCGCGATGGCCAGCACGGTCGTTGAGTCCAAACCGCCGGAGAGAAGAACCACGGCAGGGGGTTGGTCGGTCATGGGGACATTGTGACAAGATAATGAGGAATTAGGAATGAGGAATTAGGAATGCCGCTCACCCCACCCGGTACGATCGTGGGTGGCCGAAGGGGAATTCCTAATTCCTCATTCCTCATTCGTCGAGAGGCATCGCTACTGCGCTGCCTCTCGACGTGCCTGTTGCCACAGTTGCTCGACGGTGGTGTCGTCGGGAGCGGGCACGGCGGCGACCCGCTGCAACAGGTCGCGCCGCAGCGTCTCCATGCGCGCCGACATCTCGCTCAGCCGGGTGCCGAGAGTGGAATCGGTGGCCGAGACGTCGTTGAGATGGGTCATGATGTCGTCGAGGCGATCGAAGGCATTACAGATCAGGACGCCGTGGTTGCGCGCGTGCAGGGCAGCCACCACGCGCTCGGGCAGATCTCCAATTCCGTCCAGAGCGCCCATTTCGAGATCATCCGCGAGCACAACCGGCGACCCAGGGAGCTTCGACGCTCGTTGGATGACCAGACTTGACAGCGATGCCGGCAGCTCCGAATCGCCGAAAGCTGGGACCACCACGTGAGCCACCATGACCGCCGGGAACTCGGGAGCCAGCTTTGCGAACACCGCCAGCTGCCTTTCGATGGCTGCCTCGTCCAACTCGAGGACTGGGAGTTCTTCGTGTGTGTCGTCCGGTACCGGACCGAGACCGGGAAAGTGTTTGGTGCAGCCAGAGATGCCCCACTCAGCCAGCCCCTCGTTGAAAACGTGGGCGAGGACGACGACCCGCTCGGGATCGTCCGAGAAGCAGCGCCCCTGTTCGCCGACGCAACCACTCGAACAGGCTAGATCGACGACCGGCGCGAGATCGAGGTGGATGCCGAGGTTTCGGCAGGCGGCGCCGGCCGCTTCTCCGAGCAAGCGCACCGCGCGACGACCCGCGGCGCCGGCCGCCGCCGCGGTCGGCAGCTCACCCCACAGCGCCGACAGCCGGTTGACCGTGCCACCCTCGAGGTCCGCGGTGACGAACGGTCGCGGCTCGAGCTCCCTGACCTCGCCGACCAGCTCCCGCACCTGCTCTGGGGTCGAGATGTTCCGGGAGAAAAGGATCACCCCCGCAGGCTGGATTCGCTCGAGGACGCCCTTTTCCTCGGCGCTGAGGGTCGTGCCGGGGAGACCGACAACCAGGGGCATGGATTCGGTTTTCATGGGCTCAGTCGTCACCGAGGACCTTAGCACGGAGCTCGGCCAGGAGATTCAGCGCGTCAAGCGGAGTCATGCACTCGGGGTCGAGGCGGCGTAGACGATCGATCATTTCTTCGGTCGGAGAACGGAAGAGATCGAGCTGGCTGATACGGTCGGCGGTGGCATCATTGGAGCTTTGCATCACCGGGTCGCCGGCGACGTTGAGCTCGTGCCGTTCGATGTTGGCCAACACTTGTTCGGCGCGTCGGCACACATCGTCGGGGACGCCCGCCAGCTGCGCCACGTGGATCCCGTACGACCGGTCGGCGGGCCCCTCCACCACCCGGTGAAGGAAGAGGATCGAGCCACGCCACTCCTTGACCGCCATCGACCGGTTCTGAAGTCTCGGCAGCACGCGACCGAGATCGGTGAGCTCATGGTAATGAGTGGCGAAGAGAACCAGACCGGCGTGGTCGTCACGGTCGTGCAGGTACTCAACGATCGCCCACGCCAGTGACAGCCCGTCAAATGTGGCGGTTCCACGCCCCACCTCATCGAGGATCACCAGCGAGCGGGGAGTGGCGTGGTGGAGGATGTTGGCGGTCTCGATCATCTCCACCATGAAGGTGGACTCGCCCTTGGCGAGCATATCGGATGCTCCGACCCTGGTGAAGATTCGGTCGGTGAGACCGATTTCGGCCTCGGCAGCGGGTACGAAGGAACCTGCATGGGCCATCAGCGTGATGAGTGCGCATTGCCGGAGGTAGGTGGATTTGCCGCCCATATTAGGTCCCGTGAGGAGCACGATCCGGCACGAATCCGAATCGAGGCGGCAGTCGTTGGAGATGAACGGCGGATCGCGCTGGAGAGCCTCGAGGACCGGATGTCGGCCCTCGTGGATCCTGATTCCCGGCTCCTCGGCCATCACCGGCCGGCAGTATCCCCAGCGTCGTGCGCGGTCGGCAAAAGCTGCGAGGACGTCAAGCCGGGCAAGGGTGGCGGCGGTGGCGGAGATGCGTTGTGCGTCGTGCGAGAGCTCGTCGATGAGTTCCTGAAACAGCTCTCGATCACGGATCGCCGCCCGCTCCTCCGCTGCGAGAATGCGTGCCTCGAGCTCCTTGAGTTCGGGGATGATGAAACGTTCGGCGTTGGTCAGGGTCTGACGTCGCTCGTAGTTCTCCGGGACGCGGTCGAGGTTGGTCTTGCTGACCTCGATGTAGTATCCGAAGACCCTGTTGTACCGGACCTTGAGCGAGCCGATCCCGGTGCGCTTTCTCTCAAAGGCCTCGATTCCGGTCAGCAGCTCCTTTCCGCCGCGCGCCAGCTCGCGCTGCTCATCAAGCTCGTCATCCCAACCACCCGCGATGACCCCCGCGCCGGGAACCTGAGCGGGCTCGTCGGTCAGACGCTGGTGCAGGATTTGGGCGAGATCCGGCATCGGGTCGAGCGCGTCGGCGAGGAGGCGCAACCGGGAGGACGTGGCGTTCCCAACGGCCGCCTGCACTGCGGGCAGGAGATCGAAACCGTGGCGCAGGCCCTGCAGCTCCCGGGGCGTGGCGAGCGCAAGGCCGACCCGTGCCGCCAAACGTTCGAGGTCCGGAATGTCCTGCAATGCCGTCCGCAGATTTTCGAGGAGCTCAGGATCGTCGACAAGCTCGGCCACCGCGCGATGGCGTTCGCCGATCTCCTCGATGTCGATGCTGGGCCTCACCAGCCGATCGAAGAGCAGTCGAGATCCCATGCGGGTCTGCGTCTGATCGAGGATGCCCACCAGAGAACCGTCGCGTGAGCCGTCGGCGGCCCTCTCCACCTCGAGGTTGCGAAGGCTGGCGCGGTCGATGACCATGGCTTCGCCGCGGTCGCGGCAAACGAACGCGCTGAGATGATTGAGAGCGCCCTTCTGGGTGCTCTCGACATAACCGAGGAGCGCGCCGGCCATGCCGACCAGTGGCTCGCCCGATTCCAGACCGAATCCGCGGAGCGAGCCGACACCCAGCACTCTCCGCAGGCGTTTCTCTCCGGCCGAGGGAGAAAACGCCTCGGCCGGAATCGGAGTGACGGTCGGTTGGGGTATTTCCGGCGGCCATGCGCTGTGCCAACCGTCCCAGTCGTCGGCGACAAGAACCTCCTGTGGCCGCAGGCGCGCGAGGTGCTCGGTCAACATGTCGGCGTCCGCGCCGCGAATGCCTTCGAAGACTCCGGTGCTGATCTCGATCCAAGCCAGCGCCGAGGCATCTTCGTCGCCACCGAAGGCGGCGAGGTAACAGCGATCCCTGCCGTTGAGCAGCTCGGTGTCGGAGATCGTTCCGGGAGTGTGGGTGCGAATGATCTCACGACGAACCAGGCCCTTGGCCTTGGCTGGGTCCTCGACCTGCTCGGCGACCGCGACGCGGAAGCCGGCATCGAGGAGCTTCCCGAGATACCCGTCGAACGCATGGTGGGGCACGCCGCACATGGGGGCATCCACCGAGTCGTTTTGCCGTCTTCGGGTCAGAGTGATACCGAGCACCGGCGCCGCTTGCTGGGCATCCTCGAAGAACAACTCGTAGAAGTCGCCCATGCGGTACAGAAGAAGGGCCGACCCCGCCTGCTCCTTGAGGTCGAGATATTGACGGAGCATGGGAGTCATCTTCACCGGGGTTTCTCCATCGGATCGGGGCCTTTATCCCGTGATCGGTGGGAACTCCACCAGCACTCGCCACACGGCCTTTCTGAGCTCTTTCTGCGGCTCAATGGCCGTCATCTTGATCTCCGAGATAGTGCCCGACCACAGAACCTGCGAGGTCAGCGGGTCGAGCATCGTAACGGTCAATGTGCCGCTGGGAGTCGGTCCAGCGAAGGAGCGCGCGATAGGGTCGGCTTGGCCGCCATCGGGGGTCATTTTCGGTTTGGTGTGGCCGCGAAATCTGAGACCGAATGCGACCCGAAAATCCGGCGTGCCATCCTCGATGCGTGTGTAACCCCGGGTGGTGAGCTCGTCGAGAAGAGCCTGCTGAACCATCTTCTCGTATTTCGGATATTGGGAGCCGTCGTCGCCGCTCGTGGTATTGGTCGAGAATCGAAAGGTCTTCCACTCGTGAAAGCTTGTGGTCTTGCTGTACTCGGCCCGCACCGGCAGATCAGCGGTTGTGGACCCGCAGCCGATGAGCAGAAGGACTGCCGTGATGGTGAGTGGTGCCGCAATCTTGGCCATCATCCTCCTCCAGACTATTGATCAGCGCATGCGAAGCGGTCGAGAGTCCGAGAATCGGTGATCTCGGGCCTCGAGTCAAGGGTTTCCCGCACTTCTCGCCGCCTTTCATGGCAACGTCGGCGACGATCAGTCCTTTCCCCCACGAACCCACCACTCGGAGTCTCGGTCGAACCACCACGAGGCCGAGTCTTTTTCGAGGATCCGCCTGGCCAGGGTCTTGCCGGTATCGGTTCGAAGTCGGCGCTCGACGAAAGGGGTCCAATCAGCGGCCGCGGGACAACCGTCGTCCAGATGCTCCTTGAGCCCGAGCAGCATTTCGAGCTGGTCGGCGTCGTGGGCGAGGATCGCTTCAGGTGTGCTTTCGCCGCGGTACTCGGCGAGTAGCTCGCGCAGCTCGTCGGCGAAGGGCAGGCCCCGGGACATGTCTTCAGCAGCCCGCGCCTCGTCGGCCTCGACGTACTTCTGGTTGACGTAGTTGAGGTCGCCGGTGCGGGTCTCGGGAAGATCGTGCACCAGCGCCAGCCGCAGTACCTTGTCGGCGTCCACCGTGCCATCCATGCGGGCAAGCACGAAGGCGGTCATGGCGGCGCGGAAAACGTGCTCGGCAACCGATTCCGACCCGGCGCCGAGGAACTGCCAGCCGGAACGCGGCGTCCGCTTGAGCATCCCCAGCTCGAACAAGAACTCCACAATCCGATCCACTGCGCCTCCTCCCCCAGTGTAGCCCGTCTCCGTGCCAGCCTGCTCACCAGTTGAACCACAGAGACACTCAGATAGTCTTCTTGATGCTGAACTGCCGAGGTTGGCGGCGGAACCGACGCACCTGGGGCGCGTCGGTTCCGCCTCGCTCTTTTGGGAGAGGCACCGTCCATCCGCCAACAGGGGATGAGGAGTGGCGAGGCTGCGCTCTTCGAGAGCGCAGACCGCTGGATCGGGTCGTCGCGACGAACGCGTGCGTTCGGAGCGATGGCCCGGTCCAGCGTTTGCCGGCCGTCGTCCGACGATGGCCGGGACCTCGTCACACGTTGAATCCCCGTGGACCATCTGCGTCTATCTGCGTGATCTGCGGTTAACTGCGATGTCTTCGTGTCTTCGTGTTTGCGATGTCGCTCTGCGCCTTCTCTGTGTCTCTGTGCCTCTGTGGTTTTCTGGCGGATGGACGGCAAATTCGAAATTCGAAATTCGAAATTCCTATTTCCGAATTCTCCCGACTACTCCTCCCGGCACCACCTCGGTGATTGCGGTGGGTGTTATCCGGTTGAGCAGGTCATCATCCTGCCCGGTGGTCGCGGTGACGCGGACGTAGTTTGGCGTCAGCCCGCTCCAACGGAGGGCATCGCCGTGGTTCTCAGCGGTCTCCCACAGGACGTCGGCGGTGCGGCCTACGAGCTTCGAGTTGTACCTTTGCTCGAGATCTGCAGCGAGAACATGCATGCGTCGGCTGCGCTCCTTCGCAACGCACCCCGGGACCTGCGCCACCATCTTGGCGGCCGCTGTGCCTTCACGGCGTGAGTAGCGGAAGATGTGGAGACGTGAAAAACCGAGCGCCTCGACGAGGTCGATGGATTGTTCGAATTCCTCGCCGGTCTCTCCGGGAAAGCCGACGATGATGTCGGAGGATATGGCGATCTCCGGAACCGCTCGGCGGACGTCGGCAACCAGCGCCGAGAACTCCACGCGGCTCGTGCGGCGTGCCATCCGTTTGAGAGTGTCGTCGCAGCCGCTCTGCAAAGGCAGGTGAAGGTGGGGCAGAAGGCGTGGGTTCGAAAAGGCCTCGAAGAAATCGGCGTCGAGGTCCCACGGTTCGAGGGAGGACAGCCGCAACCTCTCGATATCGGATTCGTTGAGGATGAGTTCGACCAAATGTTGGAGTCCGCGTTGATCGCCGAGGTCGTGACCGAAGGACCCGAGGTGGACCCCGCTGAGCACGACCTCCCGGTAACCGAGCCGCTGGAGCTCGCGGACCTGGTTCAGCACGGTGCTGACCGGCACGCTCCGGCCCGCACCGCGGGCAATGGTGATGACGCAATAGGCGCAGTGATGGTCGCAGCCGTCCTGGACCTTGAGGAAGGCGCGCGTCCTGGTCGCACCACCGGGGTCAAAAAGCACCAGGGCGTCGGGGTCGGCACTCGGTGCGTCGAGCAGGCCTCGAGCTTCGGCGAGCTCGAGCAGGCGTTCCTTGTCGGCGTTGCCAACCACCAAATCAACTCCAGCGTCGCGGATCTCACGAGGGGCGAGCTCGGCCTCGCAACCCGTGACGATGACCTTGGATTCGGGGTTGCCGCGACGAAGTTGGCGGATGAGCTGGCGCGACTTTCGGGAGGCGATGGCGGTCACCGTGCAGGTATTGAGGATGCACAGATCGGCCGTTTCTCCAGGGCTGACGACCCGGTGGCCGGCGGCCGCCAGACCACGCGCCATGGCTTCAATTTCGCCGATGTTGAGCCGGCATCCAATGGACTCGAGACGAACCCTCATCATTTCCTCATCGATTTGGTTTCCGGCCAGGATGTGCGGGCTAACCCGGTCTTCTCACCGGGTGTCTACTGCGGGCGGCGAATGGCAGCGATCTGTCGTGCTTTTCGCAAATTGTGCTCCTCAACGTAGCGTGGCTACG